>Ga0209510_1000981_pt1 | contig 34941 bp, 26 predicted proteins | sample BiotimSIPDNA_FD_185749 | JGI IMG/M metagenome (GOLD analysis project Ga0209510, IMG submission 185749) | Anaerobic biogas reactor microbial communites from Washington, USA - Biogas_R1 time_0 SIP DNA (SPAdes) (version 2) | ecosystem: Engineered > Bioreactor > Anaerobic > Unclassified | place...
AGGGGCAGCGAGAGAAACAACTGCAAAGTGGCTTGAACGAAGAGAAAGCCAGCGCCTTGAGGCGCTGGCTAGAGATCTGGGCTTTCAGCCCTTGAGCAAACCACCCGCTATGCGGGTGGTTCTGATTCTGTGAGTAGAGCGGGACTTTGTCCGGCTTTTCTCCGATCATTGCCAGTCTCCATCATTAATCCAACAAAGAAATCTACGGAGAGCGCGCTAATCTGTCATTTCTATAATACATGAACAATTAATGCGCGTAGCCACAATAAGTGGTTAAGCAGAATATGGTGGTGCAACAGGTTAGGGTAAGTCTACGTTCGAGACATCATCCTTTTTCGTCATTGCGAACTCCCGTTATCCGCAATCAGAAACCTCGGAATAACAACAAGGGAGTGTGGCAATCTACCTTAAAATCTTGTTCTTGCAATGTCTCCTGACCTTGCAAAGGTGTTGACCAAAGGTCTCAAAGAATGGTTGCTTGAATCAAACAATTTCGGTGGGAGACACGCTTACAGGGCAATAGAGCCCCAGCCCTTCGAACTATGGGCTTTGCTAGCTTTCGTTTTTTACCCAATAGATAAGGCAGAACACCAACAAGGGAACGTGACAATCCGCCTTAGAACTTGTATCTATTGAAATTAATGCGCGTAGCCACATTAGGTGTCAAGGCGGAGTGGGGTGGGGCGAGCTAATTTCATTTATGGTTCTGCCTCTGACACGAAAACAGTTATGCCCCGGTTGCACCGTTAGTCAATATAACAAACAAGGTAATTTAGTGTTTGGGACGTCAAGTTGCTCCGATCAACCTGACCCGCAAAAAGACGCCGGATTCAAGAACGGAATACGGCCTACGAAAAAAAGCTGGATTTAAACCCGAATAGTCACATGCGGGGTGGGGGTGTAACCTAAGCCAACCGTTTTCTCGGGCGGTCTTTGACAGTCATCATCATGATCGTCGAGAGCACGACAAATCCAAACGATACTGCGAACATTACGATGTAATTAAAACTTTGTACTAACCAACCAGAAAGAACTGGCGCAAGCAACAAAAAACCACCGGTGAGAGTCCTCGCCATGCCCAAATAAGTTGGTCGCAATTTCTCATCGCCTAACTCCATCACCAGCATAGTGTCTCCCAGGGCCAATCCGGAAGTATAGAAACCGAAGGCGACGAAAACTGCATAAAATACCCACAAAGATTGTGAAAAGATCGCTAGTACCAAACCTAATCCCCAGGTGGTAAAAGACGATATGACCACTTTCTGTGGACCGATGCGGTCGCCCAGGGCTCCCCAAAAACCATAGCCAAGGATCCTGGAAAGAAGTAGCAGGGCTGTAAAGATGGCAGCGTAAGCATCCTCCAGATTAAAACGGTTGATTGCGTAAAGGGCGATAAAGGCGCTGGCCATATCGCCCAGGAACGCCAAAGCGCGCGAAACAAGGTAACGTCTGAAATTGCCATCAGATTTGAGAATCTGCTTCATCAGAGACCAGGTTTGCTGTTGTGCTTTTGGTTCGTCTTCTTGCTTTGACTCAGAGATGGGTTTGGGCTCTGGCTCGCGGTTGCGCGAAATAGAGGCGTACGAAAACCAGGTTGAGATCGCTGCTACTGCAAAGCCGATGGCATAGTTCTGGGGATAAGGGAATTTCCTCAATAAGTAGACGCTTAGCAACGAGCCGAGCAGCCCGGTAAGCTGAGCAAAAATGCGCGAGAGTCCGATAAAGCGAGCCCAGTGAGAAATTGGGATGACGCGGGCGTTCAATTCCTGCCAGGGCAGGCTTGCCATCCCACCGCCAATCCCGCGCCAGATCATTAGAAACAGCAGCAGCCAATAGATATTCTGGTTAGCGACATTGCCTATCAAAAGTGTGAGCAAGGGAAGGAACGTTAAGGGCATTCGCTCCAGGAAAGCCAATTTTAAAACAAATGGCAATACTTTGGGCATTTTGCTGATGCGACCAGACATAAACAGCTGCGGTATGAACGAGCCTGCGGTGACAACTGCAGGAATCAAACCGATCAGTAAAGGGGAGTCTGTCAGCGTAGCCGCAAAGACTGGTATGATCGTGCTGATGGACCAGATGCTGTCTGAGAAGGAAAAGAACATCTGGTCGAAAGTGTTGGTGAACACGTTATGCTTAAAGTTGGCAGCCACACCTAAAGGGACGTTATCCTCGGGGTGGATGAGCAGCACGCGATCAAAGAGTCTGGTCAACAAATTCATGATGGCTGCGCCTAAAATGCGCGTATTCGGGGGCGGTCTTTGACCGTCGCCATTAACAGGGTCGACACTACTACAAAACCAAACGACACAGAAAACATGACAAAATAATCGAAGCGTTCAACTAACCAACCAGACAAAATCGGAGCCAGCAGCAAAAATCCACCCGTCAAGGTTCGGGCCATGCCCAAATAAATCGGGCGCAGTCTTTCTTCGCCCAACTCCATTGCCAGCATGGTGTCCCCCAGGTTCAATCCGGAAAGATAGAGACCGAAGGCAATAAAAACGATATAGTAGACCCATAGTGATTTCGAGAAAATAGCTGCCAACAAGCCTAATCCCCAGATGGCAAAAGATAAAATTACAATTTTCTGGGGGCCGATCCGGTCTCCGAGGTAGCCCCAGATCACATAGCCGAGGATTCCGGTTATCAGGATCAGCGCCGTAAAAATGGCGGCATGGGCATCCCCCAGTTGGAAGCGGTTGATTGCGTACACGGCAATAAAAGCGCTGGCCATGTTGCCCATAAACGCCAGTGAACGCGCAAGAAGATAGCGTCTGAAGTTGCCATCAGATTTAAGAATCTGCTTCATCCGTGCCCAGGTTTGCCCGCTTGCTTTCTGCCCCTCTACTGGTCGTGGTTCATCCGGGATTTGGACCTCAGGTTCACGGTTACGTGAATATGCCGCAAAGGAGACCCAAAGGGCGACAAGCGCCACAATGAACCCGATGGCATAGTTTTTTGGGTAGGGGAATTTTCCTAACAGGTAAACGGAAAGTAAAGAGCCGAGCACCCCGGTTAGCTGGGCAAACACGCGCGATAGACCAATGAATCGCGCCCGGTGCGTTATTGGGATCACCCGGGCAATAATTTCCTGCCAGGGCAACCCCGACATTCCTGCCCCAATCCCGCGCCACACCATTATCAGGAAAAATAGCCAGTAAACCTGCAGGTTGTCGATCCTGCCAATCAAAAGAGTGAGCAGCGGCAGGAAAATATAAGGGACACGCTCCAGGAAGCCGAATTTCATAGATGTCGGCAGTACCTTGGGCAGTTTGCTGATGTGTCCGGACATGAACAGCTGCGGAATGAACCAGCCAGCATTTACCACAGCGGGAATAAGACCGATCAGCAAGGGCGAGTCGGTCAAGGTCGCGGCAAAGACAGGCATAATCGTATTGACCGACCAGAAACTATCAGCAAGGTAAAACAAGCTCACATCGATGGTGTTGATGATTACATTGTGTTTAAATTTACCAGCCACGTCCGAAGGAACATTATCCTCGGGGCGGATGCGCATTAAGCGTTCAAAGAAACTGGTCAAGACTTTCATAGCAGTGAAATTATAGTTTAGTGCAGCCATTTCGGGAGATTGTTGGACAGCCAGATTGGAATCCAACCTGCGAAAGATGCCCGGGCAAGTTATAATGAAGGCATGAAAATTGCGGTGATAGGAGCTGGCGCGGCAGGAATCATGGCTGCCTTGCAAGCTGCGCCTGTCATGCAAGAGGGCGAAGAAGTCACGCTCTTTGAACACAATCAGACCATCGGGCGCAAATTGCTGGTAACGGGCAGTGGGCGCTGCAACCTCACCAACGACACCCTTATTCCCTCACTCTATTATTGTTCAGACCCAGACTGGATTGAAAAATTCCTGGACACCTTTGGTGTCGCAGAAATGAAAGAAGTTTTCGAGAAATTGGGCATCCCCACTATCAAAACCGATGACGGCTGGTATTACCCATTGTCGCAGTCTGCTCAATCTGTGGTCGAAATCTTGAAAGAACGGTTGGGGGAGGTGGGCATAAAGCTGCGCGCAGCAACAGAGGTTGAGTGGTTCAACTGGAAAGACGGGCAGTTCGAGCTAAAATTGAACTGGAATGAACAAAAAACGGTCGAGCGATTTGATAAATTGGTGCTGGCTGCGGGGGGCAAAGCCTATCCCGAATTAGGTTCCAAGGGCAATCTGTTCCCGGCTTTGGAGCGGCTCGGTCACACGGTTGAGCGCATCAGCCCTGCCCTAGGTCCGATTTTTGTTGATTTAGGAGCTTTTAAAGCCTTGAAGGGACTGCGCTTTGATGCGGTCACCTCGATCTATCTGGACGGTGAGCGGCTTGGCAGTACGTTTGGCAACCTGATCGTGACAGAAAAAGGGTTTAACGGACCTGGTGTGATGAATTTAAGTCACTTTGTTGGCTTGCATCATGGTAAGAATCTGGAATTGCAGGTCAACTTCCTGGCACCTTTTTGGGAAGGCATGGCCGAAGAGCTGGCGGACCTTGAAAATGCCTGGGGCAGTTTGAGGGGCTTAGTATTGCGGGCACTGGCGCCGAAAGCGGTCGATTTTTTCCTGAGCCAGGCAGAAATTGCCCCCAAAACCCAGATCAAAGCCGTTGAAGGCGAACAACTGCTGGCCTTGCTTCGCGTAGCCACAGATAATCGCTTCAAGGTAAAGGGCGCGGGGGACTTCAAGAACAGCCAGGTGACCATTGGGGGAGTGCCTGTGGGTGAAGTTGACCCCCTTAGTTTTGAATCAAAACTCATTCCCGGGCTTTACCTGGTTGGCGAGACTAACAACGTCGCCGGACCCTGCGGTGGCTACAATTTACATTACGCCTTTGGAAGTGGAATTCTGGCCGGCAAACACCTGGTCAGTTCAAAACAGAACAGTTAAAGGAGAGTATATGACCATTCCATTCATGGAGCCCTTTCGCATCAAGGTAGTCGAGAAAGTAAAGATGACTACAAGAGCAGAACGGGAAGCAGCCCTGACAAAGGCTCATCTCAATCTTTTCAACATTCCTGCTGAAGACGTTTACATCGACTTGCTGACCGACAGCGGAACAAACGCGATGAGTGATGAGCAGTGGGCAGGCATGATGCGCGGGGATGAATCCTACGCAGGCGCGAAAAGTTATTATCACTTTGAAAAAGCCGTCCAGGAAATCTTAGGCTTCGAATTTGTCCTTCCTACTCACCAGGGAAGGGCGGCAGAAGGGATGCTTTTTGCAACGCTGGTTAAGAAAGGGCAATCAGTCCCCAATAATCGCCACTTCGATACCACGCAGGCGAACTTGTTCGTGCTGGGTGCCAACCCAGTTGATTTCACTGTTCCAGAAGCAGAAGACAGCACCATCGATTTGCCATTCAAGGGCAATATGGACCTGGAAAAACTCCAGGAATTCATCCAAACAGTTGGCGCGGAGAATATTCCGTTGGGAATGCTCACCATCACCAACAACTCAGCCGCTGGGCAGCCTGTTTCGATGGATAACATTCGCCAGACCGCTGAAATTTATCACAGTTACGGCATCCCCTTCTTTCTTGATGCCTGCCGTTTCTCTGAAAACGCCTGGTTCATCAAAATCCGCGACCCAAAATACACGGATACTCCGGTGAAAGATATTGTGCTTGAGATGTGCTCTTATGCCGATGGCTGCACCATGAGCGCCAAAAAAGACGCGATCGTGAATATTGGCGGCTTTATCGCTTTCCGCGATCCGAACCTGAAGCAAAAAATTGCTCAAAACCTGATCGTGCACGAGGGATTTTTGACCTATGGCGGGCTTTCTGGTCGCGACCTTGAAGCGATCGCGGTTGGCATGCACGAGGCAGTCGACGAAGACTATTTGAATTATCGTGAAGCGCATACCCGCTATTTGGGCAAGGTCCTGACTGAGGCGGGTTTGCCCGTCTATATGCCCACCGGTGGACATGCGGTCTATGTAGATGGCGGCAAAGCCCTGCCTCACATCCCCAAGAGCCAATTTCCGGCGGTGGCGCTTGGCAATGCGCTCTACCTGGCCGGCGGTGTACGCACGGTGGAAATCGGCAGCCTGATGTTCGAACACGCTGATCCAAAGACAGGTGAACCCGTGTATGCACCGCTAGAACTGCTGCGGTTTGCCATCCCCAGGCGCGTATATACCCGCAGCCACTTGGATTACATCGCTGAAGCCGCGCAGGTTTGTATGGAAAAGCCAGAGTTGATCCGCGGGTTGCGGGTCAAATGTGCTCCGCCCGTTTTGCGCCACTTCATGGCGCAATTAGAAGAGGTTTGAGAGTTAGATTCTACGGAGGAAAGAGGACACCTTCGACGAGTTAACGTGCTTGGTGAGGACACCGGCACGATCAGAATTGGCGGAGGGAGATGAATACTGCTCGCTTTGCTCCCAAGTCAGGATCTCAGCGTAGGGCTGGGGCTTGCCTCCAGCCGCTGCATTGGAACAGTCAGTGTATCTTATGAAGTTTGCTCAACAAGTTATAATTAGGAAAAATCAACTCACAGAGGGCGTATGAATGTTTTAATAATTGGCACTGGTTATGTCGGAATGAATACAGGGGTGGTTTTATCTTATCTTGGCAACCAGGTCACCTGCCTGGATGTAAACGAAGAGAAAATCGCACTGCTCAAGCAGGGAAAAACCCCGGTTTACGAACCGCATCTTGAAGAGACACTGCAATTGGTGAAAGATAATATCAAGTTCACCAGCAGTTATATAGAAGCTGATATCCCCAACACCGATGTGATTTTTATTACAGTTGGTACCCCTTCACTGCCCGACGGCAATGCCGATCTGCAGTATGTGCGCCAGGCAGCCGAATCGATTGCCGCAAATTTGGGCGAGAAGTTCACCGTCATCGTGAACAAATCGACCGTTCCTATCGGCTCTGGCAACTGGGTCGAAGCGATCATGCACGAACATTTCAACTCTAACCATAAAAATGGTGAACACGCGGATTTCAACGTGGTCTCCAGTCCTGAATTTTTAGCCCAGGGTTCCGCCATGCATGATTCGTTTTACCCCGACCGGATTGTAGTTGGGTCGCAATGCGAGCGCAGCATTGAACGCCTGAAAGAACTTTTCAGCCCACTCTTGCAGCAGGACTTCCCCGCTCCTCCTGGTCTTCCGCGACCGGAAGGGCTGACAGAAGTGCCGCTTTTGGTATGCGATCTGACCTCTGCAGAAATGGTCAAGTATGCAGCCAATGCTTTTTTGGCGTTGAAGATTTCTTATGTCAACGAGATTGGTCGGCTGGCAAATAAAGTCGGGGCTGATATCCAGGCGGTGAGCAAGGGCATCGGGCTGGATAAAAGGATCGGCAACCGCTTTCTCAATGCCGGTTTGGGGTGGGGCGGGTCTTGTTTTGGCAAAGACACGGCTGCGCTGATCGCAACCGCCCGCGATTACAAGCTGGAAATGCCCATCATCGAATCAGCGCGCGAAATCAATTACAGTCAGCGTGTTTTGGCTGTCGATCTTTTGCAAGAAAAATTGAAGATATTAAAAGGAAAGCATGTTGCTTTGCTTGGCTTCAGTTTCAAGCCCAATACCGATGACCTGAGGGATGCACCGGCGATTGACATCAGCAAATTGCTGATCCAAAGAGGGGCGTTGGTAAGAGCCCATGACCCGGTCGCGTTAACCAATGCTCGCAACCAGTATGGGGACCTGGGAGTGGTGTTCTGTGATCAGGTGGAAGAGGCTTTGAGGGATGTGGAAGCGATTGTGCTGGTGACGGAATGGCCTGAGTACCGCGCCCTGGATTGGAATGTGATCCCGAAAGTGCCGATTGTGGATGGGCGCAACTTTTTGGACCGAGAGATGCTGGAAGGGCTGGGCTTTTCAGTTATCGGGATGGGACGGTAGTTAAGCTGATTCTCATCCACCTTGTGGCGAATAGGTAGCTCATAGCTGATAGGTGGTAGATTTAATAGTAGACCGGGTTGCGCTCCTGCCCCGTGTTTTTAAATGCGGGGTTCAACCCGGTTTTTGGTTTAGATCCTTCACTTCGTTCAGGATGACAAGAATATTCTTTCGTAGGCTGGTTCAACCCTTACCAGTTGTAGGCCGGGTTACGCTCCTGCCCGGCTTTTCTGTCACTCTGAGCGCAGCGAAGAGTCTTTCTTTTGCCCTTTTTCAGTCTGCCTATAAGATCCTTCACTTCGTTCAGGATGAAGAGATAAGTCTTTTGTAGGCCGGGTTGCGTGGTTCAACCCGGCTTCCTTGTAAAATCGAGATTGCTTCGTCGCTTCGCTCCTCGCAAAGACGCAAAATAGGCTCAGAGTGACGCTATTTTGCGAAGAATCTTTCATTTATTGCACAAAAGTTTATCCTTCTGAGCCTCTCTTGCGAAGAATCTTTCTTTTCTCATTGTTCTAATAAGATCCTTCATTTCGTTCAGGATGACAAGAAAAGTCTTTTGTGGTCCGGCTTCTTGCTTGTTCTGCGCAAACCTGGCTAATGCCATCTACTTTAATTAACAAATTCCAACCGAATCGCGAATGTTCACGTGAATCCAATATTTTGCCGGATTCAACCCCGGAACCCGGCCTACAAATCCACATCGCTTACACAAACATAAATTATCTCCTAACAAAACGTTATAATCTCTGTATTAATTCACAGGAGAAATTATGCTTTTTGTTGAGAACGAACCCAACAACGATCCGCGGGTCAACCTGGCGATCGAAGAATATCTGATCAAGAACATCGCGCCTGAAGAAGACATCCTGCTCTTCTATATTAACCAGCCTTCCATCATCATCGGACGCAACCAGATCACCGTACAAGAAATCAATGTCGATTACGTGGAAGAGCACGACATTATCGTGGTTCGGCGGCTATCTGGTGGGGGAGCGGTCTATCACGATCTGGGCAATCTGAATTTCTCCTTCATTGCCCCTAATTCTCCTGACAATTTTCACAATTTTCGTAAATTTACCCAACCGGTAGTTGATGTTCTGCAAAAAATAGGTGTGCCAGCCGAACTTTCTGGTCGCAACGACATCCTGGTTGATGGAAAAAAGATTTCCGGGAACGCGCAATATGTCTCAGGACCGCGCATGGTCAGCCACGGTACGCTGCTTTGGAGTACGGATTTGAACCGGGTGGGCGCGGCTTTGAAGGTCAAACCCGCCAAGTTTGAGTCCAAGGGCATCCAATCGGTGCGCTCGCGGGTGGCCAATATCACCGAATATCTACCCGAGAACCCGCCAAGTATCATGGAATTCCGACAGTTGATCATCGAGAGCGTTTTCGGTGAGGGTGAGGTGAATGAATATAAACTCACTGCAGACGATTGGCAAAAAATTGATCAGCTTTCGCGTGAACGTTATCATAGCTGGGACTGGAATTATGGAAAATCGCAGGCTTTTGCGATCAACCGCGAGACCCGCTATGCTGGTGGAACGATCGAAGCCTGGCTGGATGTGAGCAAAGGCGGGGTCATCAACCAAATTTGCTTTTATGGAGACTTTTTCGGGCAGCGCGATGTAAGCGAATTGCAGGCTGCCCTCCAAGGAACCCTGTACGAACCTTCTGCAATTAAAAAAGTGCTTGAAGGAATAGCGGTAGAGGACTACTTTGTTAATTTCAGCAAGGAAGAACTGCTGGATTTGCTGTATTAAAGATGTCAACTTCTACGTAGACTATTACCAGTAAAAGGAGTAAAAATGGATAATTTTGATCCCAACACCAACAATCAACAAGAGCCATCCGACGCGGAATGGACAACGATTGATTCAACGCCCAGCTCTGAGACTGGAGAGGGAACTGAGAATACCCGAAGCCAAGAAGCGTTTGATCACGATGAAGAATGGGCGGAAAAGAGCCTGGAAGAAGTTAAGGCGGGGCTGAAACAGATTTCCAACGCGCTAAAATACGCTTTTACTGAGGGTAAAAACGACCCGAAGATCAAGCAATTTGGGGATGATGTCAGATCTGCTTTCGAAAAAATCAGCAGCGACATCGCTGACGCATTCAAAAAGGAATAACTCAAATAATGGAACGGACGATATCCGTTCCATTGCAACTGATTCTGCTATTAGATCTGATCTGTTCTGCTTTGCTATGAGTACAGGCCGCGTTTAAGGCTGTTTTTCCTCGTCACTTTTCAATTCTGGTAGGGGCGAACGCAAGCGTTCTACTGCCTGGCGTTTGCTTTCTTCGCTGCGGCGGTCGTAGCGGCGGGTGGTATCGCTGCTGTTGTGCCCGGCGATCGCTGATACCGTCAAAACGTCCACATCCGCCGCGAGCATGTCCGTGATGGTCGTCCGTCGCAGATCGTGGGGTGTAAAAGCTTCCAACCCAGCCTGTTTCTGGCGTGTTTTTAGCACATAATAGACAGCCTGCGCGCTCAGGCGTTCCAGTTTGACCTTGCCGCCTTTAGTGACGCGTGTAAAGAGCGGCCCTAGCCGCCTGCCTCGGTGAGTAAGCCAACTATCAAGCGTGGAAATGGCATCTTCCGATAGAAAAACTTCCCGCTGTTTGCTGCCTTTACCGAGAATGCGCAGCTTATTTTCTTTGACAATAAAGTCGGACAAATTCAGATCGACCACCTCCTGCCGGCGGATACCGGTGACGTACATCAGGGTCACCAAGGCGGCATCGCGAGCGCTTAGGGGAGTATTGTGAGCGTCAGCCAGGCAGGCTTCCAACAAGGAGCGCAATTCTTGGTGCTCAAGGGTACGTCCGCGCAGGATGGTTTCATGCCGCAGCGATTTGACCCCGGCAGCGCGGTAATAATCGTTGTGTTCCTGGTAGAGACCAAGGCGATAAGCTTCCTCAAGCACCCGCCGCAGGGCGACCAGGTGTTTGTTGACGGTTGCCTTGGCATAGCCAATGTCGACCATCTGGTTGCTGAGTTGGCTGGTGTGTTCATAGCGCAGGTGGTGCCAGGGGAATTTTTCGGCACTGTTTATTGTGCCGTCAGAGAAAATGTATGCCAGGTTGTTGAGCGCGGTCGCCTGGGTGCGTTTGCCGCTGGGACTAAGCGTGTTAAGGTAGGCTTGAGCGGCGGAGGGCAGGCTGGGGTCGAGTTGCAGCTGCTCTTCGGTCAGAGGTGAGAAGGGTTGTTTTTGATTGGGGGACATACTTCTCCTTTTGGGAATAATATTCTCAAAAGGAATTATAACAAATTAGTCTTTGCATTGTCTGAGATAAGGAGAAATTCGTACGGCTGGGGCTCGTCTCCAGCCGCCGAACTTGTCTATTCAGAATGTTTTCGGAGGGAGCAAGCCCCCTCCGTACATATTGCTGACTTCGCTCCTAGCATCATAATCCCCTCCGTACGACCTGGGTCAGCCTATGAGACTATTTCCGGAGGTAGGAGGTCCTTTCCGTACGGCTGGCGGCGTACAGGCGGCTTGTCGGTCAGGGCGGTCAGTGTTGTGGAAAGAGCCGGTCGGCTACGACGATCATTCTCCCTTTGCGCCCCAATAAGGTGCGTTGAAATCCGCGCCGTATTTGGCAGCGATGTTCTTGGAGAACTCGATGGACTTGGCACCAGCGCCGGCTTCGATGACCTCATCCAGTATGGGCGCGCAAACAAAGGTGTCATACAAGGCCAGCACCAACCGGTCTCTTTCCTCTTCGTTCTTAGGCGCGGGAGGTTCACTGGTGAAACTGGGAGGATAGGCGAGACCGAATCCTCGATTCACATAGTACTGATAGGCAATAGTGGGGTTAAGGTTGCCGTATAGGAATTCGCAAGCACCTTTTTCCTGGCACATTTCCCAATACTTGTTGGCCAGCCAGGGGTCATCCTTGGGAGCGCCGATGCAGATGGATCCCACGTAGACGCCGTACTGTTCGCTTCTCTCATGCAGCATGTTCAAATAATGGCAGAGAGCGCTCTGAGAAGCTGCGCCATTGGCATGGGAAGCCATGGGAAAATGAGCGGTAGCACCGGTAGTCACCAGGAAGCATCCATCCCTGCGTTCTCTCATCTGGGGCATATAGTGGTTTGCCACGGTTATAGCACCGTATAACTGTTGATCGATATAAGGCTGGGTGTTCTCGGGGGTCATATCGAACACGTCCACCAGGTCGAACATGGGAGCCAGGGGGCTGTATTCCACTACATCAATCTGGCCCATCACAGCGTCCATATCCTCCAGAGCCTTTTTCAGGGCGGCGAAATCGGTAACGTCCGCCGGGAAAGCGTAGGCCTTAACGCCCATACCTTCCAGTTCCTTTACGAATCCATTCAACTGGTCCGGTATATTAGAGATCATGCCCACATTATAGCCCTCTGCAGCGAAACGCTTGGCGACGTGGAAACCGAGGGCTGGACCACATCCGATAACTGCTAAATTCTTGTTCATAGTGTACCTCCTGATAATATATTTAAGATTGTATGGTTGACTTGCTTGATGTCCATATTCTAAAATGAGTCTATAATGAATACAATGGTTAATATAATTCAATCTGCATGATAATGAACAAAATGCCTATTGGTGGTGATTATCTATGAAAGAAGATTTGCGGGTACAAAGAACGAAGCAGATGATCAGGAAGGCTTTTCTGGAATTGCTGGGCGAGAAGAGCTTCGCCGAGATCACGATCACCGAGATCACGGAGGCTGCCTTCTGCAACAGAAACACGTTCTATCTGCATTATGAGGACAAGTACGCCCTGATGGAGACTCTCTGCGACGAGGCAGTGGCGCGTCTTACGGAGCGGCTGGAGGAGGCCGGCCAGGCCGATTATCCCTCCAAAGAGGACTTTTATACCAAGGTGCCGGATATCTGCATGACCCTGATGGAGGAAGATATACTGCTTTACACCAACGTGTTTGCCAGGAACGGGTATCCGGCTTTCGAGGCGAAATACAGACAGGCCATCATCGATTACATCTTCAAATCCTATAAGGTAAAAAATGTGGATATGAAGAAAAAAAGAATGGAGGTGGAATATACCACCTCCGGCCTGATAGGCGCTCATCGTTACTGGCTGCTGAACTACGACGAGTATTCCAGGGCTGATGTTCTGGAACTGTTCAAAGACCTCTCCGTGCAGATTGGTAAGCTCATCTTCGAGCAATAAAATCGCTGATCCAGCAATAACTGACGTCGCTTTTCGAGCGGCGTCAGTTTTGTCCGCTACTCACGGGTATTGCGGAAAACGATTGTTTGAAATCTTGAAGCCAATCCGCGCGTATAGGCGCGGTTCTCCCTGCCTTCCACGACCAGGTGCGGGAAGCAAGAGAAAAAATTGAAGCTGACAACCCAGTCATCGAGGAGTTTTTGCTCACCCGCTATATGCACTACGAGTATATGGGTTTGGTGGAGCATGCCGATGGCAGCGCCGGCACGCCAAACCTGCCCCTGAAACCCAAGCTTGAAGATCAGCAGTCTTCGATTGCGGCACAAGTGGGCTTTAGCTGGCAGGCTCAGCAGGTGAAACGCATGCCGGTATCGATAAGGTGATAAGGTAACATAAGTTTCGCACATTTAATAAGGAGCGAATACTATATGGTATTTGCACATCCATTTCGTTTGCGCCAGACTGTCTGTTTTATTGGTCATACAAAACACCTTTCCTTTCTAGTTTGTGACTTGAACTCTCACATTCTATCGGAAAGGTGTTTTGGTTTGGGTCTAACCCTTTGCCCCCACCCGCTATGCGGGTGATTTTTTGTCTCACTCGTTTCACGAGTTCGACTGCCTAAAGGCTTAATATTAACGGAGGGAGATGAACCCCTTCCGTACGGCTGGACCTCTATTGCCCTGGAAGGGTGGTCCAGCCGATGTGATGCTGTTCTCTTATCTACCATTCCATTACTTATTTGATACAATAAGCAGTCTGGTAAATTATGATCTTTAGACACAGTTTCAACAGCGTTATTCGCTCACCGGGAAAAACTATCCTTTTCCTCCTCCTTTTAATTGCTTCCATCGTCTTTATTAACCTTGGCAGCAGTATGAACTATTCTGCCAATCGCATGCTGGAGCAGGCGGACGAGCACTTTGACATTGTGGTGGCTTTTAAATACGGCGATCTGCATAACCCTGACGGTGCCTGGGCGGACGAGAATTTTCAAAAGAATCTATCAGAAGTCGATTTTTCAGCTCTTTCCAACCATCCAGCTGTAATTGCCGTCGACCAGGAACGAACCATTTCAGCCTATGCTGGAGATGACAGCCAGGTCTGGCAGAGCAATTCTCCGGTCAAAGATTATGTCATTCTCACACTGCGCCTGCTTGCTCCGCAAGAGGACGGTAGCTGGACAGCGCTGACCTACGAGACTATCTTTGGGCGGCGGGTGAGCGGCACGGTCTTTCTGCGGGTCAACCCTTACAGCAGCACAGGGGTGGATATCAGCGCGCAGCTCGAAAGCGGGCGCACCTTTTTGATGGCAGCGCTCGCCCAAACCGCGCCGAGCAGTGGTTTGACGCTGACGCCAATCAAACCAGCTAACCTGGTGCAAGACCCCGATGCGATGATTTCGAGTTTTGGCGAACTGACCGATATCACTGATCAGGCAGATTATTTTGCTAGCGAACAGGGCAAGGCATGGCTTGCGCTGGCAGACACGCTGGCTGTTATCGACCAATCTTTCCAGGTGATCGCATCCTCTGACATCCAGAGCATGGTTCCCTATCACATGAAGCAAACCTGGCTCACCAGCGGCAGCTTTCAAAACCAACCGGGCACCTGCTATATCAGCGAGCGCTTGGCGGGAGTGTTGGGGCTGGAAGTGGGCGATCGCTGGCACCTGGCATACCATTACGATCCAAAGGGTGACCCGGCTTTCTCCTATTCTCCGGAGACTGGTTTTGCCCACGAAGAAGATTGCCAGATTGCCGGAATTTTTCACATTTCAACCGAGCTGACCTATACCGTCCTGATCCCCTCCCCGGAATGGCTCTCGAAAAACCCGGATAATTATGACTTCCTGCGAGTGCGTGTGCAGAATTCACAGGTAGAAGAATATTTGGTCTACGCCAAAGCCTACTTGCCTGAGATGGTGGAGCTGCAGGTTGAAGACCAGGGCTACAGCAACGCGGTTGTGCCTATCCTGAAGTTGCGCGAGCGTTCGCTATACATGACGATCGCCAGCGCGGCAGCTGGAGTGGCAGTGATCAGCCTGTTTGCCTACCTTTTTATCGTCCGCCAGCGTGAAACCGCTGATGTGATGATGAAACTTGGCAGCGGTCGCCCCCGTACAATTGGCTACCTGGTGATTGGAATCATGATCATTTCCTTACTGTCAGGTGTGGCAGGGGTTGTCATTGCCGGTCAGTTGGATTCCCGCCTGACGGAAGCGGTTTGGAGCAGCTTGCAAGGCGGCATCATGCAGGATCTACGCTACAGCGAACGCGCGCTGGGACTGCAGGTGGAATTTGCACCAGAATTGGTCACGGCTGCCTGGGTACGCTACGCAACCACAGGCGCGGTGGTGGTGCTGGTTTTTGCGATCACGCTGATTGCTTCCTTAATCACCCTGCGCAAGCCCAGGCGTCAAAAGGCAAAGACGGTCATCGCTCCAAAGACGGAAAGTGGGCGGGCGATGAGCTTTGCCTGGCTGCCCGGCATGAGCTTACGCTTTGCTTTACGCTCCATCAAGCGCAACTTTTTCCGGAGCCTGATCGTACCAGTTGCGGTTGCATTATTGGCGGTCTTTATCCTGGTTATTGGTATCTCGGTTGCTGAACAAGAGCAAGCTGCCCAGACGATTTACGATGAGGTGCCCACCACTGCCTACCTTACAACAGCATTGGGCAGGCACCGCCAATTCCCCATTCAACTTCAGACGGATGTTTTCCGAATATTGGACAATGAATGGGAAGGAAGGCAAATCCGGCGCATGTTCCAATATCCTGCCACCGGTGAAGAATTGCGGGCGGTTAGAGAAGAACTCGAAGTCGACAATCCGGCTATAAAAGAATTTTTGCTTACCAGGTACATGCATTATGAATATATGGGTTTGGTTGAAGGCGCGGATGGCAGCCCAGGAACACCTGATCTGCCGGAAAAACCGGTTCTCGATCGTCAGCAGTCTTCCATAGCAGCCCAAATTGGTTTCAACTGGGCAGCTCAACAAGTGAAACGCATGCCAGTCCTGGCTTTTACCGATAGTGTCACCCGAACCAGCGAGGCGGTCAAATTCCGTGAATCACAGGTGCAATGGCTGGAAGGCTATTCAGATGACGATTTCCTCAAACCTGAACAGATTATTGTTTTGCCCGATCGTTTCATGGACGAAAATGGATTAAAAGCTGGAGATCTTATCAGGCTGGGAGTTTACGAACCGGACGAAAACTTTGGTGTGCTGGTTGAGGCTTTCGACTTCAAAGTGGTTGGTAGTTACTTCCAGGGAAGCCGTTCGCCGGTACTTTATGTGCCCTGGAACTTGCTCCTGGACATAAAAATGGGCACGGACCTGGGAATTGAACTGCATGAAGACCCGCATGACCCGGAATCACCCTTGATTGCCGGGCTTCCCAATGAATACCTGGCAGAGTCGGTTGATTCTGCCACCATCATCCCCCGAGACCCGCGCGACTTGGATGCTTTGCGGGATTACCTGGAAGAAAATGGCTACAGCCAGGTCGGAATCATCCGCAGAAATCGCCTGGCAGTTGTTATCGAAGATAAAGCCCTGGCAGATGGTCTGCTATCGATCCAGCAGCACCTTTCTTTTCTTAATCTCATCATCCCGATCATGCTGCTGCTTTCAGGGGTGATTGCTTTTATTTTGTCTTACCTGCTCACGCGTAACCGTTTGCCTGAATTTGCCGTGATGCGCAGCCTGGGGGCTAAGAAGGCCCAGGTTTACCTGGCGTTTTTCCTCGAGCAGTTCTTCCTGTTGTTGATCGGTTTTTTGCCAGTTGTGGTAGTCTTATTGATTCGACCGGAATGGCTGCCGGCAGTACAGCGCAACCAAATTTTATTTTTAGCCATTTACACTTTGGGCATCATCATCGCCATCGGCTTGATGGGGCGCTCCAAAGTGCTGGATATTTTGTTTACCAAGGAATAGAAGGTTATGGAACAAACCAAACTCACAGAACCCATCCTGAAGCTTGACAACGTCAGTTACCAATATCGTAACCAATACCATGCGGTCGAAGCGGTAAAAGACGTCAGCGCAGAATTTTATGAAGGCAAAATGTATGCCATCATCGGTAAATCCGGCTCGGGCAAATCCACCTTGCTTTCACTGATGGCTGGATTGACGCTGCCCACTGAGGGACAGGTCATCTACAGAGGCACCACCACCGATTCCGTGGATTTGGACAAGTATCGGCGAGAAAATGTGGCGGTAGTTTACCAGAGCTACAACCTGTTCCCCTTGATGACCTGCCTGGAGAATGTTTGCTATCCATTGGAATTATTGGGAATGAAGCCCAAAGATGCGGCAGTGACAGCCAAAGAGTTTATTGAGCATGTCAATCTGCCGACAACAGTGCATAGACGTTTCCCAAATATGATCTCGGGCGGCGAGAAGCAGCGAGTTGGCATAGCGCGCGCGCTGGCATCGGGCGCGAAGGTGATCCTGGCGGATGAGCCGACCGGTAACCTGGATATTGCCAATGGCGAGAAGATCGTCCAATTGTTGAAAGACCTGGCACACGAGGACAACTATACCGTTATTATCGTCACACATGATATCAGCATCACCAAGGTGGTGGATGAAGTCATGCAGATGAGCGACGGATACTTGCTGCCGTTGGTAGTTGAAGGCTGCGAGTTATAACGGATAGCTGATAGGAAATGAAGTTGATAGCTGATAGCTGATAGCTAATAGGAAAAGACTCGATAACCCCAATGAAATATAATCATTTTTATGAGCTATGAGCTATGAGCTATGAGCTATGAGCTATGAGCTATGAGCTATGAGCTATGAGCTATGAGCTATGAGCTATGAGCTATGAGCTATGAGCTATGAGCTATGAGCTATGAGCTATGAGCTATGAGCTATGAGCTATGAGCTATGAGCTATGGGCTATGAGCTATGAGCTATGAGCTATGGGCTATGAGCTAATCTGATAAACTAAATTCATCATGAATAAAATTCTCATCGCAACGGACTCCTTCAAAGGCTCGCTGAGCGCGGCGGAAGCCTGCAACATCATCGCCCGGCAAGCCCGGCAGATATTTCCACAGGCGCAGGTGCTTGAGGTGCCCATTGCCGATGGGGGAGAAGGGCTGGTGCAGGTCATCCTCCAAACCCTTCAAGGGCAATTGCGGACAATCCCAGTGCATGACCCGCTTGGCAGACCGATCCAGGCGGCATATGCCCGGCTTGACAGCGGCGCGGTAATCATCGAAATGGCTGCCGCAGCCGGGCTGCCACTTCTGCAGAAAAACGAACTCGACCCTGCCAAAACCAGCACGGCTGGGGTGGGGGAGCTGATTCTGGATGCTATCGAGATTGGGGTAGATCCGATTTACATCGGCTTGGGTGGCAGTGCAACCGTCGATGGCGGTGTTGGGGCTGCCAACGCGCTTGGAATTCGCTTTTTAAAAGAAGAGGGTGGGGTGGCTACCAGTGGAGGAGAACTACAGAGAATTGTGGAAGTTGACCTTCGCGGATTGTATGAAAAGAATTTTAACGGCAAAATAGTGTTCCTGACGGACGTTAATAATCCGCTCTGTGGTCCTGATGGTGCTGCTGTGGTATTCGGTCCGCAAAAAGGTGCTACGGCTGAGCAGGTTTTGCAACTCGACCATGGCTTGGGAAGACTGGCAACACTGGTAGAGCGTGAGAGCGGTTTGGTACTAAAAGACATGCCCGGCATGGGGGCGGCGGGAGGGTTCGCGTTGCCCTTTGTGGCATTCATGGGGGCTGAGATCAGAAGTGGGATTGATTTTGTGCTCGAATTGTTGAAATTTGATGAAAAATTGGTCGGAACTAACCTGGTAATCGCGGGAGAAGGGCGTACAGACGCTCAGAGTGCTATGGGAAAGGCAATTTCAGCCGTCGCCAGGCGTTCTCGGGCTGCTGGTGTGCCCGTAGCCGTTATTTCGGGAGCGCTGGGGGAAGGGGCGGAGAAGATGCTTGAGCTGGGGGTGGATGATTTGGTGCAGGCGACTCCTGCCGGACAGAGTTTGGAAGAAGCGCTTGACCACGCTGCGGAAAATTTGGCGAACGCGGCGGGAGAGTATTTTACGGCAATTAAAATTTAGATGAATACAAAAGAAATTCGTAAAATTAATAGGTCTGGTTGCGCAGTGTAATCGTGTAGGTCAGGTTGCGCATTTCAACCTGACGTCACATCCATTTTCAAATTCCTTTTGGCGACTTCGGAAAACCAGAATGTACATTTCAATCTTGGGTTACACTGTATGAATGCCAAAATTCATCCGCAATTACATTGCCGGCGGTACCTACTTCTTCACCCTGGTTACATCGGACAGACTAAAATTTTTCACAGATGAGAGATACATCGAGAGTTTCCTTTCTGCACTTTCTACCATCCAAAAATATCATCATTTTGATCTGATTGCCTATTGCGTTTTGCCGGATCACATTCATCTCATTTTGACCCTTGCAGAAGATGACAAAGATTTTTCATCAAGGATTAAAGAAATAAAGAAAATGACCACAAAGGAATCACGGGAATTTAGCGGAGACCGCTTTTTGATAATTTGGCAGAAGCGTTTCTGGGAACATACGATCAGAGACCAGGAAGATTTTCAGAATTGCTTTGACTATATCCATTACAACCCAATCAAACATGGATATTCTGACACATATGATTGGTTATGGTCCAGTTATTGGAGTTATTATTGTGAAGGAGAGAATAATGCTCCTGAAATCGATCCAAAAAAATTCCAAAACAGTATGAATTCGTTCGGGGAGTGAAAAGAATAACGCCAGGAATAGTTATATTCGTGACGTCAGGTTGAAAAGCGCAACCTGACCTACGAAAGAACAAAAGAGCCGGACTGGGGAGAACAGTCCGGCTACCGACTTAACCTCTCTTATAACTATCGAGAAGTGATATTCTCATAAGTAATTAGCTTTTTTGACAAAACATCAGATAGCCCCTCCCCTTATAAATTTTTAATAGTGGTTGTTAGATATGGGTATAATGGAATTTGTGGAAACAAATCAATCCTCATCATCTTCACTAGCTATTTACCAATCTCCGGACAATCAAATACGCTTGGACGTGAATGTCGCAGAAGACACCGTTTGGCTGAACGTAGACCAGATTTCGTCGCTCTATAAAAGGGATCGAAGTGTCATCCAAAGGCACATAAGAAATATTTATAAAGAGGCGGAGGTTCTTGAGTCTTCAACTTGTGCAAAATTTGCACAAGTTCAGATTGAAGGAGATCGGGAAGTTGTTCGCCAAATTCCATCTTACAACCTGGATGTAATCATTTCAGTAGGATATCGTGTTCACTCGAAAGAAGGCGTACTTTTCAGGAAATGGGCTACAAGTGTTTTACGACAACATATTATCGAAGGATATTCTGTTAATTTTGAACGTTTGTCTTCATTGGGCAAGAGTATACAAGTACTGAAAAGGTATGCAAATTTATTGCAATCAAACTCTGTCCTTAATGTCATCGAATCTTATGCTTATGCTCTCAATTTGTTAGATCAATATGATCATAAAACAATGGAGAAACCAATTGGAATTATTGGTGGGATTCGAATAACCTATCAGGAATGCAATAAACTTATAAATTCGATGAAGTTTTATGTTGAGAGCGATCTCTTTGGCAGAGAACGAAATCACGGTCTTGAAGCAAGCATTGGTGCTGTGTTCCAAACCGTTGATGGAAACGAAGTATATCCCACCGTGGAAGAGAAGGCAGCTCACTTACTATATTTCTTGGTCAAAGATCATCCGTTCGTGGACGGTAATAAGAGGATTGGGTCAGCCATTTTTCTTTACTTCCTGCAGAAGAACAAAACTTTATTAAATGAAGCCATTGTGTTGCCAGACCAGAATGTACTGGTCGCAGTGGTTGTCCTGATGGCTGCTTCAGATCCTTCGGAAAGGGATTCTGTCATCAAATTGGTCCTGAACCTTCTAACCAATCCAGGAAATCCAGAGAATTCAAAATAAAAAGCTGCCAAGTCAATTCTTGGCAGCTTTAATGTGATATTTCTTGTTGGCTACGCGCCGGCCATGATGGCGGCGACGTCGGTTTCGACAGTGTCGATCGGTTTCAGATCAAAGGCTTCCACCAACACGTTGACCACATTCGGCGTAACAAATGCTGGCAGTGTCGGTCCAAGGCGGATCTTCTTCACGCCTAAAGAAAGCAGTGCCAGCAAAACGATCACCGCTTTCTGTTCATACCAGGCGATGTCAAACGACAGCGGCAAATCATTGACGCTGCAGTTAAAAGCCCCAGCCAATGCCTGGGCAATCACGATCAGCGAATAGCTGTCGTTACATTGCCCGGCGTCCAGAACACGCGGGATTCCGCCAATCTCACCCAAACCAAGCTTGTTGTAGCGGTATTTCGCGCAGCCAGCGGTCAGGATGATCGTGTCTTCCGGAAGCGCCAAAGCTACATCCGTGAAATATTGGCGGTTCTTTTGGCGACCATCACAGCCACCCATCACCACAAATCGAGAGATGGCACCGCTTTTGACAGCTTCGATCACTTTATCAGCCACGCTCAGAACAGTATTATGGGCAAAGCCGATCGGGATCGTGCCGCTTTCCAACTCCTCTGGTTGAGGAAGGGTTTTGGCAAGGGCAATGATCTCGGAAAAGTCTTTATGCCCACCCGGTTGCCGGTCAGCGATGTGAGGAACACCCGGATAGCCGGTCATGCCGGTGGTGAAAATGCGGTCTTTGTAAGCATCCTTGACCGGCACAATGCAGTTGGTGGTCATCAAAATTGGACCGTTGAAGGAGGCAAATTCTTTATCTTGTTTCCACCAGGAACCACCGTAATTGCCGACCAGGTGTTTGAATTTTTTCAAGCCGGGATAGGCATTGGTGGGCAGCATTTCGCCGTGAGTGTAGATATTGACGCCAGTACCTTCAGTCTGCTGAAGCAGCTCTTCCAGGTCAACCAGATCATGACCGCTGACCAAAATACCAGGCCCGGGCACCACGCCCAGGTTGACTTGGGTCGGTTCAGGGTTGCCATAGCGGGAGGTGTTGGATGAATCCAACAGCGCCATTGCCTTGATGCCATATTCGCCTGTCTTGAGGACCATGGCTAGCAGTTCTTCGACACCCAGTTTGTTGTTTGTGGTGGCCTCCAGTGCTTCCTGCATAAAAGCCAGGACGCTTTCGTCGCGCCCACCCACCAGGTAAGCGTGGTCGGCATAAGCAGCCATGCCCTTGAGACCGTAGATTATTAATTCGCGCAAGGAGCGCACATCCGGGTCGAGATCGGGATCGCCCATCACACCAACGGTGCGGGCTTTGGCAAGCAGGGTCTCGATTTCGTAATTTTCAGGATGCCAGCCAGCCCAATCTGGTCCGCCGCCAGTGCAGTTGGAGTTGTGCAGTTCGTTACAGCGGGTTTGGGCGCGCGCGCGCAGGTTATCGCGCAGGTCAATGGCTTTTTTGATCATTGCTACGAAACGATCGGTGTCAAAGTTGGCATTGGTGATCGTGGCAAAAAGTGCCTGGGCGACAAACAGATCAGTTTCGTCGTCTTGAACGCCCATTGGACGAGCGCGGGTGCCCCAGAAAGAGATACCTTTCAGCAAGTAAATCAAAAGGTCTTGTAAGTTAGATACATCAGCCGTTTTTCCGCACATACCTTTGGGGGTATTGCACCCCGTGCTGCGCATGGCTTCCTGGCATTGATAACAAAACATTTCATTCATAAATTGCTCCTTTAGTGCTGTTTTAAAGAAATCTAATTTTACACGCTCTTTCCCAAAAGTGAGCCTTGCCACGGAATTACGCGGATTTTGGTTTTTCCAGGCAAGATGAGAGCACGTGTTGTTTGCAGTTGGATATTATAAAGCCTAACTGGGTTTGTCATCCTGAACGAAATGTAAGGGCTGGCTGTCATGCCGTCCCGCTATGGTTCTTAGGTTCGATTACCGGGAGACCATGGCAGGTCTCCCTGTACGGAGGGGGCTTGTCTCCCTCCGCATTCCGTACAAAAGATGCCGGGTTGAAATACGCAACCCGGCCTACAACAAAGTTTTTCATCCTGAACGAAGTGAAGGATCTTGAGGACTCAACTAAATGAGAAGGATTCTTCGCAAAAGAGGTTCAGAATGACGCCTTAAAAAAAGCCGGGTTCTGTATTTGAACCCGGCCTAAGAAAAACTTACTAAACAAGACTACACAAAGCGGTTGCGGATCTCCGAACTGACGTAATCCAAAATTGCCACAGTGATGGCGATAAACCAGATGGCAATACCAGCCGAGCGGTAATCCAACAGGCGGATCCACTGGATCAGCAAGTACCCGATACCACCGCCGCCAACCATACCAATAACAGTGGACATACGTACGTTGATGTCCCAGCGGTAAATGGTGAAGGAGACAAAAGGCGGCACAATTTGAGGAATGACCGCGTACCAAACTGTTTGGAGCCAGTTCGCTCCGGTCGCCTGGATCGCTTCAACTGGTCCGTGGTCGATCGACTCGATCGATTCGGAATACAGTTTACCCAGGGCGGCAATAGAGTGCACGGTCAGCGCCAGAATGCCCGCGAATGGTCCTAAACCTACCGCGATAATGGCAATGACAGCCCAAACCAACGATTCAATCGATCGCACAATGTTCAGGATCGTTCGAACAATCATGTAAATGGTTTTAGTGAACCAGTTGGCAGACATCAAGTTGCGTGAGGCAATAAAACTAACAGGGATGGAAAGAATGACGCCAAAGAAGGTGGACATCATCCCCAGGAAGATGGTTTCAATCATCTTTTCAACCGAGAGTTTCAGCTCCTCGCTTAAAACAGGTTCTCCAATGGAAGCAACCTGGCGTGCCTCGAGTTGCCAGACAGCATACCCCTTGCCGCCAGTGGACGGAATAACGCGGTAAGGGATGACTACATCCAGCTCAAAGCCGCCGTTTTCGTCAGTGATGACTTTGACATACTCACCGCCATAACGGTAGCGGAACTCGTTGCGAACCTGGTCCACCCACCAGATCTCAGTTTCATCATTAGGAGCAAAGTTGCCGCCAACTACACTGAGTTTGGTTCCTTCCGCGCCAGCAATTTCTGAAAGATCACCGCAGGTTGGTGACACAATCACATAAGGATTGCCTTCTTCCAACTCCCGCGGTGGGACTTCAGCATTTTCAGCACAGGGAATGACCACATCCGCCCTGCCTATCAGCAGTTCTTCAGGATAGTCGAGGGCTTTTTCCCACGGCCACAGCACGCGCATCAAAAGCGGCAGCGAGTTTTTGCCGTCGCGAACCAGTACGGCTGGTCTGATTTCACCGATTTGCCATCCCAAAATAAAGAAAGCTGCCAAAACAACAACCCACAACAGGAAAGAGTTGGGCTTGGTTGTAGCAGCTGTTTTATAAGCGTCATAGGCGATCAGAAAATATAGTAAAACAAGCAGGATCAGGATAATGAGAAGGATTGGTTGGAGCTGGATAGCTTTTTTGAACATGGCAGCAAAACCGATTTCTCGCCTTGCTGCTTCGTTGATGCGCCAAATCCACAAACCAGCCGAAGTAACGAAAACCAGCAGCAGCACCAAGCCCTTTCGGAATTGGCGCGCCAGCATATGCCCCAAGCCCGGTACAATCAGCGAAAGCAACGCTGCTAAAACAGGAGGAACAAGGCTGGGTTTTTCTTCAACAGTTTGATCTTTTCCGTTCATTCTGTCACCTCGTCACCTTCTGGCATTATTTCGTCTTCTTCAAGGAGATCCCCCGATATGCCACCCATTCTTTCGGCTTCTTCACCGTAGATGGTCTTGAATTCGGCATCGGTCATACGCATGATCTGCTTTTTGTTGCCTTCATAGACTACCTTACCGTCACGTAAGCCGATCACACTGGTGCCGTAGCGCTGGACAAGGTCAAGGTAATGCAGGCTGCAGATAATCGTGATGCCGTCCTCTTTATTCAAGTTTTCCAGATGCAGCAGAATCGAATGTGCCAAAACCGGATCCAGGCTGGCAACCGGTTCGTCCGCGAGGATCAGTTCTGGTTCCTGCATCAACGCGCGGGCGATGCCCACACGCTGTTGCTGACCGCCGCTGAGTTCATCGGCACGCTTATTTGCCTGGTCAGTAATACCCATGCGCTTCAAAGCAGCCTGGGCACGTTTTTTATCGGCTTCATCAAATCGACCGGTGATGCTGCGCCATGTTGGCGAATAACCCAAACGACCAGCCATCACGTTGGTAAGAACAGTTGAGCGTTTGACCAGGTTGAATTGTTGAAACACCATGCCGATTTTTCTGCGCATGTGTCGCAGATCATCCCCCTGGAGAGCGGTTATATCCACGCCATCCCAGAGGATCTGCCCTTCGGTTGGGTCGATCAGGCGGTTAATGCAGCGCAGCAGAGTCGATTTTCCCGACCCGCTCAGCCCGATTACCACCAGGAATTCACCTTTTGGCACTGTAAAGCTTACATTGCGCAGTGCCACCGTTCCATCGTCATAAATTTTCGTTAGATTGCGAACTTCGAGCATATGCCCTCACCCCAGAAATTAATACGGGGGACCTGTTGGTCCCCCGTTCTTTGAACTATTTACATCGCTTGAAAATCTTAGAGATCTTCAGCGGTCACACCAGCAGCGTCTAACAACTGGCGGAAAGCATCATAGAAGCTGTTGTCGTGTTTTTCCAGGCCGTCCCACTCGTAAGCGGCGTCCATGGCAGCATTGCCTTCTTCAGTTCCGATGATTTTGATCAGTGCATCAACAAGCTTGGTTTTGATTTCTTCGGGGAAGTCTTTGGCGAATTGGACACCGTCGTTGGGGATTTCCATGGAAATTTCAACCTGGAGTACTACGTCCATGACATCAGCGAATTCATCTTCAACTGAGGTACGGGCATCCACATAGGAAGCGCCGGCATCACAATCACCATTGTAAACACCAAGCACAGCCGCATCATGGCTGCCTGCGAAAATGACTTCAACATCATTTTCAGGATCTACGCCGGCGGCGCGCATCATAATGCTGGGGATGATCCAACCACTGGTGCTGGTTTCGTCGGTAGCGCAGAATACTTTACCGGCAAGATCAGCCACGGAGGTAATGCCACTGTCAACATGGGCGATGATTTGCCCGGTATAGGTTGGGCTGCCATAGCGTGTTGCGACGAGGGCGGGATAAGCGCAATCGCGATCCGCGGCAGTGATAGCGGCGAAGGTTGCCAGGGAGCCCATGTGGGCTTGTCCGGAACATTCCGCTTCAATAGCTGCGGTGTAGTCAGTGGCTACAAAGGTTTCCACCACCAGGCCGGTCTCTTCAAAGATCATGTCGGCAACTGCATCGGCACCTGCGGAAACAGATTCCATTTCACCAGAGGGAACGAAGACCCATTTGATTGGATTTTCTTCCGTTCCAAGCTCAGGTTCTGCAGGCTGACAGGCGGCGACCACCAAGACAGTAACAAGAAGAATGGACATTAACAGACTAAACTTTTTCATTCGAACTCCTTTTTTCTACAAATTAGAAGATTTGAAAACTACCACAATCATACCCTAAAAACGGTCTTTTGTGGGAACAGATGCTCCCCCTTTCCTTTAATACTCTATTTAAAGCAAGGCTCTAAAAGTGGTTCTGTAAAACAGATAAACTCCACATAACTGAACCCATCCACTTCTTCAGTTGTAAAAAAAGTCGCACAACAAATGGTGTCTTCACCTGGAAATTTAATTCCAGGTTTCCTGCGCGTTGGGCATATGCAATCTGGCCTATTTCCAAAACCACTCGTCCTAACCCATCTATACTTTTAAAAGAAGCGGGCTTGATTCATCCCTTCCCCACCCTCTGAGTTGAAAGCTATTGTGCAAATAAGAAAGTTGTTCTTCTTGACTTTGGCTAACAAACTTGTTATACTATTGTTAATATAATTAACGCGCGTTAATCAAGAGGTAGGATGAGCAATAGGATCACAAGTCAGGATGTTGCCAACCTGGCGGGGGTGTCACGAACCACGGTCTCTTTTGTGCTGAATGATGACAAGCGCTTTGCGATTCGCCCCGAAACTGCCGAAAAAGTACGAGCAGCCGCCAGGCAACTTGGTTATTACCCCAACGCTTCTGCACGTGCCCTTGCCTCCAATCTTACAAAAAATATCGGTCTTATTGTCAGTCGTGCTCCCCAATATGTTGCATCTGATCCTTTTTTGCCCCAAATTTTGAGTGGTCTTTTAGACGCACTCAAGCAAAATTCCCAAGGCTTACTGCTGGAATGGGTGGAGCCGGGTCAACAGTTACAAACTTACCTTGAACTTACCCGGGCGCACCATATCGATGGCATGATCCTGATGACTCCCCGCCTGGACGACCCCGGACTGCGAGCTCTGGAAGAAGCCGATATTCCGGTCGTTTTGATGGGCTATATTCCCGGCTCATCCTTGCATTCGGTAGATGTGGATAATCGGGGTGCTGCAGAGACTGCGGTGAATCACCTGTTAGAATTAGGGCATACCAAAATTGCCTGTATCACCAACGCCGCCTTACCTTACACCTCAGCCTCTCAGAGGTTGGATGGCTATAAAGCAGCTCTTCAGAAGGCTGACATCGTTTTTGACCCCGCGCTTGTGCGCGAAGCAGATTTTGACATAAAAAGTGGTTATACAGCGATGAAATCCCTGCTTGAATCAGCGCAGGAGTTCACAGCTGTCTTTGTAGCCAGTGATAACGTAGCCCTGGGCGTTTATTCTGCCCTGGGTGAAGCCGGATTATCGATTCCCGACGATGTTTCGGTCGTCGGCTTTGACGACATACCTTTGGCATCCTATATCAGCCCTACCCTTACATCGGTAGCGGTATCAGGGCAAGAGATTGCCATTGAGTCGTATAATTTACTTACTCGTTTGATGCGTGGAGATCTGCCCGAGTCTCGCTCGGTCACTCTCTCCACCCGTTTAATCCCCCGCCAATCTTCGCGGGAGATAGGAAGGAGCCCAAGGAGAGGAATTGAGACGAAGTCTGCCAAGTTTGTAAGTTGTGTCAACAATTAAAATTTTCAAAGGAGAAACTATGTTTAAGAAAAATGTTCTTTGGTCAACAATAGCCATACTGCTAATTGCGACCATGCTGCTTGGCGCCTGCCAGGCTGCTCAAGTTGAAGAACCTGTTGTGGAAGAAGAACCGGCTGAAACCGTGGCCGCCCTCCCACAAGGACAGGAACTTGCCAATGCTTATGCTGGCATGTACAAAGGTACTGTTGTCACCATGGCTGGTCCCTTCACTGATCAGGATGAGGTCGTTTTCAATGACAGCATCGCTGCCTTCGAAGAGCAAACTGGCATCGACATTCAATATACCGGCTCCAAAGAATTTGAAGCCAATATCAACATCCGTTTGGATGGTGGTGACGCCCCTGATATCGCTGACTACCCACAACCCGGTTTGTTAAGATACGCCGTGGAAAAAGGCTATGCCATCGATATGAACACCCTGATCGATCCTGACTGGATCAAGACCAACTACAGCCAGGCCTGGCAAGATCTGGGCACCATGACCGGCCCCAATGGTGACATTGTTGCTGGTATCTGGGCCCGTGCCAATGGTAAATCCTTCGTTTTCTATCCCAAGAAGGCTTTTGATGAGGCTGGTTACACAGTCCCCACCACCTGGGAAGAAATGATGACCCTTACCGAACAAATCGCCTCTGATGGTGACACCCCCTGGTGTATCGGTATCGAATCTGGTGCAGCTACCGGCTGGACCATGACCGACTGGATCGAAGACCTGATGCTGCGTGTTGCTGGTGGCGAAGCCTATGACCAATGGGTCGCTGGCGAACTCAAATTCGACTCACCTGAGATGAACGAAGTGCTCGATTACATCGAAGCCATTTGGTTCAATGACGCTTATGTCTATGGCGGCCGTGCTGCCATCCCCACTATCAACTTTGGTGATGCCCCCAAGCCCATGTTCGAAAATCCGCCTAAATGCTGGTTCAACCGCCAGGGTAACTTCGTGACCACCTTCTTCCCCGAAGAATCTGTTGCAGGCGAGGACTATTCCTTCTTCTACCTGCCTGGTATTAAGGAAGAGCATGGCAGCCCAGTACTCGGTGCTGGCGATATCTATGCCGTCTTCAACGATCGACCTGAAGTGCGCGCAGTTATCCAGTACTTCTCAACCGGTGAATCCCTCAAGGTTTGGGTTGAGCAGGGTGGCGCTATCCTGACCCACAATGATGCTTCTCTCGACTGGTACGTGGATCCTGTGACTCGTGATGTGGCTGAGACCATTCGCAACGCCACAACCTTCCGCTTCGACGGCTCCGACCTAATGCCTGGTGCTGTTGGTGCTGGTACCTTCTGGAAGTACATGACCGATTATGTTTCCGGCTCAATCACGCGACAGGAAGCCCTGCAGCAGATTGACGCCTCCTGGCCACAGTAATACTAAAGCCAGATTAAGTTAGCTTAACAATTGGAGAGCAGGCACCAAATTTGAGTCTGCTCTCCAAACCATAGACTTCAAACAGCTGAGGAGGTGACTGGATGAGTGTAATAGAAGCTAAAACACCAACACCCAATGGCAATAATGCAATAAGCAGAATCCTTGCGTGGTTTACCACCACCCTGGGTCAAATTCTGGTATCTATCATGGTCCCTGCACTTACTTTTTTGGTTTTGTGGCAGGGATATTTATTTCTTCAAAGAGCCAATGCTCCCCAAATTGTTCAGGTTTTAGTTGCAATTGTGTGGGGTGTTGGCGGCGTCGCCTTACTCTATGTGGTCACTAACTGGCTTGTTATGAAACTGCCCAAACGGGTTTCCAAAGTGCTGCAGCCCTTTGTGTTTGTGGGTCCTGCTGTGGCTATTATGGCCTGGTTCCTGGCAATCCCGGTGTTTCGTTCACTGATCGCCAGTTTCCGCAACTATTTGGGTACAGAGTGGGTCGGATTTGATAATTACATATTTGCTTTCACTGATCCACGCATGCTTGAGACTTTCCGCAACAACTTGTTGTGGCTCATTTTTGGCACAGCCTTCAGTGTGGGGCTGGGATTGCTGATCGCGACCCTGGCAGACCGTACCAGAGCCGAAGTGATCTACAAATCAATTATTTTCACACCCATGGCGATCTCTTTCGTCGGAGCGGGTGTTATCTGGAAATTCATTTACACCTACAAAGGCACTGGCGTGGGCATCCAGGAAATTGGCTTGTTGAATGCGCTTGTGATCGCACTGGGAGGAACGCCTCAACCCTGGCTAAGCCTGCCGCCGTGGAACAACTTCTTCCTGATCGTCATCATGATCTGGCTGCAAACTGGCTATGCCATGGTGATCCTCTCCAGCGCTATCAAAGGCGTGCCGGCTGAATTATTGGAAGCCGCCCGCATAGACGGTGCTACCGAGATCAAAGCCTTTTTCTCAGTGATCGTGCCCTATATCAAAGGAACCCTGCTGACGGTGACCACCACCATTGTGATCTTTAGTCTGAAGACGTTTGATATCGTCCGCGTGATGACTGGTGGTAATAACGGCACGAACGTGATTGCCAACGAGTTTTACCTGCAAAGTTTTACTTATACCGACGCGGGCAAGGCTTCGGCTATCGCAATTGTGTTGCTGTTGTTGGTGACCCCGGTCATTATTAATAATGTTCGCCAATACAATCAATCAAGAAGGGGGTTCTGATGGCTAAGAAAACCTTAAAAACCGCCAAACAAAAGTCAGCATTCTGGAACAATTTTGTGCTGATCATCATTTGTGTGATCTGGCTGGTTCCGATTTTAGGCATCCTGATCACCTCCTTCCGCCCCAGCGAAGAAATCTTCCGCAGTGGCTGGTGGCAGGTTTTCCCCCACAAAGAGAATGTGGAAGTTGAGCGAATCGTGCTGCCGGAATCTGTGGACCTTGACGGTGAATTTGAAATATTGGGTAAAACCGCCACCTTCGAAGAGTTCCGCAACACCGTGGAATTGGATGACGGCCGCCTGATAACCTGGTATGGCAACAAACGCACACGGACTGCCATCATTTCCGAGAACCGTTGGGTCGGCTTTGCCACCAACTTGACCCTCAAAAACTACTCAGACGTGTTGGGTGGCAAGACGATCAGCTATAAAAACGCTGAAGGTCAGACCATCACCCGCACCGGCAACAACCTGGGCGGCGCATTCCTTAACTCGCTGGCAGTCACCATTCCGGGCACAATCATCCCGATTCTGATCGCGGCATTCGCTGCTTTCGGCTTCGCTTGGTTGGAATTCCCTGGACGCAATATTGTCTTCACCATTATTGTGGCTCTGTTGGTGGTACCTTTGCAGATTGCCCTGGTGCCTGTGCTCAAGGACTATGTGAACATGGGGCTCAATGGCACCTTTTTGGGCATCTGGTTGGCTCACGCTGGCTTTGGCTTGCCGTTGGCTACCTACCTGCTCTTTAACTATATTGGTACCATTCCGCGTGAATTATTGGAATCGTCCTACATTGATGGCGCTTCCAATTTCACGATCTTCACCAAACTGATCCTGCCGCTGTCTGTTCCCGCTCTGGCATCCTTTGCGATCTTCCAGTTCCTCTGGCTCTGGAATGACTACCTGGTCGCCCTGGTCTTCCTGGGCGAGAAAAACCAGACGGTCACCATCGCGGTAGCCCGTTTGGTTGGAGAAAAAGGACAGGACTGGCACCTGATGACCTCGGCAGCCTTTATCAGCATGATTCTGCCGCTGCTTGTCTTCCTTGGATTGCAGCGCTACTTCGTGCGTGGCATGATGGCCGGCTCGGTCAAAGGATAGCTTGTTATAAACACGCTGGCTCGAATAGAGCCAGCGTGTTTCCATTAACAATCAAATATCAGCCGAAAACCCGGACGGTCGGGATCAACCTCTTTGTACGGCATAATAATTCGTAGGGAAGGGGCTTGACCCCTTCCGTGAATTTGTACGGAATGGACACTGGCCATTCCTTACCATTTGAACCTTGATTGAATAATTCAGGGGCGGGTTTGGAACCCATATGTACGGCTTGGGTGGTTGATTGACAAAACAAATCGTAGGGAAGGGGCTCGTCCCCTTCCGTGAAATTGTACGGAATGGACACCGGCCCCCTCCATACGCCTGACATACGAATCGTAGGGAATGGACACTGGCCATTCCTGACCATTTGAACATATGGACCTTGATTGAGTAATTCAGGGGCGGGCTTGGAACCCATATGTACGGCTGGGCCTCGTGTCCAGCCGCTGATTTGCCTGTTGGGCAAGTTGACGGAGGTAGATGAAACCCCTCCGCACAAGTGGTAAAAGTAGGGTTGAGGCAGGCCTCAACCGTAAACGGAATTTCTTAAAAGCAATTGGAACGGTCGTTGCCCGTTCCCTACATAGACTTTCATAGAGAGAACAGCCCCCTTTGTGCGGCTAGCTGAGATGGGATCAATGGAGAACGATATGACACAAAAAACACCCTGGTACAAAGACGCGGTTTTCATGGAACTCAACACCCGCGCCTACAAAGATTCCGACGATGATGGTTGGGGTGACCTGCCCGGACTGACCAGCAAACTGGATTACATCAAAAATCTGGGTGTAGATGCCATCTGGCTTCTGCCGATCATGCCCTCCCCATTACGCGATGATGGCTATGACGTCAGTGATTTTTGTGACATTTTCCCTGCCTACGGCAGCATGGATGACTTCAAGAATTTGATGAACGAAGCGCACAAACGCGATCTGCGTATCGTTGTCGAGATCATCCCCAACCATACCTCAGACCAGCACGCCTGGTTCCAGGCATCGCGCGACCCCAACCACCCCAACCATGCCAAATACCGCGATTGGTACGTCTGGTCTAACACTGACCAGAAATACCAGCAGGCGCGCATCATTTTTACCGATTCTGAAACCTCAAACTGGACATTTGACGAGCTTCGTGGTCAATATTTCTGGCATCGCTTCTATTCCACCCAACCCGATCTGAATTATGACAACGTAGAAGTCCAGCAAGCCATGTTGGATGTCGTTAGATTCTGGATCGACGCGGGTGCAGATGGTCTGCGCGTGGATGCCCCACCCTACTTGTTTGAACGCGAGGGCACCAATTGCGAAAACCTGCCAGAAACTCATCAATATTTGAAACGAATGCGGAAATTCGTGGACGAATACAGTCCTGAAACCCTGCTGCTCTCTGAAGCCAATCAGTGGCCAGAGGACGTGATTGAATATTTTGGCGACGGCGATGAGATGCACATGAATTTCCATTTTCCGCTCATGCCGCGCCTGTTTATGGCACTGGCCAAGGGCGACCGCACTCCTATCGAACAAATTTTAGCGCGCACTCCGGACTTGCCGGAAGGCTGCCAGTGGGGCACCTTCTTGCGCTGCCACGACGAATTAACGCTCGAGATGGTCACACCTGAGGAGCGCCAATGGATGTGGGAGACCTATTCCCCGGATCCCAAACAGCGCATCAATATGGGCATCCGGCGGCGTCTGGCACCCCTGGTGGGCAACGATCAGCATAAAATCTTGTTATTACACTCTATGCTCCTGACGATGGTTGGTTCACCCTTCCTATATTATGGCGATGAGATTGGCATGGGCGATAACATCTATCTCTTTGATCGCAATGGTTTGCGCACCCCCATGCAGTGGGATGACAGCCCCAATGCTGGTTTTTCTGACGCCCCAGCTGACCGTTTGTACGCGCCGGTGATTTCCGATCTGGTATATGGGTACCAGAAAGTCAACGTTGCCGCCCAGGAAGCCGACCCTTACTCGTTGCTGAATAAGATCCGTCATCTGATCGCCGTGCGCAAGCAGTACCCGGTCTTTGGTAGAGGGGATTTCAGTTGGAAAGCATTTAGTTTCGAGAACAAGGCGGTGGTGGCGTATCAACGCAGGTGGGAAGGTAAGCGAATTGTGGTACTTAACAATTTGCGGAACACGTCAGTGAAAGGCTGGATCCCGGAGACGGCTGAAAGCTTCATTGATGTTTTGACTGGCGAGACGATTTTGCCCGGCGATTACACCCTGCCCCCTTATGGCTTCCGCTGGCTGCAGCCTGAGGGCGACAAAGTCAACACCCCCTCTGGTCCCAACGCTCCGGTAGAAGGCGACCTCGGTTCAGACAGGTATTAAAGCGGTAAATTTACTCTTCCCTTGCCTGAAAATTGTTACGGTTCGGGTAAGTTTGAGGTTTTTTCACTTTGTTTGAAATTTTGTGACTTGACCTTCTAATAATTAGCTATATTGTCTATAATGGCTACGCGCAATAAATTACGGCTATTGGAGTGGCCGGTGTGTACTTCTTCTGGATGAATCGGGACGGCATGGCAACCGTCCCCTACATTTATCCCACCCAGCTTCTGTATCATCCCACTCGACAACCGTCTTACGCCCACTGGACTGTTATTTGATCCCACTCTGTTACTGCTTCATGGCCACTTTGCGGATGAATTTCACCTATAATGGCTACGCGCAATATTCTATGGGGAATATTACTAAAAGGCAGATTGCCGCGCCCCCTTTATGGTGGTCAGAATTTTCCATTCGATCCATAACGGGGTCTCGCAATGACGAAAGCTGTTGGCTACGCGCAGTAACTTAACGGTTATTTGAGCGGTCAGTGTCCGCTCCTCACTTCTTCAGGTTGCATTGGGGCGGCATGGCAACCGTCTCTTACACTGTAAAAGACCCACCCCCTGCCCCCTCCCCCCGCCCAATGGACTGGTCAGAAATAATGGACACTTTTAATGTCCAGACTTCATTTCAAATTCGACAGGGCTCATGTAGTCCAATCGTGAATGATATCTTTGGCGATTGTACCAAAGTTCGATGTATTCAAAGAGTACATTTCTAGCTTCGTGTCTGTCTACAAACTTGCGATAAGCACACTCCTTTTTTAGACTGGCATAGAAACT
>Ga0209510_1000986_pt1 | contig 34837 bp, 23 predicted proteins | sample BiotimSIPDNA_FD_185749 | JGI IMG/M metagenome (GOLD analysis project Ga0209510, IMG submission 185749) | Anaerobic biogas reactor microbial communites from Washington, USA - Biogas_R1 time_0 SIP DNA (SPAdes) (version 2) | ecosystem: Engineered > Bioreactor > Anaerobic > Unclassified | place...
TTTCCAAAATGGCTGCTGGTTATTTTCATCTTCTTTTTCCTTATTTCTCAAATAATTATGGTTATGATTAATTTTTGCCGATCAATCAATCTACCCTTTTGTTTTTAAAATAAATATTGCCCATATCATTAAAAACCCATATTCGCTCCACTCTCATTGCAAGCTACTACCTTTTAAGTGCCTCAGTATGTACAAGGGATACAAAAATTGAACGTGATATCTGAATCTTTAAAGCAAGATCATCAGATTTTATATGCACAGTGCCAGTTAGAATATTTGTCGATGAAATTAGTGATTACAATATTGCTTATTGCAAGGCTCGGTGTGGCCAGGAGTGCTACTTACTTGAGGCGTGCCTGCCATTTCTCAGAGTTGAAATTTATAATCATCACTTCTGATCCCAAATTAGTTTTTTAATGGCACAGTTTGTTATATTCCTCAACTATCAAAGCCATATCTTCTTTTCGATATTTTTTCTGTTCGATTTTTTTAACCAGTTCAGGGCAGTCGGATAAATAATCTGTCATATCTTTTCTAAAAGTAACCTGACTTCTGGTCCTGAAAAGCGGCTCATTTTTTTTCTGCAGAATATAGCTCTCAATTTCGTATGTATAACCACCACTCATAGTATTGTTTGAATTGTTGTGACCTGGAGCAGAAGACTTGGACTCATAATACTTGAATAATTTCAATGTACCGTCTTTTATCAGCCTTAAGAAAATACCATTCCTGGCAAAAAATGATCCCAAACCCAGATTGTTTGTCCTGGACAGCATTCGGATAGTATCTACGGAATTGACTATAACCACTTCTGAAGCGTTCTCAGGTTTAAGGGTGTTGGTGTTATTCAAGGAATCATAATACCTGATTTTTTCCTGAATCCTTTCGATTTTTGCCTCTTGCCTGAAAAGACTGACCGTCACATTAAATGTGACATATACAGTATCACCTTCTTTATTGATAAAAAAACCAGGAATTTTTTTCGCTTCAGAATATGTGCTTATAAGGAGAACCATAACGAAAAGAGAGAAATGTTTTTTCATAGATATCTGATCCCGGTTATCATCCCACATATAAAAAAGACACAGTCAGAAGCTGTGTCTAATGATAAAACTGTTTATGGAGGACAGGACAATCATTTAACTATCATCACAGTCCGTCTTACAGATCTGCCGGTTTTTAAGATTTTCAACCCTAAAGGTTTCGTAAATTTCCATTATAATTCAAAGTTTCAGGCAGGTAAGTATTTCTGTAAGATAGTGCAAATATTTGATTATAAAAAGAAACAACTGTTATCAAAACAGTTGTTTCTCTTTTTACAAAGCTTTTAGAAGCGGTACTGAACTTTAAACTGAAAGTACCAGTCACTTGGTTTCACCAGGTTATCACGGAAAACCTGATCAACAGCTCTCATTGACCACAACTGCAGATGATCACTTGCGAACTGGACAATAAGTGATACATCGTAAATATCTTTCTTAGCATAAACAGACCATTTCCAGTCATCCTCTTCCCACTCTTCAGGAAGATAGTTTGCTGCCTGATACTCCGGGAAAGGTTTATTGGAATTAATAGGACGTTCGATACTATTGGGATACTTCCAACCAAACCACTCGGCTTCTACTGCCAGAATATCAAGTATTTTGAAAGTAGGAATTTTCAGACCAAATGCAATCGGAGCACGGTCTTTAATTTCGTTGTAGAAATTTTCATAATCCTTGACACCCAAAACATTTCCTTCAACCCACAGCTTAAGATCTTCACTACCAAAAATAGCAGGATACTCTTCACCAAAAATGATCTTTTTCACATCAAGATTGAGACATCCCATAGCCTTCACACCCGCGTATGTAAGCCTTTCTTTTTTACCGGTAATTGGATCCTCAATTTCTGCATCATAAGGAGTTGTCTGTTTTTCATCTACAGACAGAAAGCGTTCGGCTTGGAAACCTGCTTTTACCGTTATACCTCTGAAAGGCTCAGATCCCAAAATTGTGGCAAAAGAAAAGTCTCCCAATGGGTACTGATGCAAACTGGTGGTAAACAAGAAATCTGCAAAGATCTTTCTATCAAATGCAGAGACATACAGATCCGCACCTGTCAAACGGCTCAAAGGAAAATCGAACTCGTTAGGCAGAATTGTAGGAGGATAAGTATAGCTCTTAAAGAGTGTGTTACCCAGGTTGGTCACATCCTGGTTATATTTGAAATGAAAATAACCTGCAGTAAGGCTCATTTTGATTTTCTCATGATTTAAGATCCTTAAATCACCACGGGCCTGATCAATATAGGCATAAGGAGCAAAGAACTGTGATTCAAGGAAGGTGCTTCCCATTTTAAAGGAGCTGCGGTACTGCATTTCCATGGCAGTAGTAAAACTAAGCCAGTCAGTTACTTTCTTGAATAGCCCGATATTGGCATAGACTTTCTGCAACCAGTATTTATCAATATCGCCTTTATAATTGTATGTTCCTCTTATTACACGACCTCCCTGGTAGGCAGCATAACCAGTCAGCTTTATCTTATTGTCATCTGATTGATCTGCCCAGGCCATAAATACGCAAGCAATCAATAATAAAGAAATCTTTTTCATTGCTAAAATCCTTTATGTTAAAGTTGCAGACATTACAATCCTTAAAGAATGTCATGTCGGATTTACAGTTTTGTTATTTTGTGATAACCATTGATGACGTTGAAATACATTTCCCATCGTGCATCAGGCTCAGATAATAGAATCCGGAGCTTAAATTTTCAATCGTTTGAGAGAATCTTCCTGAATTCTTCATTCCCAGATCAAAATTTTTCACCAGAACTCCATTAGCCAGATAAATCGCCAGATTTACTTTTCCTTTCTTCTCAACAGAGTAGTCAACGACATGTCTGTTATTAAGAGACCTTACAGAAAGATAGTTAGAAAATCTGCCGTTTCGCAACCGGTTGTTAACTCCGACATCATCTCGATTAACACCAATCAGAAGGCTATCAGTTGAATTTATAGCCACAGGATAATCCAGATCTATCTTGATGATTGCATCGAGACCCTTTCCTGAATAGGAAACTTTATGCGGCACCGATCTGCCACGCATAACCACTCTTATATCGTTTTCTAACCCACCTACATTTTTAAGCCTGATCTCCTTAACCATCATATCTTCTTGGAAACTTATACCCAGTCTCTGTGTCAGACCATTTCCTGTTTCTTCGTAGTTAAGGTTACCCCAGTTTCCCGGAGAGATCAGAGGTGCACTGGAAAGTTTACCATTGCTTTCTGAAGGAAGCATGGGCCGGATCCACATGCGCTGGTTGAATTTGTCCATAACAAATCCGGAAATAAGCAGATAGGATCTCCATACAACCGGTGCAGTCATATAGGAGTGCATTCCTGGCGACTGATCAAGATCCTGCCAGAAATAGTAATTAGGATACCGGTTACAATGCGTTTCCCAATCTGTATAATGAACCATCATTCCTTCATCTACTTTACCTATAGCAATACCAAAATCACCAAAATGATTTATAGTATAAAAATGCCACGGAAGCAGATCTCTTCCCTTATTGGACCTATCCCAATAGCGCATGAAAGCAGTGCTAGCTTCCTCATCACTCATAATCACCGGAAGCCCCAGATGGCGCGAGAAGTTATAAACCCCAAGCTCTCCCTCTACGTTTGCAGCATATTCGCTTTTGGAAGAATACAGTCTCGAAAACTGCTCTTTTCCTCTTACAAATATTTCATCCCATTTTTTTGCTGCTTCTGTTTCACCTCTGGCACGGCACATCTCTGCAAGCGCAGAATAAGCCACCAGTGCAAGTGATCCATTATATTCATTTGTAGCCCCCTCCCTGTCATAGGAACCAAGACAGTTATGAGGAAGAACAAAATTATTGGAATCATAAGGTGCAGGAGGCGCCAGGTATACCTTATCAATACAACGTTTTGCCTGTCTGAGAATCTGTCCTGCTGTATTATTCACGTAAGTCCACAGACTATCCAGCCACACCATATCACCGGTTGCCAGAAACAGCTCATAAATGTTAATGATAAAAAGGGAATTGAGATCTGACCAGTTTTCAGTTTTGCTCCACCAGTAGTCTCTATGATAGTGCTCATGCCAATCACACAAGGCATTGATTTTATCCGAACCGTGCTTTGGTCCGTTAAAATCGTGATGAATCTGCCCTAATTCCAGATCATCGCTCCGACGCTGGGTTGTACCCCAGTATAGCATCTGCCTCCATTGCCCTTCAGGCCAGTTGTAAGAGGTAGCAATCTGTGAATGTCCCTGCTGGTCTATGGTACCAAGGATGTAATATTTCCCCTCACGCCAGGCAAAGCGACCATCTCTTGCATACTGACTGTTATGGGTAAGAGGATAAAGATTATTCAGTAAACGATCTTTATACCAGTGCGGCAGTTCTTTGATACCCATGATGCTGTTGGCAAAATGGGATGCACCATCACGAATCCTGACAAATTCAGCTAATCCGTATTTAATCGCATCTATAGCATTTGTAATGTAGTTCTGGTAGTAAAAGCCTTCGTTTACTTCTTCTCCATCCCATTTTTTATCTATAAACTCCTGATACCAACCAACCACAAAACGGATTCTTCCGGTTTGCGAAGGATCTAGGTTCAGCTTAACTGCAACGATTCCACCGTGAGGACCGGTAAGTTTTCCGGAAGCCAAAAACTGATCCAGAGAACTACCAGTGGTGATTTCAGCAGTAGGTATGTCACTTGCACCTGCAAATGCGCTGTTATCAGGTTTGATTGAAGTCTTATCGAAGTAAACCCCATCGATACCATCAATCTTTTTGGGATTGGCTCCAGCCAGATCACTTATTTTGAAAGCGATAGCAGCTTCTGCAGCCGTGGTGTTGTTATTTTTCACAACAAATTCGAAAAAAGCAAGCGGCATTACAGAACTTTTTTCATCACCACTTACATAAGGCCCGAAAGCAAGCAGATCGACTTCAATATTGTTGACAATATCATAATTAACATTGTAGATAGGAATAATGGCATCTTCCCTGTCCGATTTCAAATTAGTCATGGTCTTAACATTACCACCGACTTTGGTATACAAGTTAAATGATGCATCAAATTTGGCTTCGTGATACCAGTGCTGTCCACTCAGGCGGTATCCCTTGACAAAAATGTTTTTTGCAGCATTATAAACTATGTATGAGGCTCCTAAGCCACCTAGGGGAGTGCCCGTTGTACCAGAGGCAGCAAAAGGCTCCGGTGATGCCAGAGACAGTATTACTGCCATTGCAGGTATGAGTTTTAGGATGTTTTTCATTTATTCTCCTCAACCGTTTAAATCATTTGTGATTGCCTTCTCATTTAGAAAAGGCAACCTCATATACCACACTTATGCATACATCCGGTCAAAAGCCCTCTGGGCTTCAACCAATGCTGCTCTCATCATATCTTCCGCTTTTGCGGTCTCACGATTCTCCAGATAACTCCACAGTGCCTTCTCATCCAGTTTCTGAGCTGCCTGATCACAAGCCTCCCAGGACAGGATACTACGGATAACCCGGTCTATCGCCTGAGTCTCATTATCGTATGCACGTGGCTGCATATCATGACCCTTCCAACGGCCAAAACCCGCAGCACGAATAAGACCGGCAACTGCGATATTCATTCCATTAACACGGGTTCCATGATCAATATCATACTTGCCAGGCCCACCAAGGATTATTCCGTCGTTGTAACCCTGACTGTTAAGATGCATGTGCACCAGCATGTTATTGTCAATCTCTTCCACTGTGTCGTTTATAAGATCAAGACCGATCATCTCTGTGTGACCAAACTCCTTGTTCACACCTTTTTTAGCCCGGCTGATCCCAAACTCATCTTCCAGTTTGCGCCAGAAAACAATAGCACTGGCCACTGTAGGAAGAAGCATTGCCGGATGGCCTTCGTTTGGCTTGGGCTCGATAGCCATAAACAGTTGTCCACCTGCTTTCTCTTCATATTTACAAAGCTCAGCAACACTGTTTTTAAGATTCTGATACATATTGCGAACACCAACAGAAGCCAGATCATAGCCGTATGAGCCATTCCAAAGCACAAATGTAGGTACTACCTCCTTGTGCCAGGCTTTTTTAAGTGGACCATATGCCAGATCAACAGTCTTGGTCCCAAGCTCTCTTGCTGCGCTAACCTCATTTTTATCTGGAGATGCAATTCCACCATAAGCAAAATGAGAATGAGCTCCCGGAGTAATCATCGCCAGAGATATCTTTGAGTCTACCAGAGCATCAGCTAACTCACTGGCGAAACTCTCATCAACCTCAGAGTTGTAGTGGACCTCATAACCAAGCTCTACGTTTTCAGGAAGCCGTGGCATGATTTTTTCTTTGATAAGCTGGACTGAACCGATAGTATCCAGGCCCTTTTTATTCCATTTTTCCCGGATATTATCAGGAACAAATCCACCCTTACCCGGGTTAAAAGTCCATCGACACACACTATGCAGTGATTTTTGTTGAGACATGGCTAAAACGCTCCTTATCTAAAAGATATGTTCAAAAAAAAACTTACTAACTTCAGGAAACTGGTTCTAATGTTTTTTTATCCGAAAACACAGATCCTTCTTTTGATTGTGCGATCTGGTTTTGAAGGATTGAAAGCCAATGTGCATAGGCTTCACTATAGGCAGCCCTGGTATTCATGTCGGGCTCGATTCTTTTGACTACCGAAAGATTTGCGAATGCATCGTCGAGTCCCTTGTATATTCCGGCTCCTACTCCTGCACCTCTGGCCGCACCCTGTGAACCATCGGTATTGTAAAGCTCAACTTCATTGCCGGCAACGGTAGCAAACACTTGAGCAAAGAGCCTGCTCTTGAACATGTTTGCATTACCTGCCCGAATTACACTGTTTTTGACTCCCATAGAACGCATTATGTCAATACCGTTCATCAGGGCGAAAACAATTCCTTCCTGTGCGGCACGAAGCAAATGAGCGCGGTTGTGACGAGTGAGGTCAAGACCGTGCATCGATGCATTAATAGATAGATTACCCAGAGTCCGCTCGGCTCCATTTCCAAATGGAAGAATCCTGAGCCCATCACAGCAGGCAGGTGCAGTCTCTGCCTCACTGTCCATCTGGCTATATGATATAGGATCAGTACTCCAGCTTCCCAACATGGTCCTTAACCACCGGTTGAGAATGCCTGTACCATTTACACAAAGTAAAATACCGAGGCGGGGAGCGCTCCCGGTATTATTGACATGAAGGAAGGTATTTACCCTGCCCTCATTATCATACGAAGCTTTATCGGTAACACCATAAACCACTCCGGAGGTACCGGCAGTGGCTGCAATTTCTCCAGGATTCAATACATTCAGCGACAAGGCATTGTTGGGTTGATCACCTGCACGGTAAGAAACAGGTATCCCTTTTTTAAGTCCCAGAAGCGATGCCGCTTCTTCGGTCAATGATCCTTGTATACCAAAAGTAGGAACAAGTGGTGGCACAAGCGCAGAATCGATTCCATAATAATCCATCAGAAAATCCGCGCGCTTTCCTTCTTTATAATCCCACAATATCCCTTCAGAAAGCCCTGATGCTGTTGTAGAAGGGGAACCGGTCAGCTTCAGAGCTATATAATCTCCAGGAAGCATAAAAAGGTGAACATTGCGAAAAATTTCTTTCTGATTATCGGCAACCCACTTCAGTTTTGAAGCGGTAAAATTTCCCGGAGGATTAAGAAGATGACTCATACATTGCTCTTCACCCAAATCTTCCAGCGCCTGACGACCTACCCCAACTGCTCTGCTGTCACACCATATAATGGAAGGGGCAAGGGGCTGATAATTCCGGTCCAACATGACAAGTCCATGCATCTGATAGGAAATTCCTATCGCCTGAATATCATGGAAATTGATCTGAGTACTGGCCCGCAACTGCCTTGTAGCATTCTGTACATGTACCCACCAGGTGTCCGGATGCTGTTCTGCCCAACCCGGCTTCTGCGCAATTATTTCCAATTCGCTAGTATCTGGTGAAGTAGCTGACGCAACAACGTATCCGGTAGAAATCTCAAGCACTGTAGCTTTAACCGATGAACTACCGATATCATAACCTAACAAATATCCATCTACACTCATGGCAGGTACTCCAATCAGAGGTGTGTTTTTAATTTCCCAAATATATGAGGATATCTACACTATTCCAACGTAATTCAAAATAAAACATAATTTTTTTCCATAAACCTTAAATAATTAATTAAATTTAATGAATGATATAATATTATATCAGGTTCCGTTGGCTTTTTTCGAAATATCTGTTAGTAAAATAAAGTAATAATATCAAATCGGAAAAAAAATAGAAAATATCAAAACAATATCTAATCAGAAGGAATCTGATAAATAAGGTATAAACGAAGAATAGAAAAATATAGAAATAATACCAAAACAATATCTAATCGGAAAGAATTTGATAATTATATACAAACGAAGAATAGGAAATAATGTCAAAACAATAAGAAGTAATTTCGAAAATTAAGAATAAGAATGAATTCAGGATTGTCTGATCAGGTATTGTTTCTGATTTCTTAACAGTTTTTTTTTCAATACCTGAACAGTTACCTTTTTTCTTTATTGAATTATGGGAAAACAAAAACCCGGCATTAAAAGAGCATGTGATTATATCGCTGCATTAAAAAAGGAGAATGATGCCACTCTGCCACCTATCCGCTCTTTGGCAAAATCTGCCGGTGTATCTTTTGTTACCATGTGGAAAGCTCTTAAACACCTTGAGAGTCAAGGTTGCATTATTTCAGATCCACAGGGCAATCGCACATTCAGTAAAGCAGCAATTAAATCCGACCCGCACAAATCTAATCCCCAGTCTCAGCTTTTAAACGATTGCACCCCTTCCTCATCGCGACACCACGTAACTGAAAAAATCTACAAGGATATTGTTACCGGACGGTTTGCCGGAAGTGAAAGGTTGCCTTCCTATAAAGAATTACAATTACAATATAATGTTTCCTTTGCCACCCTTAAAAAATCTCTTACATCCCTGGTAGAACAGAAAATTATCGAGCCATGTACAAATGGCTATCTGATTCCATCTCTGACCGGTAATACCGGGCATGCCCGAATTGCAGCAATCGGTTGCGGATTAGAGGATGGAAAGATTTGGATGGATTATCAGGATAAATATTACTTCCGGGTTCTGGAATCCGAATGCATCAGGATGAACATACAACTGGACTTAATTGTCTATTATCGTCATCAGGGAAGATTGCATTTTGTACATACTGCCTCTGGTAAAGAATACGACCTCAATGACCGGACTATCCTCGGCTATATATTTATAGTAGCAAACCTGGACAACACTCCTGAAGAGGTTTTGGAAAGACTTGCAGCTCTGAAAAGAAATGTTGCAGTACTGGATGTGGTAGGTGGCTGGAAAATTCCACGTTGCGCCAGAGATAATCAGCTTATTCAGTTTTTTACTGCAACCGCTTCGGTGCTGCCTGCCAAAAGAGTGGCTCAGTATCTGCTCGGGAAAGGACATCGTAAAGTTGCCTTTTTCTCACCCTTTCATCGGGCGCTATGGTCCCAGCAACGCTTGAATACCATCAGAGAAATGTTTACCAGAGCAGACATTACCGATGGCGTTGTCGCCTTCGTGTATAATAAATACGCTTATCAGTGGGATTACCTTAAAAACCATCTCCCCCAGGAAGCGTTGCTGTCTTTTGTTAATCATTACAATCAATGGAGAAGCCAAACCCCCAATACCCCCCTGAAAAAATTCAATCATATAGGCTACAGCATGTTCAAATATATTACCCAGTGGAACTGCGCCAGCGGAGAAATTTACGAAAAGATGCAACCGCTCTTTGATAAAGCTCTCCTGGATAAATCCATTACCGCATGGGTGATGGCAAACGATTTTGCGGCAACCATCGCTATCGATTACCTGAAGGAACGTAACATCCGGGTGCCCGACGACCTGTCAATGATTTCATTTGATAACACCCTGGATGCCATGGAGTATCAGTTAACTTCCTATGATTTTAACAATCATGGTATCATCACCCTGATCCTCAGATCCATTCTTGCCCCACACACGGTTAAACCCAGGCGCAAAGGGGTACTTATTGAGGTTGATGGAACACTGGTAATAAGACGTTCGTGCTGATAACAGCTCTTAACAGCATAACTCCCGGTTATTAAACCTGAATCGTACGATTCACACCAGCCAATTGTCCGAATCAGGTTAAAAAAAGTTGTTATAACGGTATCAAAAAGCTAATTTGTATGATCTTGGGAAAAAATGGAAATCCGGGCCAATACCAACATTGTTGACCATCATATCCAGCTTTAACCCCATAACAGCATCTTTTTTCGGAGCTTTTTTACAGGAGTGTTTTATGAGTGTAAAAATATTTCTTGATGAGAGTGAAATACCTCGTCAATGGTATAACATTGCGGCTGATATAAAAACCAAACCCCCACTTGGTCCTGATGGAAAACCACTCAACCCTCAAAGCCTTGCTGCGGTTTTCCCCATGAATCTTATCGAGCAGGAAGTTAGCACTCAACGCTGGATAGATATCCCCGAAGAAGTGATTGAAATGTTTTATCGGTGGAGACCATCTCCACTTAAAAGAGCCGTTTATCTGGAAAAAGCACTGGATACCCCGGCAAAGATATTCTATAAAGATGAAAGCGTCTCCCCTGCAGGAAGCCATAAGCCCAATTCTGCGATTCCACAAGCCTGGTACAATAAACAGTTTGGGACAAAAATGCTTACCACCGAGACTGGTGCAGGACAATGGGGAAGTGCACTGGCTTTTGCCTGCTCTCTGGTAGGTTTGAAATGTAAAGTATTTATGGTAAGGATAAGTTTCGATCAGAAACCTTTCCGCAAAACCATGATGCAGACCTGGGGAGGGGAATGCGTTGCCAGCCCAAGTAACGATACCGCCTTTGGAAGAAAAATTCTTCAAGAGGATCCATCCTGCCCCGGAAGTCTGGGGATTGCCATAAGCGAGGCTGTTGAAGCCGCAGTAAGCGATCCCACCGGAAAAACCAAATACACTCTGGGAAGCGTCCTGAATCATGTAATGCTTCATCAGACAATAATCGGGCTGGAAGCCAAAAAGCAGTTGGCCAAAATCGGTATTAAAAAGCCAGATATTGTAATCGGGTGTGCCGGTGGAGGCAGCAATTTTTCAGGAATCTCCTTCCCATTTGCCCACGATGTAATAAACGGAGAAGAAATTACCATAATCCCGGTCGAACCGGCGTCCTGCCCCACCCTCACCAGAGGCATCTATACTTATGATTTTGGGGACTGTGCCGGATTGACTCCTCTTTTACCCATGCACACTCTGGGTCATAACTTTCTTCCTGAACCGATCCATGCAGGCGGCTTACGTTATCACGGGATGTCTCCTCTGGTCAGTCAGTGTGTGGTTGATGGATTAATGCAGCCACGGGCTATTGCTCAGCTTGAATGCTATCGCGCAGCTATCAAGTGGGCTACTACCGAAGGTGGAATAATTGCTCCTGAGTCAAGCCATGCGGTTGCTGCTACTATTCAGGAAGCATTAAAGGCAAAAGAGGAAGGAAAAGAGAAAGTCATCCTCATGTCCCTCAGTGGGCATGGTCACATGGACCTCATGGGATATGAGAAATTTCTCAGTGGCAAACTTGAGGACCATTCTCTGGCACAGGAGGAGATCGAGAAAGCCAAAAAAGAGCTGGAGAATTTGCCACAAATTGCCTGACTCTGTCATGAATCGGACAATTACCGTTCTTTAAACATACAGGACATATCACTTTGTGGATATGTCCTGCCTATCCAGAGTTTCCAGCCTCTCAAACTACAGCACAGTTGTAACTGCCCCATAATCAGGAATAATAAAGTTAAGAGCCGAAATCAATAGCCTGCAGCAACCGGTTTAAGCGCAAGTCCCTGAAGGAGTTTTCACTTCGCTGTCTTTATTTTTTTCCGGAATGTCGCGTCTCTTATTATTCCTTATAAAAAAGCCGGTATCTGTTTCCTGCAAGAGAGTCTTATCTGGAGCAGGTGTCAGCAAGCTTACCAGGATGAAGACTACTGCTGCAATAATTGTTGAAATGAAACTGAAGTGCATGGGTAATGGTGATAAAAATTTGTCTATAAATCCCAAAACTATTGAGCAAAGAATACCGCAGCTCATGGATGCTATAGCGCCCTGCTTGGTTGCTCTTTTCCAGTAAAGACCACCAATAAGCGGAATTGCAAAGCAGGAAAACATTATACCGATTCCAGCCCAGATCAGAAATGCCAGAAGTTTGGGTGGGTTGATTGCCAAAAGTACTGTAACAATAGTTGCTATTATCATGGTAACTTTATTTACATTCCTGATTGATCGGTCATCAGCATTCTTATTGACAAATTTTTTGTAAAGATCCCAGCTCACACAATTTCCGATCGTAAGCAGAAGCCTGTCGGTTGTTGACATAACTGCCGCAAGCACAACTGTTCCTATAAATGCCCAGGCGTATTCAGGAAGGACATATTTGATACCTGCGATAAATGCGGAGTCAGGTGTATCCAGGGGCGGCAGAATTCCTGTTTGCACCATCGCGCGCACAGAAAAGCCGGATATCTTGATAAGGGCTATGACAACAAAGTAAATAACAAAAATCGTTACAGGTGCCCAACGGTAATGTTTTCGGTTTTTTACCGCAAGAACGTTATTTATAATGTGTGGTGCTGTTGAAAGACCAAATGTAATAAGAAAGAAAAAGGAGAATGTAAAAAGTGGAGTAAAAAAAGGCTTGCCACCTGACGGATAGAAAACCGCTGTTAAGTAAGGATTAATAGTATTGAGAACAGAATTGAAATCAGGAACTTTGAAAATGATAAGCGGTCCGACCCATACTACACCGATGATAATAAGTATCCCAAGGTAAAGAGAGGTAAATGCAATTGCATATAAACCACCCATAAGGGTGTAGGACATTACAATCACTGCCGAAATAATAAGCGCAGTCACTTCGTTAAGGCCTAAGAGCCATTTAAGAACAATAGTGATCGCAGTGTACTGTCCGGCAAGATATATGGTACTGACAATAAGTGCCGTGAACGTTGCAAGTAATCTCATTGATACATGACTGTAATAGCGATCACAGAAATAATCTTCAACAGTCATATATCCGCGTTTTTGTGCTAAAGCACTTAATTTCACTCCGAAAAGAATAAGGCAGATGCTGCCTGAGAGGGGAACAAATATCTGTTCCCAAAAAGTCGGCCACCCTCCGGAATAGCCAAGACCAGCCACCCCAAGAATCGACATCCCACTGGCCGTTGTACCAATCATAAGAAGGACAAAGACCCAGAATCCAAGGTCACGTCCTGCGATAATGAAATCTGATGAATTTTTGATCTTCTTTGATGAAAAAAATCCAATGAGAAGAAGTATAGAAAAATAAATAACTATAGTAGCTATTGTTACTGCTTGAGCGCTGTTCACTGATCATCTCCTTTAAAATAGATGCCCCATCCGATGAGCAGTACTGTGACTGCGAGTGCGATTGCACCAAAGATTAAAATTGTGTTGTTCATCAGATCTGTTCCTTTCCACATTTAAATCCGGATTTGAAAGCCTCGATGTTTTCCTGAATTTTTTTCCGACAACAGTTTGAATTGCTCCGCACAATAAATTCGCCTTTATGGTAACTGCAATGCGAGCAACATTAAAAAGGAGGTGTTTATGAAACTGGCATCTGGAAGTTTATTGGCAATGTCAAGAAAACGGGAAAATTAATACTTTTTGGTATAAGAATTTTATTCATAGCTCTCATACAACCAAGAATAATATACTGCCAGATTCTCTCCGGGAGCAAGCTATTTTGAGCAGCCTTATTGTGTGCTTGCAGCATAAATATCACACAACGCAGCCCAGAAATAGCATCCTCCAGTTTGCCTGGCAATCAATCCTGCAGTTTTTCTCTGCCTCACCTGCCCCCTAATCTCCCGAACTGAGCCCCCTAAATCCCATAGCCGTAAGGCTTAATTCCGATTGTTAACAAAATTTACCCTATGCCCCTAAATTCCCCACCCACTAATCCCCCGATGGGGGGCTTTAGGATCTCATGATGTAACTGTGAACTTGACCACAGGTTTTTTTCCGTTCTTAAGTCTCCCAAAAAGGAGCCCCCCTAACCCCCAAAGGGGGAACTAAGACCCAAATCAAGCTACTTAGTCACTTTGTGCGATCCTTAAGTCTCCCGATGTACATCGGGAGATTTAGGGGGAGGAAATGCGTTACTCCCATCGATTCAATGTGTTATAAATATTAACCTTATGGCTATGCACCTGTCCCCCACTCGCACAGAGGCTTATCCGGAGTGGTACCAGCGTCATTAAAGCGGCTGATTCAGGACCCGTTTTTAGAAAATTGCCCAAGACAGATAGGTTCCCTGCAACACTCACATTTGAGTTTTTCACTACCTGACCAAAAAAAACGGATATCAAAACAGTTTCTTTTAAAAACAGCAGAAAGCTGTCCCGGGACACACCTTTAACACAAAATTTATTTTTTACCGTAAAAATGTGCTGATTCGCTCCCGAAACATGTCTTAAGGTATCTCTTTGTTGCTTTTTTGTGCCTTTTTTATTGTTTTTAGCACATCCAAGCTCATTATTAGAATGAATCACATCATTTTTCTAAATGAATTATAACACTTTTGAAATAACTTATAACGTTTTGAAAAAATCTACATCGTTTCTGACAAGCATTTTATTGTTTTTGGTAAGCTACAGATCGTTTTTGTTAATACGCAGATCGTTTTTGTTAATACGCAGATCGTTTTTGTTAATACGCAGATCATTTTTGTTAATACGCAGATCATTTTTGTTAATACGCAGGTCGTTTTTGTTAATACGCAGGTCGTTTTTAGCAAGGCGCAGGTCGTTTTTAGCAAGGCGCAGATCGTTTTTAGCAAGGCGCAGATCGTTTTTAGCAAGGCGCAGATCGTTTTTAGCAAGGCGCAGATCGTTTTTAGCAAGGCGCAGATCGTTTTTAGCAAGGCGCAGGTCGTTTTTAGCAAGGCGCAGGTCGTTTTTAGTAAGGCGCAGATCGTTTTTAGCAAGGCGCAGGTCGTTTTTAGTAAGGCGCAGGTCGTTTTTAGTAAGGCGCAGATCGTTCTGGAAATGTGGCAAATCGTTCTAAGCAAATCAGATATCGCTCTGGCTGACTAAAATAACCGTTTTTAAGGGTGCCACTTAGAGGATTTCTGCTGAGATTGCACTCATTTGCCTTCACATCAGAAATTCTGATATATAATAGAATTGCGTTAATCATACACAAAAATTCCTCTTTCAGTTCAGGCAGCACTGGTTTGATAAAGAAAACCAACGTTCGTAAGCGCTCAAAAACAGGGAGCTTCAATGCATAGTACTGAAGTACATGCAACGACACCCTGCATTTGGAACGGCATCTGATGGAAAATTTGGGTTTAATTTTTTATACACAACAGCTATATTATTCTCTCACGAAAAAGGAGTAGATAATGGCTGAAAAAAGCAAGATAAAGACTGCTATCACCCCCACCCGCGCAGAGGATTATCCGGAGTGGTACCAGCAGGTAATTAAAGCGGCTGATCTGGCAGAAAATTCACCAGTTCGTGGCTGCATGGTCATTAAACCCTGGGGCTATAGCCTCTGGGAAAATATTCAACGGGTTCTGGATAAAAAGTTTAAACAGACCGGCCATAAAAACGCTTACTTCCCACTCTTTATTCCTAAAAGTTTCCTTGAAAAAGAGGCAGAACATGTTGAAGGATTTGCCAAAGAGTGTGCAGTAGTAACGCATCATCGGCTGGAAGCCGGCCCGGAAGGCAAGCTAATCCCTGCAGGAGAACTGGAGGAACCCCTTATCGTCCGGCCCACTTCAGAAACCATTATCGGCGCCATGTTCTCCAAATGGACACAATCTTATCGGGATCTTCCCTTATTGATAAATCAATGGGCCAATGTAGTCAGATGGGAGATGCGTACCAGGCTGTTTCTGCGTACTGCCGAATTTTTATGGCAGGAAGGACATACCGCCCATGCCACTATCGAAGAAGCCAAAGTGGAAACCATGAAAATGCTCGATGTTTATGCGGATTTTGCCGAGAATTATATGGCAATGCCGGTAATCAAGGGTGAAAAAACCGACAGTGAGCGTTTTCCTGGAGCTGTTTCTACCTATTGTATCGAAGCGATGATGCAGGATCGTAAGGCTCTTCAGGCAGGTACATCCCATTTTCTGGGGCAGAACTTCTCAAAAGCTTCCAATATCCGTTTCCTGGATTCCACCGGGAAAGAGGAATTTGCCTGGACCACTTCATGGGGTGTCTCCACCAGGCTTATAGGTGGAATGATCATGACCCATGGCGATGACGATGGACTCATAGTGCCGCCAAGACTGGCTCCGGCTCATATTGCAATATTGCCAATCATTCATGATGAATCTTCTGCTGCAACAGTGATGGAATACTGTGAAAAACTGACCAGGGAATTGAATGATCTGAAATATTGTGACACTGAAGTGGTGGCTGAACTGGATAAAAGAGAAGGACGCGGGGGCGAGAAAGTATGGTCCTGGATTAAAAAAGGAGTTCCCGTTTATCTGGAAATTGGACCTCGTGATGTTGCTGCAGACTCGGTTTTTGTGGGCAGAAGAGATAAAAGCCGCAAAGAAAGGTATTCGCAGACAAGAGCCGAATTTGTTGCTTCGGTTCCATCGCTTCTGGATGATATTCAAAACAACCTCCTTGAGAGGGCAAAAGCATTCAGAGACAGCAACATCAGAAAAATCGATTCCAAAGATGAGTTTTACTCTTTTTTCACCCCTGCCAACAGGGAAAAGCCCGAGATACACGGGGGGTTTGCCCTGTGTCACTGGAATGGTTCTTCTGAGGTGGAACGTAAAGTTAAAGAGGATCTTAATGTCACAATCCGCTGTATTCCTCTGGAGGGTCCGGAAGAACATGGCAAGTGCATTATTACCGGTGAACCATCCACTAAAAGAGTGCTGTTTGCAAAAGCGTACTGATCATCTTACCTTTATTAAATAGGTTTGTTCAGCAGGTAATCGTGATGAAAAAGCCACTGAAGATTCTGATTATTGCATGTATTATGATTACCTTTGCTGAGCAGGTGTCTGCTCAGGCAAATCAGGTCTCTGTTGTCTTAAGCAGCGGCAACCTTCTCCTCTGCAACTTTCTGGGAGGGAAAAAAAAGCAGAGGGATTCGCTGATTTCAGCAGTGGAAAGCAACTGGGTTGCAGCGAGACGGCTCATAGAAAAAGATAATTATTCCGATGCAACCAACAAATTGAAAGAGATCCTTGCAGAGATTGACATCTATAAGGCATATTGCAGCAAGAATAGAAAAACAGAGCGAGTATTTAAAGACACTGTAAACCTGCTCATCTCCAACTGCAGATTTCTGGAATCCCTGGTGCCGCAGATCAACAAGCTTGAAATGTGGTCAGATTCCATTCCGGACAACAGCGATGATCTGGTATTAAGAAACCGGCATCAGCTTCTTGCCATACAAAAACGCTGTAAAGAGGCTATCAATGAGCAGATCCGAGCCAATCCTGATAAAAGAGGTGCAATCCGTTTTGGCTTCCGCAAATCAATTATCAAACTGAACCTTCTGGACAGCCTGTTAAGAGATGTATACGATCAGGAAAAGGACGAGTTTTCTCTTAAATGCAAATTTTTCTACAACCGGGCAGTAGAATCCAATGATACCGCACAGATCAGGAAGTTTGTGGATGACTGTGACTACTATCAGGTAGAAAAGGAATGGTGTACCAGAGCCAGAATGATTCTGTCAGGGATGGACACCCAGTCAGTAAAAGAAGAAGTGATTGCCAAAGAGAAACTCAGTGACACCGAAATGATGAAGATTGAATACCGGCAGGCGATGTTGTCCGGAAGAGTCGATCTTCTGGAAAGCTATCTGGCTAAATATAACAGGAAAAAAATCAGGAAATCAGAGTCGAAAATCGACAGTGTACGGATTATACTTGGAAAAGTGAAAAAAGAGATCGCAGCCCGGGAAGCTTATGACAAGGCTCACCCACTGTTTGCCAATGCAGATTTCGCCAAACTTGACATCAGTATCAAGGGACTGTCATTGTCCACCCAGAATGTCTTCAGGGATGTGATCGGGAAAAGCCGTGATCAGTTAAAAATCATTCGCGGAATCCGTTTCCCTGCATCGATTCAGCTCGATTTCTCCGGCACGCACCCCATGCTCTATATGACCGCCTATATTAATTGTGAGAAAGATGTGCAGAGTACAGTCACCGACAGTGGAACGCTATTTACTATCGAAGGGGTCACTCAGGCTATGCTCTTTCTCAATCGTATTAAAAAAGCCGCTTCAAAATCGGTTCAGGAAAAAACTGCATCCGAAAAAATCGCACTTGCAGCCTATGTTGTCCGACTGCATAAGAGTGCTGATGATTATATCACCTTTTATGGTAAAGAAAGTATGGAATCCCAGGATTCCGAAGAAAATTTCTCCTATTATGACTTCTTTGATTTATCTGTAAACGATCAGAAAGATGTTCGCTTTCCCAATAAGCCTTCTGGTTCTGTAATGTTGCTGAAATCAGAAAATGAGTCAGAGAAAAATCTTTTAGGGATGTCATTCTTTGGAAAATAAAAAACCGGAGCGTCATTCACTCTCCGTTTTCGACCCGATTATCGCCAAATGGTTTTGTGCCAAATACGATAATCCTACCGATATTCAGACTAAAGCCTGGCCAATTATTGCAAGTGGACAACACACACTGGTATGTGCTCCAACCGGTACAGGCAAGACTCTGACTGCGTTTCTATGGGCTATCAATCAGCTTATCACCGGTTCATGGGAGCCCGGAACGGTCCGGGTACTTTATATTTCACCCCTGAAAGCTCTGAATACCGACATAAGAGAAAACCTTCTGTCGCCACTTGCTGAACTGAAAAAGCAATTCTTGTCTGAAAATATCCGGATACCTGAAATTAGAATCCAGACCCGCAGCGGTGACACTTCATCGGGCGAGCGGCGTATCATGATAAAACGTCCTCCTGAGATTCTTATCACCACCCCAGAAAGTCTTAACCTTATCATCAGTTCACCAATTGCCAGAAACATGCTCAGAGGTCTTAAAACAGTAATTCTCGATGAGATTCATGCGGTGGCATCTACTAAACGGGGAAGTTACCTGATGACAGCCATCGAAAGACTTGAGCTGCTCAGCAGGGGTTTTCAGCGTATTGCATTGTCTGCAACCGTTCGTCCGCTGGAAACTATCGCCGCTTTTGTGGGCGGGTCTGAAATGGTAATAAAAAAACAACGGAATAAAGAGTTACAGAGCTATTCTCCCAGGCCTGTTAAAATTGTCAGTTCACAAGTAGTTAAAAAAATCAGAATAACCGTTGAGGGGGTTCATTTTGATAATACCAATACTGACAGTGATGATGATATTTTCTGGCGCTCCCTTGCCTCCAGGATACGTGTAATAATCGGCCGTAACAGTTCCACTCTGGTTTTTGTAAATAACAGAAGACTGGCCGAGCGATTGACCCTGTATATAAACGAAAACTGCGAATCTCCTCTGGCTTATTCGCACCATGGTTCGCTTTCCAAAGAATTACGTATGGAAGTTGAGCAAAGACTCAAAGCCGGAGAGCTGAAGGCGATTGTAGCAACAAGTACCCTGGAAATGGGAATCGATGTAGGTGCCATAGATGAAGTGGTTCTGGTGGGGACACCATCGCTTGTCTCTTCTGCTCTTCAGAGGATCGGCAGGGCTGGCCATTCGGTGCTTCGTACTTCCTGCGGAACACTTCTGCCTCTTCATGGACTCGATTTTCTTTACGCTGCAACAATGGCATCTCTTTCTGTCAAAGGTGACATTGAAGAGATCAGACCTGTACGCAACCCTCTCGATGTACTGGCTCAGGTACTTATGGCAATGGTGGGAGTAGAGTCCTGGGATATCGATGATCTATACCATTTTATCAGGACAGCATCTCCCTATTCCACACTTTCCAGGTTCCAGTTTGACAGTGTGGTATCGATGCTTACCGGTAAATATCAGGAAAGCCGAATTCGTGATTTAAAACCCAGGGTACTATTGGATTCTTCAGAAAACCGGTTATTTGCGCATAGTGGTGCTCTGAAGCTTATTTACAATAATGCCGGTACAATTCCTGACAGAGGATACTATGGTCTTCGGCTCAAAGGTACCGCTTCGCTTATCGGTGAACTCGATGAAGAGTTTGTCTGGGAGAGACGCACGGGTGATACTTTTCTGCTTGGTACACAAAAATGGCAGATCACTGATATCGGAAGCAAAGACGTGGAAGTGGTTCCATGGCATGGAGCAGTCAGCATGTCTCCTTTCTGGAAAGCTGATGCACCTAACCGTTCGTTTCATGTATCAAAAGCCATTCTGGAATTTCTGGAGAAATGGAATGATCATGTCCATACTCCGGAATTTATAGATGAACTGAAAGAACAATGTTACCTGGATGATACAGCAGCAGAATATCTTTCCGCTTTTCTTCAACTGCAGAAGGTTTTTACCGGTCCGGTCCTCCCCCACCGGCATCAGTTGATTGTTGAACATGTGCATGACAGTGAAAACGATTCCGAGCCATACACCCTTTTACATACTTTCTGGGGAAACCCGGTCAATTATCCTTTCATGCTGGCGTTCCAGACGGCTTATGAGAATCGCTATGGAAGGCATATCGAGACAAGCTCATCCAATGATATCATATATATGGGAGCAGTTGTCGATCCTGAGGATATCAGGACATTGCTTTACCCTGAAGAACTGGAAAAGCTTCTGAGAGAGAATCTGGAAAGGAGCAACTATTTCGGTGCACGGTTCAGAGAAAATGCCGGAATAGCGCTTCTATTGCCCAGGTTCAACAGAATGAAAAGAATGCCGCTTTGGCTTACCAGGGAACGTTCCAAGCGGCTTTTCGATGCAATAAGAAAGTATGATGATTTTCCGCTTCTGGTTGAAACGTGGCGAAGTTGTCTGACTGATGATTTCGATTTGAATGCCCTGAGGATGTTAATAGATGAGCTTCGCACTGGAAGTATCGATATAGCTGCAGTAAAAACCGCCAAAGTATCGCCCTTCAGCAGCTCAATGAAATGGCAGGTTACCAACACAAAACTTTATCAGGATGATACCCCATACCAGGCCGGTGCTTCATCGGTAAATCCTGACATAATTAAAAGTGTGGTTCATTCAGAAACCACCAGGCCTCCTGTAAAGAAAAATGCTCTGGATACCTTTTTACCGCGTCTTCAGAGAACCGCCCCCGGTTATGCTCCATCCACTGCACTGGAACTTATGGAATGGGTTAAAGAACGGGTTTGTATTATCAGTGTCGAATGGGATGAGCTTTTGTGCGCATTTAAACGAGATTCCGGTGAACCGGGAAATCTTTCCGATCACCTTAACAGGTTATGTCGTATCCAATTCCCTGGTGCTCATTATCATGTGATTACTGCTGCCGAATCGCTGCCGAGACTTTGCCGCATTCTGGAAATATCAATCGATCAACTGCATCCTGAAAGTGTTTACGGAGACAAAACAGAGAGGGCTGTGGAAAATCTTTTGACCCGCTCTCAGATTAAGAAAGAGAAACAGTCTGATGGCACCACTAAACAGGATATAGTATCGCAATGGCTGGAATTTTATGGACCGGTAGAACCACTCTTTCTCAGTCGGGTTTTTGGTTTCAGCAGTTCGCTTTGCAGCAGAATCATTTCTGATCTTGTTTCCAGAGAAATCGTGGCTGAAAAGGTTAAAGTTGAAGGAGAAACGGTAGAGTTTATCTGCGATTCACAGAATCTGGAGCGATTATTCCGGATAATGCGAAATCAGGCAAAGTCATCATTCAAACCCCTGCCTCTGCGGTTTCTTCAACTGTTCCTTGCACAACAGCAGTATCTGTTAAACAGATCCAGCGATGAAGACGGGCTGAAAAAGATCCTTGAACAACTTTTCGGTTATGCTGCAAATCCAATTGCCTGGGAACAGGAGATATTGCCATCACGAATAGAAAACTACCGGCCGGCCATGATCGATTCGCTTCTGTCCCGGTATGATTTACAGTGGATTGGCGCGGGTAAAAAGAAAGTCACTTTCTGCCTGAGTGACGAATTGAATATTATGACAAGACCGTCAGTAAATGAATCTGCTATCCTGCCTGAAAATGAATCTCTCCCCTCAGGCACATACATCGATTTATTGATGAAAAGCGGACTCGACAGTACTTCCTTTGCTTACAAATTCTGGAAAGATGTATGGAGCGGTCATATAAACTGCGACAGCTTTGATGCGATCCGCAAGGGAGCCGAAGATAATTTCGGTGAAGGGAAGATGGAAAAAAGCAGTTCGCTGCCTAACCCTGGGAACCCGTTTTTCTCCTTTTCTAACTATAAGTTGGGCGACAGCTTTAACAGATGGAAGGTAAATAATACAATACCGGGCCTGTGGCGAAAAGTTGTATATGAAAAAGGTCCTGACAATCTGTTAACAGAGCATGAGATCAGCAAACAACGGGTAAGGCAACTGTTAAACCGTTATGGAGTATTGTTCAGGGAACTTCTCAGTATCGAAGCGCCTCATTTCCAGTGGCCGAAACTGTTCAAAACTCTGTGTATAATGGAATTATCAGGAGAAATTATAGCAGGGCATTTCTTTGAAGAGATTCCGGGGATACAGTTTATCAGCGCATCGGCACTGCAGATTTTAAAAAGAGGTTTACCGGAGGACTCTGTCTACAGGGTAAATGCGATTGATCCGGCATCCCTTTGTTCTGTGCCAATTCCGGCGCTTTCCAGGAAATTTCCCAGGCGTCTTATCAGTACACATCTTTTTTATCACGGAACAGAGCTGGTGATGATCTCCAGGAAGAATGGTTTTGAACTGGAGTGTTTCTTTCCGGCAGACAGCCCTCACAGATTCCGGTATCTGGAACAGTTTAAAGAGCTGGCCTTAAGACCATGCAGGCCAATATTTCCTCTGGCAGTTCAATTTATCAATTCGAAACCGGTACAAGACAGTGAATACCTGCAATGTTTTCTGGATGCCAACTTTTATAATGGTTATAAATACATCTATTATCATAGCGGATTAAAGTAGAGGCAAACAATTGAGATTTGTTTTTCCTGCCAGGGGAATGAGGGGACCTGCGTTGGTGATGCGGGAAATCATAGGTCACGTTGTGCAGGATTAAACAACCGAATCTAACAACCGATTCATATCCGAATCAACATACATAATCCGATTTGACATTCCGTATCAGTACACAGGGTGTTGCCCTGTGCCAAACTAGTACGCCCCTTCAAGGCTGGATAGGATTGGAAAGACTTCTGGGGATGAGAAAGAATACTGCATACAGATAATGAATCTGTATGCAGTATAAAAATGTTATTTAACGCTGAAAAATGAGTGCATATTTTCCACTCTTTTCCACCCACACCATGTTATCTCCATCCATTGTTACATAATATTCACCATCAAAACCGGCAATTCCGCTGCCGCTTATGGTGCATCCCGGGTTAGCATCCCCAAAGGTATGTGTAATGTTTGTAAGATTGACATGCCATTCAGGTTTTCCGTCTTCTGTATCTATACCGAAATACCATATAGTTTTTTGTGACAGATTCCATTGGAAATCAACACGTCTGGCGGATATAGATGGAGCACCGGTTCCTTCAGAGACAATTTTTTTGAATTCATTTTTACCACCAGTAGTAGATGGTAACGGGTCTGCTGTGGGAACACCGTATTTATCCAACAGGCTTGGCTCGCCTTTAACAGTAACATTAACCACCTCTGAAACTGCGCTGTCACCTGAATTATCGAACGCTACACATGTGAGGCTGTAAGTACCCTCTGTGGCGTTGTCAATGGTATAGGTGTAAGGAGCAGCAGTGACAGTACCAAGAACTTCAGTTCCATTGTAGAAGACAACACTGCTTATTGAACCGTCAGCATCACTTGCATCAGCAGTGATCTCAATTGCATCACCAGCGTTAAACTCTGCACCGTCTGCAGGTGATGTAATCTCTACTGTAGGAGGATTGTTAACAATGGCTTTGACAGTAACATTAACCACGTTCGAGACTGCGCTGTCGCCTGAATTATCGAATGCTACACATGTGAGGCTGTAAGTACCCTCCAGGGCGTTTTGAATCGCAAAGCCATAGGGAGCAGCAGAGACAGTACCCATAAGGGTAGTTCCATTGTAGAAGTCAACCTTGCTTATTGATCCGTCAGCATCACTTGCAGTAGCAATGATCTCTATTACATCACCTTCGTTATACTCTGCACCGTCTGCAGGTGATGTGATCTCTACTGTGGGAGGGATATTCACAACGGCTTTGACAGTAACATTAACCACGTTCGAGACTGTGCTGTCACCTGAATTATCGAATGCTACACATGTGAGGCTGTAAGTACCCTCCAGGGCATTTTGAATCGCAAAGCCATAAGGAGCAGCAGAGACAGTACCCATAAGGGCTGTTCCATTGTAGAAGTCAACCTTGCTTATTGATCCGTCAGCATCATTTGCAGTAGCAATGATTTCTATTACATCACCTTCGTTATACTCTGCACCGTCTGCAGGTGATGTGATCTCTACTGTAGGAGGCACATTATCGGAAACGGTGACATTGACAATTTCTGAAACTGCGCTGTCGCCGAAATCATCGAAAGCTACACATTTGAAGCTGTAAGAACCTTTTTCCGCGCCAACAACAGCATAGGTATAAGGTGCCTCATTGACAGTAGCCAGAAGTGTGGCTCCGTTGTAGAAGCGAACATTGCTTATTGATCCATCTGCATCACTTGCGGTGGCAACCACAAGAATAGTTTCACCTGTTTTAAACTGTGCACCATCTGCAGGTGATTCGATTTTTACTGTAGGAAGGATATTTGGAACATCGGAAACAGTAACAGTGATGGTATCTGAGAATGCACTGGCACCTGAGTCATCAACTGCTAAACAAAAGAGGCTGTAAGTACCTTCTGCGGCATTTGTAATGGTATATTCATAAGGTTCTTCTATAATAGTGTCCAGTGCCACAGTTCCGTTGTAAAAAATAACACTGGCTATTTCACCGTCATTGTCGCTTGCAGTAGCAATGATCTTTATATCATCACCTTTTTTAAACTCTGCACCATCTGCAGGTGATGAGATTTCTACTGTAGGAGGAACATTTGGAACATCGGAAACAGTAACAGTGATTGTATCTGAAAATACACTGGCACCTGAGTCATCGACCGCTACACAAAAGAAGCTGTAAGAACCTTTTTCGGCATTGATAATGGTATAAGTGTAAGGAGATTCATTGACAGTACTCAGGAGTTCAGTTCCGTTATAGAAGGTTACACTGCTTATTTCTCCATCTGCATCAGTTGCGACGGCAGTAATTAAAATATTGTCACCTGTATAAAACTCTGAACCGTCCACAGGTGAAGTGATTTCTACTGTGGGAGGAATATTGGTAACTGTAGGAATTGAATCGACAATAGTTCCGTTAATATCGGCACTTCCAGTTCCTGAATATCGGTAAAGTGTTAAAGAAACCTTGTTTGTTATATTGGCAACTATATCCACGTATGTCTTGCCGTAATAACAGACAGAATCTTCAGCAGTAAATACAATTACTTCAAATTTCCTGTTAAACCCTGCAGGTATATTGGAAATAGTACCTCTGATACTGAGTTCGTCCACCTCTAATGATCCGACGATAGTGTCCATATCAGGAGCAGTAATTATTACTTCAGCGCGATCAGCAAGGTCTTTAAAGTCGCTTTCGGCACTGGCCAATAATAAAAATGAGACTTCACCACTGTTAATTTCACCTGTCTGCTGGGTAACCGGGTTTTTTGAGCAGAAAATGAAAATAAGTGTAATTGCACATAGTACCACCGAAAATGGTTTTACTAAAGACATGGATCAACCCTCCTTGTTTTGAAGTGTAAAAATTTTGATTCAGGACTTTTTGTTGGATGGAAATACAAATGAAGAAAATAGATGCAGGACTAAGGATAATCAATTCTTTTTTTTAAATATTGATTTGAACATGCAAATGGATGAAGGAATTACATAATTTTCAGTTCTCTACATGTTTTGAGCGCTAATGATTGTGTCTGCAAAATAAGTTAACAATTGAAAGTATATTGAATCGTCCGGACCCATCCCCTGGCAAACAAAAAATGTTAGCAGCTTTTGCAGAAATATATATGTCGAAAGCCTCGGCGTGTTTTTGATGAAACAAAAATAATGCAGAAAGCCCGTAACGATTCGGACAGCTCACAATTTTCTGATTCTACACGGAAATGAGAAAGTCTCTCTCTCCTCTTCACTTTTTATAGCACTAACCGAAATTCACACACTATTTTATCCTTAAACCTAGATAACTTCAGTCTTCAAGAATTTGTGATCTTACATAGATGCTTAATAATAACAGCAAACCGCATTATGTATAAAGAATTATCAAAAACAGGCTCTCGACCTGATGTGTTTTCTGTATATACAGCCGAAAAGTTATGGAACGATCCTCATATTTCCAGACAATTACTGAAACACCATTTAGATCCCAATAGTGATATAGCCTCTCGTAATCACAGGTTCATAGAACAATCAGTAAGATGGATCTCAAAAAAATTTGATATTAACAGCAATAAAAACATTGCTGATTTCGGTTGTGGACCGGGCCTCTACACTATTGAACTCGCCAGACTTGGAGCGCATGTCACCGGAATCGATTTTTCTAAAAATTCCATTGAATATGCTAAAAAACAAGCTGCAGAAAACCGACTTGAAATTGAATACATAAACGAAAACTACCTTCAATTTAATACTGATAAGAAGTTCGATCTGATATTGCTCATTTATTTTGATTTTTGCCCGCTTAGTCCCGAACAAAGGAAACAATTACTGTCTGTATTTCATAAATGTCTTAAAGATACCGGATCGATTCTGTTTGATTTCCTTTCGATAAATGCTTTCAATAAAAAAGAGGAGTCATCACTATTCGAACATAATCTGATGAATGGATTCTGGTCAGAACATGATTATTTTGGATTCAGGCATTGTTTTAAATATGATCAGTTTCGTACTTTGGACAAATACACGATTGTTGAAAAGTCCGGCACCTGGCATGTATATAACTGGTTTCAACACTATTCAAAAGAAACGATAAGGGATGAGCTTCTTGAGAATGACTTTATAGTTACCGAATACTATTCCGATGTAGGAGGTAAAACTTTTCATCCGGATAGCGACGAATTCGCAGTTATCGCCAAGAAACGAGTATAATTACTGTTATTTTGGCGTGTCAAAGAGGATTTCTGTAAATCATAATAGTTTCCTGAAGACTGTTATAGTATAAAACCGACACTAATCAGCCACATGTGCGTGAAACTATCAATATCCATAAAAAAACTTGAATTCATTGATTTTTCATTTTTTGCAAAACGATACCCAAGATCAACTGTGATTGCCTTAAGCCTGCTATCTCTATATAGAATGCCAATCGAACCAATTGGTTGAATCGATTGAGTATGAACAAGACTCATCTCCTCCTCGCTTATTAACTCATAAGTATCCGATCTGATGCATTTGAAGTGTTGCTTCGCATACCACACACCAAATCCATAGTATAAATATAGAAACGCCCTTGATGAATTGATAATTTCAACAGGAAGATCAACAGAAATAGTTGCTCCATTGAAAGTATATTCCTCTGAAACATCAAGCCTATAACCAGACACTTCATCATCGGTATAGTATTCTCTTAAAATATCCTTTTCCAGTATCCAACTTTGAGCGAATTGAAAATCTATGTTTTCTCGGATTTTTATCCTTTCAGTAATGTTTTGCCAAAATGAAATTCCCAGAATTTTATATACCCCTCCAAATGCCCCACATTCTGGAAGACAAAAAAATCCTAAACTCGAATACATTCCAAAATGAAGCCTTTTTTTCTTCGATAAGAAAGCCGTATCTGGTTTCGTATCTAATTTTGTAAGTGATGGCATTTCCAGTAATAAAGGAATTTTCCAACTTGGCAGACCATTAAAGGTCATTAATCTCATTAAGTTAACAGTATCTTTCATTAATAAGATAAGGCTATCATCTTTAGAAAAATCTGAGCATATTTTATCTGTGGGTAAAAGGCTGTCCGAAATCTCTTTCATTTGCAATTTTAACTGATTTACCTTTAATGTTGGAACACTATCAACGATAAATTGAACCTTAAAATGTTCGTATCGATTTTTTGGTAGTGAATGATAGTAGTAAGTATTATTTATATGGAACGTATTATGCTTAAAATAATTATAAACATTATTGGATGCACCATGGCTGTAATTTTTTTGAATCGGTTTTGGCGGACCTAAAGTCTGGGAATGAAGAAACCAAAAGGGGAAAAAAACAATTAAAAAAACGAAACCAGAACATTTTTCCAATTTTGTTTTCATATCTGTCCGGTACAGTTAGAAATTGCAGGTATTTCATTTTTCCTATGACAATAAATTAGATTATCTGTCTCACTCTTTGCAACCATAATATTCACACATCTTCACGACTATCCCCCTTCAGCCTTAAAATGCACAGAAGTGAAATCATCATAACCGCAGGCAAATCCCTGTCGCCCCAGCACATACAATCACATCCTGATTATCAGATAGATAAATAAAAAAACACCCACTGCATTTACAAAAAATGCCAAAAGAGTCGTGAGAAACAGGTTAGACTTATACACTCCTTTATCAAGCTCCCTTTCGATAACGCTATACCTTACAAATGACAATGTGGTAATCACCACGCCAAAAATTATGAGTAGCAATCCCGTGAAATGTGAAGGCCCCAGAGCCGGAATGAATTGTGGTGATCCACTAAAAGCAAACTCCTCTATTACCAGGCCAAAAGCCATAATCCCTATTGCTGTTCTTACCCAGGCAAGAAAGGTTCGCTCATTTGCCATGTGCGCTCTACGGTTCATACTTATTGGAGCAATCATAAAGACTCCTTGGCTAAAGTCCCCATACGGTGCCACATAACATTTTCCGCTGGGCGACCGTGAACCAGTTCATTTCGCATGAACCGCATCGAAGACTCAGTATGCCTGAAAAACAACTTCAATCCTTCACAGAGGTAGTTGTGACCACACTCTCCGGATGAAGAAACAATAAACCGGTTCCTTTGGCACTCACCATGACAAAGAAAAAGATACTCGCATCTGCAGCAATCCGAAGTAAGCAGCCCGGACTTCTGCAACCCGTATCTTTTCTGACTTTCAGAGAACATAAGTTCAGAAAGATTCTTCTTGCCAATTTTGCCAATCCGGTACTCCGGAAAGACATAATGATCACAGAAATAGAAACTTCCATCATGCTCAAGAACAGGCGCTTTTCCACACTCCTCAGCTATCACACACAATGAAGCATTCTCTTTGCACCAGTTGCCTAGTACAGCATCAAAGAACGGTACGAAATATCTGCCCACATCCCTCACAACCCATTCATCGTAGACAGCCGTCAGAAAGCGTCCGTAATCATCAGGTTTCACAGACCAGGGTGTAATCAGCTTATCGGTACGTTTCGCAGGTGGCAGCGTTTGCGCTTGCGTTCCTTTTTTTGGCATTTGGGGCAAGCATTCCACGACAGGAATGAACTGTATGAACCGGATATCCAGCTCCTTAAAAAAACGATAGATCTCCACCGGATATCTGGCACTGTAATCGTTGATAGTTGCAAGAACATTGAATTCAACATTGTACTTTTGAAAAAGCCTCATTGCATGAATAACACGGGAAAATGTTCCTTGTCCGTTCCTGTCCCTGCGATACCGGTCGTGAATATGCTCTGGGCCATCGAGGGAAAGTCCTATCAGAAAATGGTTTTCCTGAAAAAACCGACACCAGTTCTCATCAACCAGCAAACCATTAGTCTGGAGAGAATTTCCCACCAGTCTTCCTTCTGCATACTTGCTTTGAAGTTGCACAGCCTTTTTATAGAATTCGATGCCCCTTAACAGGGGCTCTCCTCCATGCCAGGCAATTGAAATAAGATTCCCTTGTTGTAAACGAAAATATTGGCGGATAAAAAGCTCCAGAAGCCGCTCACTCATCATGCTGTTTCTGCATGATGATCCCACACCATTCTTTTTAACATAATAACAATAGCTGCAGGCCATATTGCAAGCAGACCCCACAGGCTTGAGTATCACCTGAAAAGCTTCAGCTTCATTTGCTGGTCGAACTTTTACCATAACATTGGATTGTTTGATCACAATCTGTTACTCCGTGATCAGGGCTGCCTGTATCCGCTGTTCATCAGTTATTCCGGCATCATCGTCTCTTGCGCCTGTGGGAATCTCGATTTCTATCCAATTCACTTTGCCGCTGAATTTTCGAACTGTGTAGTCACTGGTTACACGCGATCCGTTATCACTGCCAATCTCCAAAGGTTCATCGCTTGCAAACGGAAGCGGCTGAGTTCTTTCCACTCGCCCTTCCCCCATTATTCGATTGTCCACTGAGAGACGAACCAATCCGCCTTTGGCAACACCACCTCCATCGTATTCAAAATCCATTCCTACAATGTGCTTCCCTGGTGGAATCGGCTCAGGGGTCCCAATGTGAAACAGATCAATTCCATAGAAATTATAGCAGTACTTCAGGTGTCCTTCTTTCGTATAGAGAGACCAGCCACCTGGAAATCCGCCCTGAGCCACGATCACCCCTTCACAACCACATGCAGGCACTACAATTTCCGCCTTCAACCGGTGAGACTTGTTTTTTATATTGATAACACAGAAAGCGTTCAGCCGACCAATACCAGAGTAAAGCCTCTGTTTTCTCTCTTTTGCAAGGACCGGTCTTCCAGCAAGGTCCGGATCAGCCCGATAAGCCGCACGGTCATCGAGCGGCAAAACGTTATACTTTGCGGCTTCAATAAGGAAGTGTCGCTGAAGTTCACGCAGCTTTTCCGGATACTTCTGCGACAGGTCATTCGCCTGAGTCCAATCGGTGTTCGTGTCGTACAGTTCCCATATATCATCCTCCAATTTCGGCAACGGACGCCTCGACACCGGTGTGTTGTGTGCAGTTACAGCAGTCCATCCTTTGTGGTAAATGCCACGGTTACCCAGTATCTCGAAATACTGCGTTTCGTGTCGTTCGGCAGCACCAGGATCATTAAAGGTGTATGCCATGCTGATACCCTCGATGGGCTGCTGTTCAACACCATTAACCATTAGCGGTTGAGGAAGTTTTGCGAGCTCAAGAAAAGTCGGGGCTACATCGATAACATGATGAAACTGATGGCGAAGTTCACCGCGTGAGCGGATTCCTGCTGGCCAGTGGACAATAAGTCCATTTCGCGTCCCACCCCAATGTGAAGCAACTCGCTTTGTCCACTGATACGGAGTATCCATGGCATGAGCCCACCCAAGGGAGTACTGCGGGTATGATTCGGTTGTTCCAAACGAATGAAGTCGTTCTCGCAGAAACTCCGGAGTTTCTACATCTGTCATTCCGGTCATGGTCAGCGACTCGTTCCAGGTACCATTAATCGTACCCTCGCCAGATGCACCGTTATCCCCTGTAATAACCCAGATCAGGGTGTTATCCAGCTCGCCCAGCTCTTCTATTATATCGACTACCTGGCCAATACAATAATCGGTGTGCTCAAGGAACGCCGCGTAAAGCTCCATTTGACGAATCAGCACGGGTTTTATCTCATCAGAGATTTCGTTCCATGATGGAATACCCTGTGGCCTGGGTGTAAGCTGACACTCCTTCGGTATGACTCCCAGTTGCTTCTGACGGTTAAACGTTTCATCGCGAACCACATCCCACCCCTTGTCAAAAGCTCCGCGATAACGATCGCGCCAGCCATCGGGCACGTGAATCGGAGCATGCGTAGCACCAGGTGCAAAATACAGAAAAAAAGGCTTGTCAGGAGCAAGTGAGCGCTGCTGACCAATCCAGCGACGTGCCTTCTCCGCAAGGTCTTCACTAAGATGATACCCCTCTTCTGGCGTTCTGTCCGGAATGACCGGGTTTGTACCTTCAATAAGACTTGGATAGAACTGGCTTGTTTCACCACCGATGAAGCCATAAAAGTATTCGAACCCGCTGCCCGTAGGCCACCGATCAAAAGGTCCCATAGGGCTCCACTCCCAGGTTGGAACTTCATGACATTTACCAAACTGAGCGGTCGAATATCCATTCATCCGCAACATCTCGGCTATCGTTGCAGCAGATTCAGGCCGCTGTGATGAGTAACCAGGCGCAGCAGTGGCCATGTCAGAGACAACACCCATCCCCACCGAATGGTGGTTACGACCAGTCAATAACGCTTGTCGGGTCGGAGAACACAGCGCAGTTGTATGAAATCGGGTATAACGTAAACCGTTTTCTGAAAGCCGCTCGAATGTCGGTGTGTGGCAGGGACCTCCAAAAGCACTGTTCGATCCGAATCCGGCATCATCTAACAATACCAAAAGAATGTTTGGTGCCCCTTGTGGAGGACGTAGTGGCTTTATTGGCTCAAATCTGGCATCAGGATCCCTGGAATCATAGGCAGTCGGCCCTACACGTCTGTGAACTGGAATCGGAAGCAGTTCGCGGGGAATATGATTTGTCATAGTCTTTCTCCTTCAGATTAGTTACATAATAAGTGCCTGTTCGCTGACTTCCGATGGATCCGCATGAGATACAGGTGCATACATTTTTAATTGCTAACGGAAATGCACCTGCAAAGTGATGTGGTGTCAGTATCTTTATATACAAAAGAATCGTATCTATAGATTATTATCAGATACGGAGTATTAGGCATCATCCGTATTCGGCCTTTGTGCAGCATCACTTTTTGGAGGTGTCGATCGCTTTCGAAGGATCATTGCTATTGGGAACAGAACTAAAAGATCGACGATTGAGAACAAGACAATCATGGTCAGCATTTTCGGATCATCGAAATCCTGGGATGCTACCACTAATGCTGCTGCAATGTTCCGCTGTCCTGTGCCTAACCCCATGACAGTGCGACGATTAAAGCCCTGGCTGCTTATCAGATAACCTATACCGAATCCCCCGGCAGTAAGAAGGATTGCCCCCATTACAGCACCGGTTCCAAACAGACCCCGAAAAAGAGAGCCATTGAGCACCAGCGTAGTCACAACGATAGTCACCAGTGCGATGTTCGAAGTCTGCCTGGCAACAGGTTGCAAACGAAATGCCAGTTGAGGAAAGAATGAATCCAGAAGATGTCCGATCAAAAGTGGCAAGAACATCGTCAAGACCAGGGGCACCGCTATACCGATCGCATTTACCGAAACGCCCTTGATTAACAATGGCACTGCAAGCGGCATGTAAACAACTGTAAGTGGCATCAGGATTACCAGCAATGAAGCACCCAGTCTCACATCTGAATTGGCGACCTGAGTCAGTTTAAGAAGAAATGGTGCTCCCGCAGCCATGCCAACTAAAGCCATTGCTGATGTCAAGGAATAATCAAATGCAAACAACCGTGAAATCCCAAGCGCAAGTAACGGCACAAGGATGAAATTGGCAACAAGTGCACGAAAAACCCGATCGGGATATCGCAGAGGTCTAATAATCTGAGTGAAAGTGAAACTTAGACCTACAGCAAACATGCTTGCGATCGGAAAAAGCAATACAGAGATATTCGAGAGGAATTCAACTAAAGCCATCTCATATTACCCATTTATTTGATGTAAGCCTGCATAATACCGCGCATTAGATGCCCATCCAAAATCAGAGCAGCCGGTTCTATACAAAGGATATGGCAGAAAAAAGAAACATGCTATTCAAGTGAATTGAAAAGAAATCCCCAGAGAAGAACCAGTGCGATCATTAGTAAAATATCTCCCACAAATGTGGATTCCCCGACAATAGCCATGCTGCCAATAACGATTAGTGCCAACACATCTGCCAGCAAAAATTTCCCACCGTTTTTTTCAGTACCAGAATAAAAGCAGAAAAACCACATAGAATATAACCGTAACCCGAAAAAACATCTCTGAATGCGTAGTAGTGAAAGCTATCGTTTCCATTATAAATGAATGATTCTCCCAAACAGAGAATGAACTATTAACTTGGTTTGGAGCGTATTTTGCCGGTTAAATATTCGTTCTGAAAAAAACGCAAAATCAATGCCAGATAAGTAAGAAGCAGTTTTGGGTACTTTAGCGAGAACTGGGGAAGTGGAAAGTCATCCAGAAGAGCCAAAGCTGAAAAGTTGCACATTTCTTGTAGCTTCCTCAAAGCTAACTTATTCGGGCGATGTCAGAGGCTGTACTTCAAAAGTTGACTCTTCAGAAGCTATAAAGCCACATCTAAACGGTGTGTTTTTTTAATGTAAAATCTAATTTTGAAAGATCTATCAGCAGTCCTCGATTTATATTCTGTTAAAGTTTTGAAGCCAAACCCGACAATAGAGGTTATATTAAAAGAGAATCGTCTTTATAAGATTTTAACCTGGCAATTGATCCTTTTTATATATCACTGATCAGGGAAATCAGTATCTGTCCGGTAAGAAATTTAAAATGCCCTACATCAGGGCTACAGTATCCCCAAAATGGAGATTATATGCGAATCGTAAGTGTGCTACTGATTACTGTTTTTTGTCTGCTTCTGCCCAGACCAACCCATTAACACCAATGGTTACAGAAAACGGTTATATCAATTTGTCTCTTGATGCACTTGGGACAACTAACTCTTCAGGATATATTCAAGTTAATAAG
>Ga0209510_1000989_pt1 | contig 34753 bp, 28 predicted proteins | sample BiotimSIPDNA_FD_185749 | JGI IMG/M metagenome (GOLD analysis project Ga0209510, IMG submission 185749) | Anaerobic biogas reactor microbial communites from Washington, USA - Biogas_R1 time_0 SIP DNA (SPAdes) (version 2) | ecosystem: Engineered > Bioreactor > Anaerobic > Unclassified | place...
TTAACAATAAAATCAAGGTCATGAAGCGCAGGGCCTATGGCTATAGAGACCACGAATACTTCAATCTACTACTGCTCGGATTGCATGACAAAACCAACGCAATTCGGGGATGAACCAAAAATCAACGTGAGTTAGACGGATTTACCACACCCTACCCCGATTATTAGGAGGGTAAATAAAAGCAGGCGTGTGTGAAGATAAAATGGCAGGATTTCCCTGCCATTTTTCATCTCGTATGCTCGAAGCGTTCTTCATGCTCCAACGAACAATGATGCGATGGGCAAAGAACAATGGTGCGATGGCAAACGAACAATGCTTCAAGTGCCCATGAACAATGGTGCGATGACCCATGAACCATGCGTGCGTTTCTGACCTCATAAGCATGGCACTCTGTGGTTTCCATAAATCGTTGTTCTTGAAGAAGATATGTAGATTCTTAGATATAAGGATGACACCATTCACATTCCTGCAAGAGTCGTTCAGAGACAAAACGTGCCAGAATCGTTTTGTCCCTCTTGCACTGTAGGAAAATACCCTTTGAATCGCCCATCATTTTGGCGAAAAATAGAAGGGAAGAAGTATGATTGAAATGGAGAATCAGGATGAAAAAGCCTTATGATTCCATGTTCAAGAAGAATCTCCTACACATCAATGGTCGGCAGATTGTTGAATGACAATCGTCCCCTTCTTATTGGGAAAGTAATGTCTATTCTACCTTTCACCTTTTTATTCCCCTGCTTGGCGGGTTTGAATTTCATGCGTTTGCACACCCGAAGTGCCTCTTGGTCCAGTGTGGGAGAGACGGAACGCACTATTTGTGCCTGTTCCACCTTTCCTTTGGCATCAACAAGGACAGCCACAATAATCCTGCCGTCTCGCTCTTCACGTTCTTCAGGTTGCTCAAATTTCTTTTTAATATAAGAAATAATGCCAGATTCACCACCCTTGAATTGAGGTGGAGTAAACGTCTCTCTTCTTTGTTCCTCTTGAGTTCTGCGAGGTGAAAAATCAAAGTGGAATTGGGCTCTTAACGATGTGGCTGACATGAGCAGCAATAAGAATATCAACTGTCGCATATGATGTTTGTTTTGTTGTTCGTGGTTCAAAATTAGTACAAAGTTTTGTTTCCTACAAGAAAAAAACATGTAAAGAAAGAAAAAAAGTCAAAACATTCCCATAGTCTCGGAATAAATGCCTAACTTTGCATATTATAAAAGCTAATATTTACAATCGCACGTGCATGTGCAGTTTACGACATCAATAATTATCACCAATAGACAAATTTTTAGGACAAAATGGCTGACGTAAAAAAAATCAAGACAGCACTCGTTTCTGTGTTCCACAAGGATGGACTTGATGAGTTGCTTGCAGAGTTGAACAAGAATGGCGTGAAATTCCTTTCAACAGGTGGCACACAGTCTTTCATCGAGAGTCAGGGTTATCCATGTGAGAAAGTAGAAAATCTGACTACATATCCATCCATCCTTGGCGGTCGTGTTAAGACACTTCATCCAAAGGTGTTCGGTGGCATCCTCGGTCGTCGCGAATTGGAAAGCGATCAGCAGGAAATGAAGCAATATGAAATTCCAGAGATAGACCTCGTCATTGTTGATCTTTATCCTTTTGAGGAGACTGTGAGAAACACAAATAACGAGCCTACTATTATTGAAAAGATTGACATTGGCGGTATTTCGTTGATCCGTGCGGCTGCAAAGAATTTCAATGATGTTGTGATTGTGCCAAGCAAGGCTGAATACAAACCATTGCTTGATATTGTGAAGGCGCAGGGTGCTGAAACAACCAAGGCTCAGCGTAAGCAGTTTGCAGAACGTGCATTCGCCACTTCCAGCCATTATGACACAGCCATTCATGAATATTTCACAAAATAAAGAGTGATTCATGGAGAAACACACCTTGATGTGAACAGGGTGAAAAAGAATACAACAAGTAAGAATTGAATAAATATAGTAAATAAAACATGGGATTTTTCTCTTTGACACAAGATATTGCAATGGATCTTGGCACTGCCAACACCATTATCACTTATAATGGCAAGGTGGTGGTAGATGAGCCATCAGTCGTTGCACTTGACAAGAAAACCAACAAGATGATTGCTGTTGGTCAGAAGGCCAAGATGATGTATGGCAAGGAGCATGAGGGAATCCGCACTTGCCGTCCATTGCACGACGGTGTGATAGCGGACTTTTATGCTTGCGAACAGATGATGCGTGGTCTCATCCGTATGGTGAAGACTGGTCATCACCTCTTCACTCCTTCTCTCCGCATGGTGATCGGTGTGCCTTCAGGCTCTACTGAAGTAGAACTTCGTGCGGTGCGTGACAGTGCTGAGCATTCAGGCGGACGCGATGTGTATCTCATCTTTGAACCTATGGCAGCAGCGATTGGTTGCGGTATCGATGTTGAGGCAGCAGAGGGTCAGATGATTGTTGATATAGGTGGTGGCTCAACCGAAATCGCAGTGATTTCTTTGGGTGGCATTGTGAGCAACAACTCTATCCGTGTGGCTGGTGATGAACTTACTGCCGACATTCAGGACTACATGGCTCGTCAGCATAATGTCAAAGTGTCTGAGCGTATGGCTGAACGCATTAAGATTAATGTGGGTTCTGCTCTTACCGATCTTGGAGATGAAGCTCCAGAGGATTTCATTGTTCATGGTCCTAACCGTATCACAGCTCTCCCACTCGAGATTGCCGTTTGTTACCAAGAGATCGCACACTGCATCGACAAAACGATTGCGAAGATTGAGACGGCTGTACTTCAGGCATTGGAGCACACTCCACCAGAGCTCTATGCTGATATTGTGAAGAACGGTATCTGGCTGACAGGTGGTGGTGCCCTTCTCCGTGGTCTTGACAGACGTATGACAGACAAGATTCAGATTCCATTCCATGTGGATGAGGATCCATTGCACTCTGTAGCCAAGGGTACAGGCATTGCACTGAAAAATGTTAATAACTACCAGTTCTTGATGAGATAAATGCACAATGCGTGCACTGATTGATTTAATAATACATAACAAACACTGGTTTGTATTTCTGTTGCTTGAGGGAATCAGTTTGTTTTTCCTCTTTAGTTACAATGGATATCAAAGAAGTGTTTATTTCACAACAGCTAATGGCGTGGTAGGATCCACCTACAACGTCATTAGTGGCATTACGTCATATCTGCATCTTCAAGAGAAAAATCATGAGTTAGAAGCTGTCAATCAAGAGTTGCGTGAACAAATCTATGAAATGACACAAAAGATTGATGAATATGAGAGGGACAGCATCAAACGCATGCCTGCCTTGCCATTGAAGTACGATGTGGTATCAGCACAGGTGGTCAATATGACCTTGCACAAGTCCAACAACTTCATCACTATCAATAAAGGTGAGGCTGACGGAATTCGTCCCGAGATGGGCGTGATTTGTTCCAGGGGTGTGGTAGGCATAGTCTATATGACAAGCCGTCACTATAGCATTGTCATGCCATTGCTCAACATGAACAGTAAGATCAGTTGCCGTCTCCGCAACTCCGAGTATTTTGGTTCATTGATTTGGCAACGTGGTTATGCAGATATTGCTTATGTGACAAGTATTCCTCGACATGCTTCAGTGAAGAAAGGTGAAATTGTTGAAACCAATGGTTACTCCGACATTTTCCCTGCAGGATTGCCAATCGGTGTAGTTCAGCGTATTGGTGATTCAACAGATGGAATGTCATATATGTTAAGAGTAAAACTATTCGCAAACTTCCCTACTCTGCGTGATGTTTCGGTTATCACAAACTATATGACATCTGAACGTCGTTCCCTGGAACAAATGGCTGAAGACCCAGCAAAGAAAAATAACCTCTACAGAAGTAAAGACAGGGAGGCTGTTGAAGAACAAAAGAAGATTCAGGCTGAACAGCAGGCAGAAAAAGAGAGAATAGAATTGGAAAGGATTAAGGAAATGCTTGAAAGGCAACACTCGGTAGCAAATCCTACTCAGTCTTCCACTGGTCAGAATACAGAAACAAAAGATACAGTCAGATGAATTCAACATTTCTAATGCGTCTTTTGAGACTCTTCGTCTTATTGCTCTTTCAAGTGTTGGTATTCAATCAAATACACTTGCTTGACTATATCACTCCTTTAGTGATTGGTTACATGCTTGTGTGTGTGCACCGTGGCACGTCAAGATCTGCCATCTTGATCTGGGGATTCATCATGGGACTTCTCTTTGACATCTTCACCAATACAGCAGGAATGGCTGCTGCTTCTCTCACGCTTGTGGGCATGATTCAGCCAGTCATTCTCAAGATGATGTCTCCACGAGATTCTGCCGAAGATTTTGTTCCGTCTATCACCACGATGGGCTTTTGGAGATACATACTGTTTGTATTAATCCTTATGCTGGTTTTACATGGGGCTTTCTACATGCTTGATGCATTCACATTGTCCGACTGGCAATTAACACTCATCTCCATAGCAGGAAGTACAGTCCTGACTACTATTATTATTATATTTATAGAGTTGCTTGTTCGCTCCAAAAGAAAAAATAGCCATTATTGATTGATCTTCGCAAACAATGAAAAGCCATGTGTACGAATATCGTAAGTTTGTTTTAGCAGGCATAGCATTGACTATAGTGCTATGCTACATTGCTCGGTTGGCTTTTCTTCAATTGACAAGTGAAGAATATAAGAGTCGTGCTAACGACAATGCTTTCTTCAACAATATCATATTCCCGGCCCGTGGTGTGATTTATGACCGCAATGGAGAACTTCTTGTCTATAACCAACCAGCATACGACATTATGGTTATTATGCGAGAAATCAATCATCTTGATACACTTGATTTCTGCAACACAATCGGCATCACGAAGGCACAGTTTGACGAAAGAATGGAACTTATTAAGGACCGAAAGAAAAACCCGGGCTATTCTACTTACACACAGCAACTTTTCCTTCCACAGATCTGTGCAGAGGAGTATGGTGTTTTTCAGGAAAAACTCTTCCGGTTTCATGGATTCTATATTCGTGAACGCACCATACGTCGTTATGCCACAGACCATGGTGCTCACATCTTAGGTGATGTAGCAGAGGTATCACCTGCCGATGTGGAAAAAGATGAATATTATTCTCCAGGAGATTTCATTGGCAAACAAGGTGTAGAACGTAGTTACGAGCAAGAACTTCGAGGCGTCAAGGGTGTGGAAGTACTCTTGCGTGATGCACGTGGACGTATTCAAGGGAATTATCGCAATGGTGCTTTTGACCGCAAGCCTGTGCCAGGAAAGAATCTCACACTTTCTATAGACACAAAGCTACAAGCTCTTGGCGAACGACTTATGGAGGGGAAAATGGGAAGTATTGTGGCTATAGAACCTTCTACTGGTGAGATACTTTGCATGGTCAGTGCCCCAAGTTATGATCCTCATCGAATGGAGGGGAAACAGCGTGGAGCACAGATGATGGAGATGCAGCGTGATCCAATGAAACCTATGCTGAATCGTGCTATCTCGGGTACTTATCCTCCAGGATCAACCTTTAAGATTTCACAAGGTCTAACCTTTCTGCAGGAAGGCATCATTACTACTTCTACTGCCTATTCTTGTAGTCATGGATTTCGTTTTGCTGGCATGAAAGTGGGTTGTCATGCCCATGGATCACCACTGCCTCTCATACCTGCTATTGCCACTTCATGTAATAGTTATTTCTGTTGGGGACTTTTTCAAATGCTTAGCAATCGCAATAAATACAAAACCATTCAAGATGCCATGACGACTTGGAAAGATTATATGGTATCTATGGGTTTTGGTTATAAACTGGGAATAGACCTTCCTGGTGAGGCACGTGGTATGATACCTAATGCTGAATATTATGACCGACGATTAGGTAGATGGTCTGGATTGAGCGTTATTTCCATTTCCATAGGCCAAGGAGAGGTGACACTCACTCCTCTTCAGATAGCCAACCTTGGTGCAACAATAGCCAACAGAGGCTACTACATCACTCCTCATGTGGTCAAACATGTGGAAGGCGGGCATTTGGCAGATAGTCTTTTGGTAAAACATCACACTAAGGTGGAAAAGAAATACTATGATGCTGTAGTAGAAGGCATGCGTAAAGCCGTGCTTGGAGGTACATGCAGAGGTGCTAACACCCCTATGTATGAAGTTTGTGGAAAGACTGGTACGGCCCAGAATCGTGGTCATGACCACTCTGCCTTCATGGGATTTGCTCCAAAGGACAACCCAAAGATAGCTATCGCCGTGTATGTAGAGAACGGTGGATTTGGTGCTCACTTTGGTGTGCCTATCGGTGCACTGATGATGGAACAATACATCAATGGCGAACTCTCCCCTATAAGCGAGGCTAAAGCAGCAACCTTCCAGAGCCGCCATATAAACTATGGTACAAGAGAGAGGTAAAGACTTCTATAATGAGAGCGGAAACATTCAATAGAAGATTTAGAAGAGATTATACATGGCGCATGAAGGAAGTCGTATACTATATACAATAAAAAGAGACGTGAAAGTATTCATTCATATAAATTCAGAAAGGCAATAAATTACAATAATGATTGGACAAGAGAACAATAGCAAAGGTTTCTTTCTCAGCATTGACTGGGTGACCATTCTGCTCTACGTGATACTAATCGTGTGGGGATGGTTCAGTGTATGCGGAGCTTGCTATGATTTCAACAACACAGACCTCTTTTCCTGGGAAACAAACTCTGGCAAACAGATTGTATGGGCTGGTACTTCATTGGTGCTGGCTGCTGTGTTGTTGCTCATCGAGAAGCGGTTCTACGACACTGCAGCTTTTGTCATCTATGGAGGGCTAATGCTCTTGTTGCTTGTCACTATAGTCATTGCACCAGACACCAAAGGCTCTCGATCGTGGCTTCCTATTGGTCCTGTCAAGATTCAGCCAGCCGAATTTGCCAAGTTTGCAGTGGCTTTAGCATTGAGCAAGCTGATGGACAAATATGGCTTCAATATTAAGAAACCTAAGGATATTGGCAAAGCGATTGTTCTGATAGTCTTCCCTATGTTGCTGATTATTGGGCAAAAAGAGACAGGGTCAGCCCTTGTCTATTTAGCATTCTTCTTGATGCTATATCGTGAGGGGATGACAGGCTCTCTGCTCTTCACAGGCTTTGCCTACGTGGTCTATTTTGTGGTCGGCATGAAATACAGTGATGAGTTCATTACCAACATGCCAGTTTCTATAGGAGAGTTCTCTGTACTTCTTTTGGCCATGATCTTCACAATAGGCATGGTGGCTGTATATTGTCGCAAGCCTTTTGCAGTCAAACTCATGTCTTACATCTGCTTTGGCGCAACCCTTCTTGCCATGCTTTTCTCCATTTTTGTTATTCCCTTTGATGTGTGTTATGTCATGCTTGGCCTATGTGTTTTGATGATAGGTTACATTGTGGCTTTGGCCATCCATACACGCCTCATGCGTTATATCTTAATTGCTGCTTTTGGCATCACATCTGTGGCATTATATTACCTCTCCAGCAACATTTTCGATCACATGGCTAATCACCAGCGAATCCGTATTGAGGTGCTGTTAGGTATGAAAGATGATCCAAGGGGAGCAGGATACAATGTCAATCAGGCCAAGATTGCAATAGGTTCTGGTGGACTTTTGGGAAAAGGCTTTCTCAATGGTACGCAGACCAAATTGAAATATGTACCCGAGCAACATACCGACTTCATCTTCTGTACAGTTGGAGAAGAAGAAGGATTTGTAGGAGCAGCAGGAGTGCTTATTGTCTATTTGCTCTTCATCTGGAGACTTATTGTCGTGGCTGAACGTCAAACCGATACGATGGGACGAGTCTATGGCTATTGTGTGTTGAGCATATTCCTCTTCCATCTATTTATAAATGTAGGAATGGTATTGGGGCTCACACCTGTGATAGGTATTCCACTGCCGTTCTTCTCCTACGGAGGATCATCCCTTTGGGGATTCACTCTCCTACTCTTCATATTCCTCAGAATGGATGCTGAACGAAACCTGAAAAGACTATAAACAATAAAACCAGCCATGCTGGTCTATATTAATTTTTTTATAATCATTCATTAAAAGTTCAATGAACAAAAAAACATTCAAAAAGCGTGAGGCTGTCATTTGGCATCACTTCACACGCCACAATGATGCTATCTTTCTCAGTATGAAGAAAGAGATTCAGATTGGCGTGCTTAGTGTAGCCACTTTGGCTGTTGCATGTCCTGAATCTTCTGCTGCCGAAATGGCGATGAACAGGCATTCAGCAACCAACAGTTCTGTCTGCAGTTCTGAAGATGTTTTATCAGGAACATCGGATGATCTCATAGACATCACCGCGCTTCAAAATGGAGATTTGCTCTTTTGTGTAGCAAGTCCCATGCGAGATGGTATTACTCAAGCCATCGTGTCTGTTACTGAAGGAATCGACCTTCAGCAAGTATCTCATGTAGCCATCGTATGCAAAGAGCCCAACGGCATCTACGCACTCGAAGCCTCCTCCCAACATGGCGTCTGGCTAAATCCTATTCAACAGTTTCTTGAGCATTGCGATCACACCGAATCTGGTAATCCGATGGTATTAGCAGGCAGGCTCAAAGACACTTCCAACATTTCCGCATCAGTAGAAAAAGCAAAATCTTTTCTTGGAAAACCTTACGATTTCCAGTATTCACCCAGTGATTCAGCCATCTACTGTAGCGAACTCGTCCACTACTCATTCTTTGATTCTGAAGGGAAAGAAATCTTTCCCCAAGAGCCTATGTCATTCCATGACAAGAGCGGTAACGTCACGTCATTTTGGAAAGACTACTATAAGCGGTGGAATATGGACGTTCCAGAAGGAGAACCTGGAACTAATCCTGGAAGTATCAGCAGAAGCAAAGAAATAAAAATAATAGGAAAATTCTTTTAAATAAGACAATCACATGAGAAAAACAATCATGATGGCAATATGTATGACAGCCATCACTACATCGTATGCACAAAAGAGTGCAATGTTAGAGCAAATGCTTAACGAGACAGAGGTTATCGCCACTCGTGCACCCCTACCAGCCGACAAGGCTGCTCGCCTTGTCCAAGTGATCAACCGTCAAGAAATAGAGGCTTCAAGTGCCAACTCTGTCAATGACCTGCTCAAATTAGCAGCAGGCGTTGATGTTCGACAGCGAGGAGGCTTTGGTATTCAGACAGATATAGGAGTTAATGGAGGAACTGAAGACCAACTCACCGTCTTGCTCAACGGCATCAACATTTCCAACCCACATACTGGACACCTCACAGTAGATCTACCTGTAAGCGTAGATGATATTGAGCGTATTGAGGTGATAGAAGGTGGAGCCAGCCGTGTGTATGGCAGTCAAGCATTTGCAGGAGCCATCAATATTGTTACACGCACTGACAAAACAAACACCTTGGGTGCACATGTTCAAGGAGGATCATACGGAACATTTGGTACTAATGCCCATCTTTCACTTGTATCTTCATCTTTCAACAATCGCATCTCCGGAAGTTACACTCGTAGTGATGGTGGAACATTCAACGATGACTTCAACAAGGGCAATGCCTATTGGAACGGCAAGTACACCAGCGCACTATTCGATGCCAATATCCAGGCAGGTTTCAGTACCATGAACTATGGTGCTAACACTTTCTATGGCACAGGATCCAATTCTCAGTACGAGCAAGACCGACGCTATCTCTTAGCTGCAAAAGTAGAATACAAAGGTCGCGTACACATTCCTGTGCAGGTGTATTGGAACCGTTCGCTCGACCACTATGTGTGGCTACGCACCAATCCAGCAGCCTATCAGAACTTTCATCAGACCAATGTGTATGGAGCAAACGCCAATGCCTATACAACATGGGCTCTTGGCAAGAGTGCTTTGGGCATTGAGTTCCGTCGAGAAAACATCCTTTCCACCCGACTAGGAAAAGAGATTGCAGAGAGTGAACAATACAAGTACAAAGTGCCTGGATATGACGAGCATTATAAATACAAGGATGGTAGAAGCAACCTGTCGCTCTATCTCGAACATGACATCTTGCTTGACCGACTAACCATCTCACTCGGTATGCTTGCCAACCACAACACCTCCATTTCAGGTGGTGTGCATCTCTATCCTGGAGTTGATGTTTCATGGCGTGCCAATGATAGTTGGAGATTTTTCGCTTCCTTTAATCAAAGCATGCGAACTCCTACATATACAGACCTTTACTATAATGGTCCTGGCATTCTTGGAAACGCTCAGCTCAAGCCAGAGAAAAGCAGTGATTGGAACCTTGGCACCAGTTTTGCAGGCAAATATTTCCGATTCCAATTGAAGGGCTACTACCGTAAAGGTACAGATATGATTGACTGGATCAGATACAACGGCAAGTCGGTTTCTGAGACCTCCAATAGCGATATTGACAATGTGGGTGCAGAGGCTCTGATGGGTTTTGACTTTGCAAAACTTCTTGGTAAGGATGCCATCCCTCAGCAACTCACCCTTGGCTATTGCTACAACTACAAATACCGTGTGCACTCAGACTCGGAAGCCAACTATATCTCACGCATGACCTTTCTCCGTCACAAGATGGTGGCATCCTTCTCTCACCGCATCTTCAGCCATCTCTCCGCTCAATGGGATTTCACTTTGAAGAATAGAGAGGGAGCATTTGATAATGCCCAGACAGGACAGTATCAGCACTTTGGCACTTTTGGAAATCTTGACCTCAAAATACAGTGGAAAGTTCCTCAATACACCCTCTATGTGCAAGCCAACAACCTCACCAACCATAAATACTTTGATTTTGCTAATGTGGAGCAACCTGGTGTTTGGATGATGGCTGGTGCAAAAATGAACCTGAAACTTTGATGTTTCATATCAAGTTGCCAACAACTACTTAATAGTTGTGGTGGCAAAAGGCAATTCTTACATTTTCATGTGCGAGTGGTTCTCCTATGCCCACTCGCACATATTTTTTGTTGTTATCATCGTAAATGTCCTTAAGAATCTGCTTTCTTCTATAAAATAGAAGGGATATATGACATCTTTTTGCTAACTTTGTATCGAAATTAGCAATCAGATGAAAATTAATATAGTATTCACATTCCTATTTTTTAGCATGTTGAGTGCATTGCCTATTTTTGCCACTGGAGATGGTGGTCAGTTTGTGGTGGTGCTTGATGCTGGTCATGGTGGCAGAGACCCAGGTGCTATAGGTTCTTCTTCCAGCAATCGTGAGAAGGATATAAACCTTGGCATCACCCTTGAAGTGGGACGTCTGCTCAAGGCCAATTGTCCTGATGTGAAATTGGTATATACCCGAAGCACCGATGTGTTTGTGGAGTTAGGGCGCAGAGCAGAGATAGCTAACAATGCAAAAGCAGACCTCTTTGTGAGCATCCACACCAATGCTTTGCCCAAGAATGCTCGTAAGGTATCGGGCGTACAGTCCTACACGCTCTGTTTGCGAACTGCTCCAAGCAATCTTGCTGTGGAGAAGAGAGAGAACTCAGTCATTGCCCTCGAAGGTGATGCAGCCAAGAAATACAATTACAATACCTCTGCCGAGAGTGACATCATGTTTGAACTCATGCAAGACCACGACATGAAGGAAAGCGTCAATTTTGCCAAGATTGTGCAGAACGAGATGGTTCACACGGCAGGGCGCAACGACATGGGAGTGCTTCAAGCCAATCTGGCTGTATTGCGCCTCACCTATATGCCCAGCGTGCTTCTTGAGGTTGGCTACATTTCCACTCCAGAAGAAGAGCGATTCCTTATGACCACGTCAGGCCGTCAGACCATGGCAAAAAGCATCTACAATGCTATTGCCCGTTACAAGGCTCAAGTGACAGGAAAGGTTTCCAAACTGGAAAAACCGCAGTCAGCATCAGTTATAGCCTCGGCTACAGAATCTGCCACATCCATTTCGGAAGAGCCTTCTGCTATTTCTGCAACAAGTGGTGAAGCCAAACAGACCATCTATTGTGTTCAGGTATTGGCTGGATCAAACAAACTCAAAAGCAATGACCGCCAACTCAAGGGATTGAAGTGCGACATACGTCAAAAGGATGGCAGATACATCTATACTTATGGGCAGGCATCCACACTTGATGAAGCAAAGATACTTAGGCAAAGCATTTTGGATAAGTTCCCACAAGCATTCATCGTGACATTCTAAAGAAAATAATAACACATATATATAAGGAAAGACATGAAAATCAGCAAAGAAATCAAGATAGCATCAGTGGCTGTACTGTCAGCCGTCATCATCTATGTAGGCACCATATTCCTCAAGGGGCTCAAACTGTTTAATGATGAAGTTTCCTACTACGTAGAGGTTTCCGACGTGATGGGCATGCCAACAGCTTCTGATGTGCGTGCCAACGGACTGAAAGTTGGTACAGTTAAAGCCATTCAATTCAATCCTGGCCGTCAGGACCTCACTGTAGAGATCACCATCAATCCTAACTTCAAGATTCCAAGAGGCACCACTGTCTATATGACTAAAGAGATGCTTGGCTCTGCTATGATGAATCTTCGTTTGGGTTCTGATCCTTCTGATATACTTCAACCTGGAGACACAATCAAAGGTGTTCCGATGGTTGATCTCATGACGGCAGCAGGCGACATGATTCCTCAAGTGCAGGCTCTCCTGCCTAAGATGGATTCTATCCTCACGGCTATCAACACACTTGCCAACGACCCATCTATCAAGACCTCCATCCACAACATGGAGGCTCTCACTACAGAGTTCCGCACCACCACGAAGCAAATCAATGGACTACTCGGCAAGGACGTGCCACAACTCATGGCTAAAACCAACAATATCTGCTCTAATCTTGAGACAACGACCAACAATCTCAATCAGATTGACATGGTAGGAATGGCAAAGAAAGCAGATGCCACACTTGAAAGTGTTCAGAACATGACATTCAAGATCAACACAGCCATGAACAGTAAGGACAATTCGCTTGGCATGCTAATGAATGACAACTCCATTGCCCTTCATCTTGACTCGACCGTGCAGAATTCCTCCAAACTGATGGAAGACCTACGTCTTAATCCTAAGAGATATGTGCACTTCTCTCTGTTTGGAAGAAAAAACAAATAAGGCGAGTTCAATAAAGTCATCACACCCTACCCCTATTGTCAGGGGAAGGTAAATGAAAGTATATGTGCGCAAGGATGGAATGGCAGGATTTCCCCTCCATTTGAATCCTCACCTGATTGAAGCATTCTTCATGCTTCAACGAACAATTGTTCAATGGCCAACGAACAATGCTTCAAGTGCCCATGAACAATGGTGCGATGACCATTGAACCATGCGTGCATTTCGTTCTCATAATTCTTAGATTTCAGATTATTCATCATTCGCTGTTAATTAATGAGGTATAAAGTTTGCAGGAGATAGGGTCGCATCATCTACTTTCCAGAAAGAGCAACCCATTGACAAAACCTGTCAAGACTGCTTTATCTTTCTTCCACAGAAGTCATACATCTATTAAATCACCCATGAATTTTTACAAAAAAATGAAAGGAAAGAGTATGATTGATGTGCGAACAATTGAAAACAACTGCTTCATTTTCCCTACATGCCTAACTCATGTTCAATAGAACTTTCGTACAATAATATTGCCATCCGATTAAAGACAAGGATAACCGTTTATTTAAATTTAGTCTAAACAACAAACAGGCATTATTCTTCCGAGAGAAAATAAATTTAAATGTGTAGAGACGAACGAGTTAAGGATTTTCCAGAAGGATAAAACCTGAGTCTTTTACACAAAAGGAATTTACATATCTCTCTGAAAATCATCTGAAAGGAAAATGGCAACATGAAACAACACTATGTTTATCTATGATAACGTAAATGACTGAATAATGCGTGTTTAGAGTATCGGTGAAAAAATGTAGAAAAAATAAAATTTTGTTTTATCAAAAATAATGCCGAACTTTGCAATCGTGAAATCAAAAGTAGTCTATGAAACACAAACTCGATGCTAACTGTCATAGAGCAGTGTGTTATAAATGCTACAATATTAATAACTGTATTTAACCACAGATCCTTATCAAAAAATGGTAGAGACCGAACAACATCCTACGCTCTTGTGGGCTAAATGTCTTGACATCATTCGAGACAATATCACTCCAGAGCAATTCGCTGCATCATTTGCCTTTGTAGAGCTCAACAGCTTTGAAGACGGCAAACTGATACTCAATGTACCCAGCGAGTTTGTCAAGAGATTGTTGGAAGAGCGATTCCTACCATTGATGGCATCAACCTTCCGTCGCGTGTTTGGCAACAATATCAAGGCATTATATTATAATGTGTCAGTTGTCAAGGCAAAGCGAGGTGGCGAAGTGATAGAAAAGACAGACATCGCTCCTAAGATGATGAACGGAACTCCTCGCATGGATGCACGCTCCACACCAAGCGATGTTACAGCTCCACAGGTGCAAGACCTCGATTCTCAACTTCTCACCAATTACAGTTTCGACAACTATCTTGAAGGAGAAAGCAACCGTTTGGCTCGTAGTGTAGGCGAATCCATTGCCACTCATCCTGCCAAGGCTTTCAATCCATTCTTCGTGTATGGCCCTTCTGGTTGTGGAAAGACTCACCTTATCAATGCAATCGGTCTTCGCATCAAGCAGCTTCATCCAGAGATGCGTGTGCTCTATCTGTCAGCCCACCTCTTCATGGTACAATTTGTTGATGCTCGTCTGAAGAACAAGTTAAATGACTTCATTCGCTTCTACCAGTCTATAGATGTGCTGATTCTCGATGATGTGCAGGAACTCTCTGAGAAGACCAAGACTCAGAACGCTTTCTTCCATATATTTAATCATCTCCAGATTAATGGCAAGCAGATCATCCTTTCTGCCGACCGTCCTCCTATCGCCATTCAAGGTCTCGAAGACCGTTTGCTCACACGTTTCAAGTGGGGCATGCAGGCTGAGATAGAAAAGCCAACACAGAACCTTCGTCTTGACATCTTGTCTTCAAAGGTACAGAAAGAAGGTCTTAATATTCCAAGCACTGTGCTCAAGTTCATTGCAGAGAATATTGATGAAAGTGTGCGTGACCTCGAAGGCATCATTAACTCACTCATGGCATACTCTGTTGTTTACAATTGCAGTATCAACATGAGCCTTGTTCAGAAGGTAATGCCACGATTTGTGGTCAAGTCATCAGAACCTGTCACTATTGACGATGTAAAGCAATGCGTGTGCGAGCACTTCAATATCAAGATTTCAGAACTTGATTCTCGTTGTCGCACTCAGAAACTCGCTCTTGCTCGTCAGATGGCTATGTACCTCTCCAGCAAGTTCACTGACAATTCGCACGTACAGATTGGCTCTGCCATTGGCAAACGCAACCACTCTACAGTCATCCACTCACTCAAGCAGATTAATGACCTCATCAGTGCAGACTCACGCACTCGTCAAGATGTGGAAGAAATCACTGCTATGCTCAAGGCTCATCACAGTTGATTTTAAGCATTGCTTATATTTCCAAAGATTATCATTAGATAAAAGAATCATATAATCAAGACCTATAGATAGCTTATGTTTAACGAAAGAGGAGGGTTCGCTTTTATTGAAGTGAACCCTCCTCTCTTTGTGTTAGAATCCAATCAGAAGTCCATGTGATTCTATATAGTCGTGACACCCCACGAGGGATTAAATGTGTGCTAAAGAAAGCCTTGATGCTTCAGTGCCTCCTTCAGTCCTTCCGACATGTCTTCATTGTCCTTTCTTGTATATCTACAGTCCGTGAACACCTGTGCAAGATTGTCCTTCTTGTTGATCTCAACAAAATGCCTGTTTTCCTCCAACTGCTCCTTAAAGTAATAGATAATGTCAAGTTGATCAGGTGTGTAGTCATGGTAAGTTTCTCCATGAATATATGCCATGTGGGGCAACCTGTCAGGCTGAGCCGGCATCTCATCAGGCACACCAACCGTAATTGTTGCGATGGGGAAAGTCAGTTTGGGCAACTTCAATAGATCAATGATGCCTTGAGGATTATACAATGTTGTGCCAAGATAGCAAGTGCCATAACCTGCCTGCTCTGCCAATGTGCAGAAAGCCTGCACATACAGCAATGTATCGCTTGCAGCATTCATCAACGAGAGCATATTGTCATAGCCTGCATCTGCATTCCTCTGTTCACACCATTTTGTGAAACGATTAAAGTCTGCACAAAAGGTGAGCACCACAGGCGCACCCTTCACCATAGGCTGGCCAAAATGCAATGGTGAAAGCTTTTCCTTCATCTCTTCCGAACGCGTCACAACCACACTATACAACTGCATGTTGCCCATTGTGGCTGCTCTTGAAGCCTGAAAAAGCAGACTATCCAACTTCTCCGCAGGGATGTCCTCCTGCTTGTATTTTCTGATAGTTCTTCTATTCGTAAATGATTCCATCTTCAGAGTAATTATGTTCAATTATATATTTTTGCCACAAAGATACGCTTTTCTCCTCACATTTATTTTGTCATGTCGGAAAAGTATTGTATTTTTGCCTTGTATATAGTAATTCTCAACCAAAAACCGACTCAAATGTCACCAATACAATCTTTATCAGTCAATATCCTCAACACCCTTGCTGCGTTTGGAGAAAAGAAACTGAGAAAGGCACTCAAAGCACCTACTACAGAAGGTGAGATTAATCAAGAAAGGTCTGAACTCATATCCATTCTCGACAATGAAATCTTCTCCTACCGATCTCAATTTGAGATAACAGAGAAACGTCCAGTCAGCCTTGATTGTGATGTGGTGAAATTTCAAAACAAGAAAGAGAAATGGGTGGCTTTCGTAGGACTTCTTGATGGCTATCCCTATGAAATATTCACAGGAGTGCTCGACGATGAAGATGGCATAGCCCTTCCAAAGACTGTATCCAAAGGTCACATCATCAAGCATGTCAATCGTGACGGCAGTAAACGCTATGACTTCACCTTTGTCAATCGTCGTGGCTACAAGACTACTGTCGAGGGGCTTTCTGAACGTTTCAACAAAGAATACTGGAACTACGCAAAACTCATCAGCGGGGTACTTCGCTATCGTATGCCACTCACCAATGTCATCAAACTTGTGGGATCGCTCCAACTTGAGAATGAGAACATAAACACATGGACTAATGGTGTGGCTCGCGCACTCAAGAAATACACAGGGGAAACTGATGACCTCGATGAAATGACCATCAAAGACGACACTCCTCACAATGCTGAATAAAATCATCATCAAAGGGCTTCGTCTCTACGGTTATCACGGTGTCATGTCCCAAGAACGTATCGTGGGCTCCTACTTCACCATTGATATAGAAGTAGAAGCAGACCTTACACAAGCCATACGCCATGACCAACTCGAAGGCACTATCAGTTATGCTGACATCTATGCCACCATCAAGCGCGAGATGTCCATTCCTTCTGCCCTTGTGGAACATGTGGCGGGTCGCATAGCAAAGGCAATCATTGCCGACTTCCCCAAAGCCCTTTCTGTTCATCTTTCTCTTCTCAAGGAAAATCCTCCTATGGGTGCTGACTGTCAGGGGGCTGGTGTGGAAATCTTTGTAAGTGCAAGAGATTGACCATTAGAGAAGGCTGATACAGGAAGAGTGGATTGAAAACAGACACACAAACTCTCACTCGTTCGCCTTAGCCTCATTATCCTTAGCACACAAAGAAATATTTCATTACATTCTCAAAAGCCAACCAATTAGCAAATACATAAAACCAAATAATAACAATGACTACTAAAACCAACAAAATGACCCACTATCGTTGGGCCATCTGTGCGATGCTTTTCCTCGCCACCACAGTCAATTACATGGATCGTCAGGTGCTCTCACTCACGTGGAAAGACTTCATCTCTGCTGATTTCCATTGGGACGACAACGACTATGGCAACATCACTTCTATCTTCTCACTATTCTATGCCTTCATTTCTCTCTTTGCAGGCGGGTTCATTGACTGGATGGGAACAAAGAAAGGATATATCTGGGCCATCGTTGTGTGGTCACTTGGTGCATGTCTCCATGCCGCCTGCGGTGTTGTAACCATGTGGATTACAGACATTCCGAGTGAGGAAGCACTCCGTGCTGTGCAAGCAGGATCCAAACTCGCCCTCATTGTCTCCTCCATCAGCGTATATCTGTTCGTTGCCTGTCGCATAGTGCTGGCCATGGGTGAGGCAGGCAACTTTCCTGCCGCCATCAAGGTAACAGCAGAGTATTTCCCAAAGAAAGACCGTGCCTATGCCACCTCCATCTTCAATGCAGGAGCATCTGTAGGTGCTCTCGCTGCCCCACTCACCATCCCTGTCCTTGCTAAACATCTGGGTTGGGAAATGGCATTCATCATCATTGGTGCTATTGGCTTCATCTGGGCAGGTCTTTGGGTCTTCATGTATTCTAAGCCATCCGAAAGCAAGCATGTCAATCCTGCAGAACTTGCATATATCGAATCAGACAAAGACCATCAGGAAGAAGAGAAAGAGGTCGCAAGCACCTCAACTGAAGAAATCAAACTCTCTCTCCTCGAATGCTTCAAGTATCGTCAAACCTGGGCTTTCATCACAGGAAAGTTCATGACCGACGGTGTATGGTGGTTCTTTCTCTTCTGGGCGCCTGCCTACTTCTCTGAACTTGGCTATCCCAGTTCTTCTGGCATGGGTCAAGCCCTCATCTTTGTGCTCTATCTCATTGTCACAGTCCTCTCCATCTATGGCGGTTACCTTCCTCGCCTCTTTGTAGAGAAAATGGGCATGAACCCCTATGCCGGTCGTATGCGCGCCATGCTGATCTTTGCCTTTCTGCCCATCTTTGCCATGTTTGCACAGCCATTAGCCGAGGTGTCACCTTGGTTGCCTTGCATCATCATTGGTCTTGCAGGAGCAGGTCACCAAGCATGGTCTGCCAATCTCTACTCCACCATTGGCGATATGTTCCCCAAATCAGCCATAGCCACCATCACAGGCATTGGCACTATGTTTGGTGGTCTCTGCTCCTATGCCATCAACAAGGGAGCTGGCGTACTCTTTGTCTTTGCAGATGAACAAGGTTCTGCCTTCCGATTCCTCAGTGCTGAAGGGAAGCCCGCAGGCTATATGATTGTCTTCTGCTACTGTGCTGTTGCCTACCTTATTGGCTGGATTATCATGAAGATACTCGTACCTAAATATAAGCCAATCACAAAATAAAGATTGACATATCACACAAACAATAATTGCCGAGAAGATTCACACCTTTCTCGGCAATTTTATTTCGCTACTTTTACAATAGGTAGAGCATGATTGAAAAGACACACTAACGCAAATTCAACAAATTCACCAAGCCCTGACCCTATTATTAGGAGGGATAAATAAAAGCAGGTGTACGTAAGGATGAAATGGCAGGATTCCCCTGCCACTTTACATCTCGCGTGCCCGAAGCGTTTTTCAAGCTCCAACGCACAATGGTTCAATGAGCAACGAACAATGCTTCAAGAGCCCATGAACAATGGTGCGATGACCAACGAACAATGGTGCGTTTTTGACCTCACAAGCATGGTGCTATATGGCATTCATAAATTATTGTCTTTTAAGAAAATATGTGGGCTTTTGGATGCAGGGATAACATCGCTCACTTTCTTGCAAGACTCGTTCTGCGATAAAACGTGCCAGAATCTCTTCACCCTTCTTTACACAGTAGGCAAATGCCCCTTGAATTACAGTATTTTTCTTCAAGAAGCCTTCGAAATGCCTTCGAGATGTTCTTTCCTAAAGACATCGGATTTCCTTGTGATAGGGATGGAACGATGATCCAATGACCAATTTAGGGATAAAGCAAGGAAGGTGGCATAACGAAACAGGGAGAAGACAATGCTTCTCCCTATTTGAACGACAACCATGTGAGGTTGTATCAGAAACGGAAACCGAGGGTAGCCATGAGCTGTGAACGATTGTTGTTGATCTTGGTTGCCTTGAGGTTCTCATCATCGAAAGCAAAGAAGTCGCCCTTCTGTGCCTGATACTGGTAGGCTAAATCAATGTAGCCACCCTTGTAGCGATACCCCAAACCACATGTGAATCGGTTGATTGCTCCCCAGTTGGTGTAGTCTGTCTCTGTATAAATGCCGTCATAGCCAATGGTGCGGAAAGCACCTTCCTTGAATGGAGAGGAAATGTAGTTATAACCCAGACGGATGGAGAACTCTTCAATAGGCTTGATTTCAGCACCCACCTTGAGGGTGTGCTGAGCATGGAGAGTCTCCTCTATGATTCTGTTGGTGTTTCGGAAATAGGTGAGATCACCTCCATCCACGCTGGAGTAGTGGCATGATGAGGGGTCTTCCACTTCATACTCTGCACCAATGGCAAAACTCTTGCCAATCGTGTGACCAAGACTGAAACCAAACTTCCAGGGTGTGCGATAGCGATAATCATATTCAGCATTGTAGGAAGAAGCCATATAACCTGTGCTCTGTCCCTTATAAGTGAGTGTAGCCCCATTGAGATCTGTGAGACGATACCAAATTGGTGTGTGAACGTTGATACCAAAGCGGAATGGGCTGTCTTCGATAGGGCGGCAGATGAAGCCTAACTTAATGTCAAAACCATCACCTTCGGTCTTATACCAACTATCAATATTGTAGGAATTGCCATCCACACCTGTTTCTGAGTAGAAAGATTCGCGAGAGTAAGTGAGATCATATACTCCCAACGATGCTCCAAGGAAGAACTGATCGCTGATGTTGAAGGAGAGATTGACATCAGCCTGCATGCTTCCACCACGATTGTTCTTCTCAAAATAAGCATTTCGAGCAGAAACTCCTTCATAGACACGGTAGATTTGTTGATTACCTTGTCCGTCAAGAATCGGATTACCATTTCCATCAACCAATGTCTCATCAAATTCATTGAGAATGCCTCCATGCTGACTGCTGGAAGCCGCCATATCAACAAGAGAACCTTTCCAATAATTATTGTAGGCCGCCTCGTTACAAAGATTGGCTATTTGGAAGGATTGACTGAGATTGAATGGATTACCATTTTGGTCAAATACACTGAGATTCTGAATGTCTGTCTTCTGATTGGAGAAGAAGTTACGATGCTTCTGATAGTTTACACCGAAATTGACAAACTGCAGACCCTTGCTGGATGGTTCATCCATTTCAAAAGCGATGACTACACCTGCTTGGTCAAACGACATGCGTGCGCGCCCGTGATCCATGGCACTCTTGTCGGTGAAAAGACCGCTGAAAGAAAGAGCAGCATCGCTTTTGCGATATATGGCTGTACCTGCAGGATTGGTGCTCATCACACTAATATCGCCACCGAGAGCACCAAGTGCTCCACCCATACCTACAAAACGTGCTGTTCCATTGAGGTCGGAAGTGGCAAAGTTCTGTGCGTCGTAACTATCCTGCGCATAGGCTGAACTTGCGCCACAGATAAGTGTGCTGATAAGAAAGATATTGATGAATGATTTCATATGCTTATTATATATAATAATGTGATACGTGAAAAAGAGAGTAATCTGTATGGAAATAAAGACAAGGCGGGCTATCGTCTGCCTCCACCGCCGCCTCCACCACGACTACCTCCACCTCCACTGCTACTTCCGCCTCCGAAACTACCAGATGAGGTTGTAGTGCTTGGGACCGTTGGGGTATAACTACGAGTTGGTGTCTGTTGCTGTACAGAATTGGTACGAGTACGAGTCTGCGTCTGCTGTTCAGGCTGACGAGTGGTGCGAGTTGGCTGTTGCTGCTGTTGTTGTTGCTGTTGCTGACGCACAGCATTCGTGCGGCTGCTACTGTTCTGATTGCTGTAAGAACGAGTAGGCTGTTGATAGGTCGTTCCACCACCCTGCTGCACTGTGCCTGTGCTACGGTCGTAAACCTGAGTGCGAGGAGCTGTGGTGGTTGAAGTTCCGCCTGTGCGCACATTGGTATAATCAGTATAAGATGTGCCACGAGTTTGGGTAGATGAACGACCTTCAAGTGCGTTGGTGCGTCCTGTGGTCGGATTAACACGGCTGCCTGGCACTGCTGTACGACCGCTCATCGCTGCATTCTGAGAAGCTACAGCATTAGTGCGTGTGCCCACATAGCGACCACCCACAGCGTTGGTGCGGATACGTGACCCTGCTGCCATGCTACCACCACGAGAGGAGTTGTAGCTGCGAGGCACTGTGTTGTAATGGTAGCGACTTGTATAATAGACAGGATAACTCCAATTGGGTCCCCATCCCCAATAACTCCATGCGTAAGGGCGAGAATATCCCCAGATACCGCCATACCAGCAGTCCCAAGGTCCCCAAGTCCATCCATAACTCCATCCATAGTGATAATGCCATGGGTCGAATGGGTCATAAAGATAGTCCCAAGCACCATAGCCATAGTAGAGATCCCAATAGTAGGGACTGGCAAGAGCATAGAGACGAGGATTGCGGAAGCGCACAAGACGACGAGAAAAACGGAAGTCCCACTCAGGGTCTTCCACGTCATAATTGGCATAGTCCTCTGGATATACAGAATCAATACGGGCAGCAAGAGAGTCTGCAACATATTGTCCACCATACACATAGCGACGGTTGTATTCATCATCACTACGCTTGTTGCTCTGATAGTCCACTATAGGAGCAACTCGATGTGATGGCAGGATAGAGTCCTCCTGAGCCTGTATCACACGAGAGATGGTGGTGCGCAACTGACGCTTCTCTGCCTCTCTCAGTTTCGCCTCTTCCTTGGCTTTCTTGGAAGATGTGAAGTAGAGGTCATCTTGAGCCATACCAAGCAATGGGATGAGCATCAATGCAAAAGTCAATAATCGTTTCATATCTTTAGTGTATTAATGAATAATCCATAATCTTTCATGGTGCAAAATTCGCAAAATATATTGAACTGTCAATATCGAAATCCCTATCCGTAAATGGGGAAATCCCTAAAAACACTCTTTTGCGCAGGCAAAGATAGGCATAATAATCCTAAAAATCGTCCTAAGAATGGTAAAATAGTGCTTTTCGATGTTACAGAGTTTGTGTATCTCATCAATTATATCTAATTTTGAATCACTAAAACAATAAGCAAGTATATTCCATTCCGCTTTGAGGAATACCTAAAAAACTAAACCGAAGATATTAACTTGTTAGACGAAGCAAGATGAATAACTTAACAATCTTCCTCTACGGCATCTTATGTTCTACAATGCCATTAATGCCTTTGTCAGCCAAGAGCGAGAGTTCTTCCAAAGGAAACATACAGAAAAATGCTGTCCGCAAGAAACAGCGTAGCATCATTAAAGTCTCCCCCATTCATGTGCAGACTCCTGTGGGTACAGCCCCTCGTCTGCCCTGGCAAGTATGGGTGACTTACAGTGATGGTTCTCACGAGTGGAGACAGACAAGATGGAACAACTGTCTGCTTACAACAGAAGAGGAGTCTGCTGACGAACTTAAAACACCTGCGGGCAAGATTTATACGGTGGAAGGATTTGTCATTGGTGACAATACAACGCAGAATGGATACCCACTCACTGCTAAGGTAACTGTAGTGAAAGAAGCATGGGATGTCCCAGCACAAAAACCTATTGCACAACCACTTTCAATATGTAATGTCAAATTGCTAAACAACAATCGTTTATCTCACAATAGAGATCTAAACATCAAAGCACTTCTCTCGCTCGATATAACTCAGCAACTCTACAACTATCGCGACACATACGGATTGGACACAAAAGGCTACACCGAGGCTGATGGATGGGATTCTCCAACCACAAAACTAAAAGGTCACGGTTCGGGACATTACATGAGTGCACTGGCATTTGCTTTTGCCTCTTGTAGCGGAAACAGTTCAAAACACGAACAAGAGAAGGCTGAACTTAGAAAGCGTATCCGCAGAATGGTGGACGAATTGAGATTATGTCAGGAACGCACATTCGTGTGGGACAGTACACTAAACCGCTATTGGGAGGCTCGCGACTTTGCGCCAGAGGAGCAATTGATACAAATGAAGGGCAACTGGAAGGATTTTGACGAATACAAGAAAGACTATCGTCACTATGGATATGGATATTTGAATGCTATTCCTGCCGCCCATCCTGCATTGATAGAGTGCTATCGCGCATATAATAATGAGGACTGGGTGTGGGCACCCTACTACACCATCCACAAGCAATTGGCTGGTCTTATAGATATTGCCAATCATATTGACGACAAGGAGATTGCAGACAAGGCACTGCTCATTGCCAAGGACATGGGGCTGTGGGTGTGGAATCGCATGCACTATCGCACCTACATGAAAAAGGAAGGTTCTAAAGCAGACAGACAAGCCAAACCTGGCAACAGATATGAGATGTGGAATATGTATATAGCAGGAGAAGTGGGTGGTATGGCAGAATCGCTCTCTCGCCTCTCTGAAATGGTGAGTGACCCAATAGAGAAAGCACGCCTGATAGAAGCCGCCAACTATTTTGATTCCCCGGCTTTCTTTGACCCTGTGGCTAAGAACGTGGATCATATCCGAACACGCCACGCCAACCAGCACATCCCAATGATTGTGGGTGCGCTCCGCTCTTACATCAGCAATGGAAATCCTTATTACTACAACTTAGCCTATAACTTCTGGAATCTCATTCAGGGCAGATATACTTATGCTATGGGCGGTGTGGGCAATGGAGAAATGTGGCGTCAGCCTTATTCTCAAATGCTCTCCATGAACACAAGTGTGATGAGTGACCACATGAGAAACATGTATCCCAATCCCGACATCAATGAAACATGTTGTGCCTACAACTTAGCGAAATTGACCAAGGAACTGAACTGTTTTGATCCAGACAATGCTGAATATATGGACTACTATGAGCGTGTGCTCTACAACCAGATTGTCGGCTCACTGCATCCCGACCATTGGGGTGTGACCTACCAGTATGCTGTAGGCATGAATGCTATCAAGCCTTATGGTAATGAGACACCACAGGCCACTTGCTGTGGTGGCACAGGCATGGAAAGCCATGTAAAATACCAGGAAGCAACCTATTTTGTGAATGACATGACAATGTGGGTGGGTCTGTACCTGCCCACTGTGGCCTGCTGGAAAGAAAAAGGTGTGACCATCGAGCAAGCATGCAAATGGCCTGCCGAAAAGAGTGTGCTGACCGTGACCCGCACTGACAAGACAAAGAATGCCACATTCAGCCTAAAACTGCGTGTGCCATATTGGGCTACAGAAAACTTTGACATAAAGTTGAATGGGCGTTCCATCTCCAAAAAATATCAGCCATGCTCATACGTGGAGATTGCCAGTAGAGAATGGAAGGACGGCGACTGTATTGAAGTGGCTATGCCTTTCTCACAGCACATCAATTGGGGACCTGACAAAATGGATATTGCGGCTACTGGCAAGAATGAGACCAACACACCTTTTGCTCCACAGTGGGTAGGTGCTATCATGTATGGACCACTCGTAATGGCCACTCCTGATGTGAAGGAATGGAAAGACGCTGATTTCACACTGCAATCCAACCTGAAGGATATTCAGTTGAATGGCTCAAAGATGGATAGCAAATACGGTGACAATCTCTTCACACTTTCATTGAACGGAAGACAATTTCAGCCAGACTATTATCAGACAGGCCACTCCACCCACTATCTGCGTCTGAACGTGGAGACTGGAGAAAAACAAAAGGTAAAGAAAGGAATAGACAAGATGGTGCTGGAACAGAATCTGCAAGTTGCCCAGGAAAGAGTGAAGAACCAAGAACAATGGAACGCACTCACCACAAAAGTTCCAGCCTTCGCGCCCTGGGCTCCTCATGGTTATGCTCGTCTGCTGAAGCAGATAGACACAGCAAAGGAAGTGGGCAGGAAGCCAGAAAAGGAACTCACTCAGGAGCAAATCAACATGGCAGCCTCTTCCCTCAATGTAGCCATCAACACAATGCGTCCAGGCAACTTAGCCGAACCAGAAGACCTGAACACCCTGTTGCCACTGCTCAGTGAGACTAAAAATATTCGCAACAAATCGACCGAATTGCGTGAAGCCATTGACTATGCCAGCATGGTTGTGCAGTATGTGAATGAAGGATCGGGCACTCATGACCTCATTGACAAAGCACTGAAACACATCAACGAAGCACGAAAAGCAATAGAAAAGTGAATATTTTCCTGACAAAGGCTTTGTTATTCAAGAAAATGTTGTAATTTTGCATGTATTTTGAATAAAATAAAAAATAATATATCATGTCAAAGAACAAACATCAAGAAAAAAATGATGAGCCAATAGCACTTGACGTGCAGCTCAGCAAGAGTGAGGCGTTCATCGAAAAGAATTGGAAGAAAATTGCTGTCGTACTTGGAATAGCAGTGGTTGTCGTAGTTGGTTTCTACATCTACAAACACTACATGCAGGGGCGCGAAGTTGAAGCACAGAAGGCTATCGCTGGCGCACAGACAGCATTTGCCCAGCAACAGTATGACATTGCACTCAATGGAGAGGGTAATGTGAAGGGCTTCCTCAAAATCATGGACGAATACAGCGGCACTGAGACTGCAAATCTTGCTAAGTTGTATGCCGGTCTTGCATATGCCAAGACAGACAAGACTGACGAGGCTGTCAAGATGCTGGAAGGTTTCTCTGCTCAAGATGACGAGATGATCTCTCCATCAGCAATAGCAGCATTGGGTAACCTCTACGTGCAAAAAGGCGACAAGGAAAAGGGCGCGAAAACCTTAGTGAAGGCTGCTGAAGAGGCAGACAATGACGCCATCAGCCCAATATGTCTTCTTCAGGCTGGCGAAGTGTATGAATCACTCGGTCAGAACGACAAGGCTGTGACACTCTACAACAAAATCAAGGACCAGTATTTCCGTAGTGCCATCGCTCAGCAGATTGACATGTACATCGAAAGAGCCACTAAGTGATTTCAAAACATCAAGGAATGAGGAATTAGGGATTGAGGCCAAAACATTCAATTCCTAATTTCTCATTTTTAGTCTCACTGTAAAAGAGTCTTTTTACATGAGGGAAACAAAACATTCTTTATATAAATAAATAAGACTATGGCAACAAAAAATCACAACCTCTCTGATTATGACATCAATTCGGTGCCTGATGCCACTGGCATGAAGGTAGGCATTGTGGTAGCAGAATGGAATGAAAACATCACTGCGGCCCTTCTAAATGGAGCTCAGCAGACATTGATGAAGAATGGAGTGTTTCCTGAAGACATTGAAGTGATGACAGTTCCTGGCAGTTTTGAACTCGTATATGGCACAGCCCAGATGGTTAAGAAGAACTTTGATGCAGTCATTGCATTGGGATGCGTAATCCGAGGAGACACACCCCACGACCGCTATATTTGTCAAGGAGTAACCTACGGATTAACCCGTCTTAATGTCATTCAAGACACCCCTGTCATCTATGGTCTCATCACAACCCTCGACATGCAGCAAGCGGAGGAACGTGCCGGTGGCAAGATGGGCAACAAAGGCGACGAGTGTGCAGTGACAGCCATTAAGATGGCAGACTTCAGAAGAAAGATTGAAAAGGATTGAGAAAATATTACTAAACATAGTAGGCACAATCATTGCAATCTATGCAGCGATTGTGCTACTATTCAGTTTGCCATTCATGCAGAGAACTTTGGCAAACTGGACAGCCAACATTCTTTCAGACCATCTACACTCAAAGGTGGAAATCGGAAGTGTGAATCTCGGTTTCCTCAACAGAATCATTATCAATGACGTTGCCATTTATGAACCAGAAGGACCAAAGATAGCCAGCATTGCCCGAATGTCAGCCAGCATCAATTTGTTTTCTCTTCTGACAGATCAGATCAATATTGGTACTGCCCAACTGTTTGGAGTCAAAGCCACACTCTACAAGGACACACCTGACAGCAAACCCAACTTTCAGTTTATCATAGATGCTCTTTCTCAAGAAGAAAAGAAAGAACCTAAGCCATTAGACATGAGAGTGGGATCGTTCATCATGAGGCATGCAGATGTGACTTGGGGCATCAAGTCTGAAGTTCTGCATCCAGGCAAACTTGAACCAACCCATCTGAATCTACGCGACTGTGGCATAAACATGATCTTGCGCACCCTGACCGACGACTCCATCAATGTGGACATACGTAGAATGCAGGCAAAGGAACTCCATTCAGGTTTAAGCATTCATGACACAAAGCTCAAGCTTATAGCCAATCATCAAAAGGCTACACTCTCCGACTTTGACATATCACTCTCCCACTCTCACATATCTTTTGACACACTCTCTGTTGATTATGGACTTTATGAGAAGAGAAAGGCTTTTGTGCTCCACTCCACTCCAATCCAAGGAATCATCACTCCAAGCGACCTTGCTTTTGTGTCGTCCCAATTAGCCCACATCCACACTCAGATAGAACTGAACGTGCATGCAGAGGGCAACGAGAAGAAGATTGAGATCAAAGACCTTCAACTCTCCACTGAAGACAACAGCATCCGACTACGAGCCATTGCCCAAATAGAAAATCCTCTCGATAAAGAGAGGCGACACCTGCACACACAAATACAGACTCTCCACATCTCAAATGATGAGATGCACACATGGGTGACAGCTTTTGCCCCCCAAGAAAAAGACTCCCATCTGTTGGAACTCACCAGGGAACTGAGGTTTCAGGGCATGGTGGACTACGATGCAGACGGCATGGTGGAATCAAATGGAGATATTATCACCGATGTGGGCAAAGCATCTTACGACCTCTCCTATGACAAGACCCATTTGCTCTCAGGAACACTGGAAGGTGACAGCATCAACATAGGAAAACTGGTGAATGATGAGACAATAGGAACAACATCGTTCCATCTGGACTTTGCCATCAACACCTCTCAGCTCAAGCCATTCCCCACAGGAAGAGTGGAAGGAGATGTGCATAGTCTGTACTACAAGGGCTACAAATATCAAAACATCCGACTGGAGGCTCGCAGCAACACGCAAGAGATGGAGGGCACAGCAAGTATCGACGACGAAAACATAAAAGCAGACGCCGCCTTTGCCTTGACTGACGCTCCCGCCAAAGGCATCGACCTAAACCTACTCCTTTCCGAGTTCAGGCCTCATGCGCTTCATTTGATCAATAACCATGAGAATGAGAACCTCACGATGAACATAAATGTGAATCTGCATGGGCAGGATTTCAACCATCTCTATGGAGAAGCAGTCTTGGAAGATGTAAATCTAATGACACCTGAAGAAAGGTTCCATCTGAAAGGCTTTGCATTTCATGCAGAGAAACTCAACGATGGAGAAAGCCGTTACACTGTGAACAGCGATTTCCTTTCCGGAAACATCCAAGGTCAGACATCGCTGGCAGACATATCAAATAGCTTCATCCATCAGATGTCCCACCACCTACCCATCATATTTAAATCAAAAGGAGACCATCATGCCATGGAGAAAGCAAAGTTCTCCTATGACCTCACCATAACAGACCATCCCATCCTGCACCACTTTACAGAGGCCGACTTTAGCATCGACAAGCCTCTGCGCATCTTCGGTGACTTGGACGCCTCAATAGAAAAGATGTCTTTCCAATTAGACGCCCCCCTCATCACTTACAATGGAGAACCGTACAACGATATTGCTGTGGCATGCAACTCCACAAGCGACAACATGAATGTGCATGCCATTGCCTCGACCAGCAAGGAAAGCACCGAGGATGACGAACCCAACATGAATGCACGTGTGGATGTGATGGCAGATGTGCACCAAAACAAAATCGTGAGCGACCTCTACATCAACACAACAGGGCGCAACAACGTGATGATTCAGCTGCTGCCCATCGTTCAGCTGAGCGACTCACTGGGCAGCACGAAGACATCCATCACACTCAGAAAGTCAAACGCCCTGATCAACGATACCACGTGGACCATATCACCTGCCAACATCACGCTCTACAAAGAGAGCATCGAATGCCATCATGTGAAACTATCCAATAACAATGTGAACAGTTATCTCGCCATTGATGGCAAGGCCTCAAACCTGCCCACTGATTCACTGGTTGCTTCGCTAAACAATCTTGAAATCAAATATTTCCTCTCATTGGCAAACTTCAATGTAGTACGTTTTGCAGGAAAGGCTTCAGGACGTGCTGTGGTGAACAATGTGATGGGAGCAGGCGTGCCTGACGTGAGAGCAGACCTCACTGTTAAAAACCTCACAATCCAAGAGGGCTCACTGGGTGATGCCCATATCACAGCACATTGGGACAAGACAATAGATGGCATCTCGTTAGACGGACGCATGGTGGATCTCTACAAGGCACAAGATGGGCTTTCAGGCAGAGAACGCAATGTGACAGGCATCACCACCGTGAAGGGATGGGTGTCACCTGCCAAAAATGACATGCGGCTGAATGTGAACACCCACAATACGAATGCAAGTTTCATTCACGGTTTCCTGAAGAGTGTGTTTAAGGAAATATCAGGATCCATCACTGGCCCCATCCAGATTGTCGGCCCATTCAACAATGTGAATATACTTGCAGACGCAGTGCCCAATATGAACATGAGGTTGCGTGCCACAAATGTACCCTACCACATCGAGGGCGACACAATCCGCATGCGCAATCACCTCTTCGACTTCAGCAACATCAATATCTATGACAGATTTGGCAATCAATCCTTACTGAATGGCCGGGTGACCCACCGCAACATGAAGAACTTTTCTTATCATTTCCAGGTAGACCTGCATCAGCTGCTGGCCTACGACGAGAAGAACTTCAACAGCGACAAGTTCCTGGCCACGGTGTTTGCCGATGGCAACCTGACAATTGACGGCTCAGACGGACACCCACTCTATGTGAATGCCAGTGTCACCCCCACCCAAGGCTCAGTCTTTGCCTACGACGCAGCCACCCCCGACGCCATCACAGGAAGCTCTTTCATCGAATTCCGAGACCGCGACTCACTGCTCACATTCAATCCAAAAGCCCTTCAGTATGAGATGGATGACGACCAGCCAGTGGAGAAAGATTCGCTCACCATCGTGAACGAGGCAAGAAAGAACTACAGCAGCGACATCTTCATCAACTTTGACATCAACCTCACCCCCGACTGCGAGGTGAAGCTACGCATGGACAATCTGGAGGATGGATACATGCGCACCTTTGGCAATGCCAAGCTGACAGCACGCTGGTATAACAAGGGCACTTTCCAGATGTTTGGCAATTACAGCATCAATTCGGGCTCTTACCGTCTGTATCTCCAAGACATCATCTTCAGAGACCTGACCATCCAGCCAGGTTCGCTCGTTGAGTTCAACGGAAACCCCTTCGATGCAAATATCCATCTGATTTGCCACCACACCATCAATTCCGTACCCCTGAGCGACTTGACATTCACAACAGCCTTCTCCCAAAACAATAAGGCAAAGGTGATCTGCATTCTCGACATCACAGGAAAACTGGGCAACATGGACTTCAAGTTCGACATGGACATGCCTCATGTGAATGAGGAAACCCGTCAGTTGGTCAAGTCAATGATCAACTCTGAGGAAGAGATGAACACACAGATGATCTACCTCTTGGGACTTGGCCGTTTCTATCCTAATGAGTATGCACGCGCCAATGGAAATGGAAATTCGGGACAGGCCATGAACTCCCTGCTCTCCTCCACCCTAAGCGGTCAGATCAATCAGATGCTGAGCAATGTGGTCGGAAAGGAAAGCAACTGGAATATCGGTTCGTCTCTCACCACAGGCGAGAAGGGATGGGATGATTTAGATGTGGAAGGCACACTTGAAGGACATCTGATGAACGAGCGTCTCCTCATCAACGGCGCCTTTGGCTACAGAGACAACGCAATGACCAACCGTTCCAGCTTTGTAGGAGACTTTGAGGTGAAATGGCGACTAAGCCGGCAAGGCAACATCTATGTGAAAGCCTACAATCTGACCAACGACCGCTACTTCACCAAAGCAACGCTCAACACACAAGGCGTGGGCCTCTCCTGGCGCCACGACTTTGAGAGCATCCGCAGGAGAATGAAGAAAAGGGAAAAGGAGAAAAAAGAGAATGAGGTTGTCAAAAAAACAATCGAATGACAATCGAACAACAATCGAACAACAATCGAATGACAATTGAACAACAATCGAATGAACCCCTTCATAAACCACCCAAAAAAAGACTGTCTTATGAAACAATTAGCATTAGGAGCAATCTTTTTGTTTACAGCCACCTCTGCCCATGCACAGCCCGGCACACAAATGCCCGTAGAGTATTTCAAGTCTGTGCCCTATAGCGTGACCCGCAAATCACTCTACAATTCCACAGACCTCTATGAGGGGTATGATTCAGACAAGCCTGAATCTTTTGACACATGCTTCGACACAAAAGTTTACAAGCATTTCATCGCCACAGGAAAACAGCCCAAAGCAGTAGAGGAGTCATTGGCACGCACACTCCACGACCACGGTGTCCACATGGCTATGGATGAGTTCTTCAAAGAGCACGACCCCCACCTATGCATCGGCATAATGGGCGGCCACGCACTGCTCAGAACCGATCCCATGTATAGAAGAATTGCGCTGCTCAGCAAACAACTCACCGAAAAAGGCTTCTTCATGCTCAGCGGCGGCGGCCCCGGGGCAATGGAGGCCACCCACTTGGGAGCCTGGATGGCAGGAAGAACAAATGAGGAAACCAACGAGGCAGTAGATATGATGCAGGCAGCCCCATCCTTCAAAGATGAAGGCTGGCTGGCTTCGTCCTTCAAAGTGATGAAACGCTTCCCACAAGAAAAAGGCTATGTGAGTCTGGGCATCCCCACTTGGCTCTACGGCCATGAACCCTCCGCTCCCTTCGCCACCCATATCGCAAAATTCTTTGAAAACAGCAAGCGAGAAGATCTCATCCTGACTGTAGCCTTTGGTGGCATCATCTATTCCCCCGGCAGTGCCGGCACAATGCAGGAAATCTTTCAGGACGCCGTGCAGAACCACTACGAATCTTTCGGCTTTGCAAGTCCAATGGTTTTCCTGGGCAAAAAGTTCTGGACCAAGGAGATGCCCATCTACCCCTTCCTTCAGAAGATGGTCAAGGCAGGCAAATACAAAAACCTTCGCCTGACCCTTACTGACGATTTTGATGAAATCATCTCTGAACTCATTGACTTCAGAGATCATGGCGACAAATAAATGCATCATGCCAGAGACGAATCATCATGAACAGCCCGTGCCTGCAAGACAAAACCGGGGCATACATTCCAAACAGGAATTTAAACCCTGCCCACTCCACCATCGTCAAAAGAAACATACCAATCACTTTAATAACAAAAATCACCAACAATGAAAAAACTCTTTCTCGCAGCCACAATGCTGCTCGGCATCACATCAGTGAATGCACAAGAACCCCTCATCCCCATGATGCAGGGAGGTATGCCAACCGACGTCAAGTTCAATGAGTACGTAGCCGCTCCCGACGGTTTCGACAAGGAGACAGCAGGCATCGAACATGGCACAATCGTAGAGGCAGAATACCAATCCACCGTCACCGACACACTCCGCAAGGTGACCATCTACCTCCCCCCCAAGTACGACAAGGCAAAGAAGTACCCCGTCCTCTACCTCCTCCACGGCATTGGCGGCGACCACAAGGAATGGCTACAGGGCGAGCCAAAGAACATCATGGACAACCTCTACGCCCAGAAGAAGGCAAAGCCAATGATCATCGTCATGCCTAACGGACGCGCGCTCAAGGACGACCGCGCCATCGGCAACGTCTATGCCACAGCACCAGGCTTCGAGAAGTTCGAGGGCGACCTCATCGACTGCCTGATTCCATACATCGAGAAAAACTACAGCGTATATACCGACCAGCCACACCGCGCCATCGCCGGTCTCTCTATGGGCGGCGGCCAGTCACTCAACTTCGGTCTTGCCCACCTCGACAAGTTCGCTTATGTCGGAGGCTTCTCATCAGCACCCAACACACGACAGCCACAGCAGCTCATCCCCGACGCCGACGCCTTCAAGAAGTCCAACAAACTCCTTTGGATGGTATGTGGCGACAAGGACGGTCTCATGCGCAACAGCTCCAACCTCAAGTCCTTCTGCGACCAGAACAACCTTCCATGCACACTCATCTCCTATCCTGGCGGTCAGCACGACTTTGTCGTTTGGAAGTACGGTCTCTACAACTTCTCACAGCTGATCTTCTAAGAGATCCCCCGCCATACAAAAAAGAGGAGCGAGTCACCCGACCCGCCCCTCTCTTTTATTTTCCACCTCCACCTCGCAGTCCCCCTTCCTCACCCTGATGCTCCTCCCAGCCCCGACCACCTCCGGCAGCTGCGCCACCACGCCGAAAGCCAAGAGCTCGCCCACCGCCGTCAGCACCGACCCGTCGATGATGCCCACAGGAGGGATGATGAACCCCGCAATGACCAAGGCCACACTAATGACCGCTGTAATGACAAACAACTTCATGCACATCAATAATTATTTATGAAAATTCATGGTCATTACATGGAAATCACATGTTTTCATATTTAACATAAATGCCCGTGAATGCCCACGAATGACCATTAATTTTTTATTTCCAACGACCCTCATGGCAAATTTATTTTACTTTTAATTTACTCGACCTAATTTATTTACTCCGCATTTCCTTTCAGTAGAAGAATTGCCTGCAATTGTTCTATAAATCAAATTGGTCGCAAGCGACTTTTTCTCGGAAAGTAAATACGGAGTAAATTAAAAGTAAATTCATTCCAGTAAA
>Ga0209510_1000990_pt1 | contig 34662 bp, 30 predicted proteins | sample BiotimSIPDNA_FD_185749 | JGI IMG/M metagenome (GOLD analysis project Ga0209510, IMG submission 185749) | Anaerobic biogas reactor microbial communites from Washington, USA - Biogas_R1 time_0 SIP DNA (SPAdes) (version 2) | ecosystem: Engineered > Bioreactor > Anaerobic > Unclassified | place...
CCGGTTATCGGTCTTGTTGAAAATATGTCCTATTTCAAATGCCCTGATAACGGTAAGGAATACAAAATTTTCGGTGATAGTCATATCGACGAAATTGCCGAGAAGCATAGCCTTAAGGTTCTTGCCAAGCTCCCTATTGATCCCAAAATTTCAGCAGCCTGCGATAAAGGCATGATTGAACTCTTTGATGGGGACTGGTTTGATAATATTTCAAAAATACTTGAAAGTTCGGAGGAAAAAGAAATGATGAAAATAGCAGTTGCTGGTGAAGGTAAAAATGTAACGGAACACTTTGGACATTGCGTTAACTTCCTGATTTACGATGTTGAAAACGGAAAAATCACAAATGAAGAGTCTATACCGAACCCTGGTCACAAGCCCGGCTTCCTTCCCAATTTCCTTGCCGATCGCGGCGTAAATGTAATAATCAGCGGGGGTATGGGTGGTGGCGCGGTTGATATCTTCAATGAAAGAAATGTCGAGGTCGTTGTGGGGGCTTCCGGCGATGCTAAAACAGCCGTTCTCAACTATTTGAAGGGTGCGCTAAAGTCAACAGGTTCTGTTTGCCACGAGCATCACCATCACGACGAGTGCGGCGAATAAGGTAACGCTATGTCTATCGGACTGTTTACAGATGAAGTGATAGATCATTTTTCCAACCCGCGTAATGCCGGTGAAATGGAAGATGCGAATGGGATAGGCGATGCTGGAGATCCCGGCTGCGGCGACACCATGAGAGAAACCTATAGTTTTATCGCATATATAACTGAAAAAGCGCTGTCAACGAACGAAAAAAACGAAATCTATCAAAAGGCCTTAGAAAAATCAGCATTAAATGTAATAAGATTATAGAAACGACTTTCAAATTATGTTAGAATATCAAAAGGAGGTAATGATATGGGTAAATATGTATGTTCCATTTGCGGTTACATCTATGACGAGGCAACGGGTATTCCTGAAGCTGGCATTGCACCGGGCACGAAGTGGGAAGACCTACCGGATGATTGGGTCTGCCCTATCTGCGGAGCAACAAAAGCGGAGTTTGAAAAACAAGGCGAAGCAGCTGTATCTTCTGAAAAAAAACCGGAACCTATTGCCGAGATGTCAACTGATATGCAGGAGCTTTCTCCGCTTGAGATTAGCGCTCTTTGCACAAATCTGGCTCGCGGCTGCGAAAAGCAGTACAAATCGAAGGAAGCGGCCCTCTTTACCGAACTGGCCGGATATTTCAAGGACGCTTCGATACCTGCCAAGAACCCGGATTTCAACCAGCTGCTTGCTCTGATCGAAAAAGACCTTGAGGAAGGGTTTCCAAACGCCAATACTGTGTCATCGGATTCCAAGGATCGAGGCGCGCTCCGTGCTCTGGTCTGGAGTGAGAAGGTTACACGCATTTTAAAGTCCCTTTTGACCCGATATCAAAAAGAGGGCGACGCTATGCTTGAAAACACCGGTGTTTATGTCTGTACCATTTGTGGTTTTGTATACATAGGAGATACCCCACCGGAAGTTTGTCCTGTTTGCAAGGTGCCGAACTGGAAATTTGAAAAGGTTGAAGGGAGGTCGTTATAATGTCTAAGAAATATGCTGTTAGAAATATACGTCTATGTACCAAAGATTGTTTGTGTCTCTACGTATGCCCTACCGGGGCGACAGATACAGAGAACAGCATCATCGATGTTTCCAAGTGTATCGGCTGCGGTGACTGTGCAGCTGCCTGCCCGTCCGGTGCGATTTCCATGGTACCTGAAGTTTATCCGCCGCAGCAGCTAAAAACCGAAGCGGTCGTCAATGCTCTTAAAATTCTACTGCGCAGCAAGTCGGAACAAGAGATGATCGCCGCCGGATTACCCGGAAAGCTGGCAGCCGCTATTGAAAAATCCAATCATATTATGGCTGAGGATATTATTCGGGAAGCAGGATATATGCTTCCCCAAAGTGACAATGCTTTAGATTTTCTGAAGTCCCTAATTGTTCAACCACAACCGGTAGGGTTCCCAAAAGAAGCTGTGGAAAAATTGTTGGAAGCTTTTGATAAAAATAAGGAGGATAAAAAAATGAGTGAAAACAAAACGCTTAATAATCTGATGGAGGCATTTACCGGAGAAGCTCAGGCCAACAGAAAATATCTGGCATACTCAAAGAAGGCTGAAAAAGATGGTAAGTTGAATGCAGCCAAACTTTTTAAGGCAGCCTCTGATGCCGAGACACTGCATGCGCTTAAACATTTCGAAGTTGCCGGAAAAGTGAGCACGACTGCAGATAATCTCATGGATGCTGTTGCAGGTGAAACCCACGAGTATAAGGAAATGTATCCCGATTTTGTGAAGGAAGCCGAAGCGGAAGGAAACAAGGCCGCGCTTATGTCCTTTACCTTTGCTATGAAAGCAGAAGAGGTTCATGCGAAGCTTTACAAAGAAGCATTGGAAAACTTGGATCAAACGGAAGAGGTTTTCTATTATCTCTGCCCTGTCTGCGGAAACATCGAGAAAGTTCGTCCGGACAAATGCAGTATCTGTGGTGTACCGGGGGACAAGTTTATCAAGTACTAATATTGTTTTCTGAAAGAATTGGCTCCTGATGAAGAAAAATTCTATCAGGAAGGTGCCGAAGAAGTTGAAGAGGAGATTAAAAAATCAAGTTTTTAATCCCTTTAAAAACTAAATGATAAAGCCTCGGTTGAAAAACTGAGGCTTTGTTTATATCCACTGTATTTATTTACTTAATGATTTCTATCCCGCTTTTGAACCGAAACACGATACTGTGGAGCGAATTTATAGTAAAGAGGATAAAACACTAGCCTTGGTCACGATGCCCAGCAACCGCTGCTCCTCATCCACTACGGTCAAAGGATAGGGTGATTCAACTGCCAAAGGCATAATTTCTTCCACTGAAGCATCTATACTTGTTTTGGCAATGTCTCTCAGAATTATTCTAGAAAGTTCTATATTATCACGTTTGGCTCTGACTGCATCCAAGAGAGTTAAAATCCCGGTCAGCTTCATTTGATTATCCACTACATAAACCGAGGATATAGCATTTGATCGCATTACACGCAGGGCGTGGTCAATACCGTCATCCGGCTTAATCAGGCTAACAGGCGTAATCATAATATTTCTCACTGTTAACACCTTTGATTTATCCGCAGAATCGATAAAGCGCCTTACATAATCATTTGCGGGACTGGTACTCATCCTTTCGGGTGTATCAACCTGAATCAAATGCCCATCTCGCATTATGGCAACTATGTCTCCAAGTCGGAAAGCCTCATCGATATCATGAGTGATAAATATCACAGTTTTCCAAAGCCTGCGTTGAATAGACAACAGTTCGAACTGCATATCTTTACGAACCAGCGGGTCCAGCGCAGAAAACGGTTCGTCCATCAGCAAAACTTCAGGGTCGTTGGCCAGAGCGCGGGCTAATCCGACACGCTGGCGCATGCCGCCCGACAAGCTGTCGATCATTGCTTCTTCCCAGCCTGTTAAGCCAACCAGCTCAATAGCTTCTCTGGCCCTTTGCTCGCGTTCCCCACGATCCATGCCGGAAACCTCAAGTCCATAAGCCACATTTCCCAGAACATTACGATGATCCATCAACCCGAAGGACTGAAAGACCATTGCCACTTTGCGCCTTCTGAACTCACGCAGTTCCTGTTTTGAAAGCTTCATCAAATCAATGCCGTCAAACAAAATAGTCCCGGAGGTCGGACGGTGCAGGCGGTTAAAACAGCGAATCATTGTGGATTTTCCGGACCCGGACAATCCAATGATAACGAATATTTTCCCGCGAGGTATTTGAAGACTAATATCATATAGCGCAGTTGTCACTCCGGTTTCTTTCAAAACATCCTCTTTTGTGGCACCTTTTCGCAGCATTCCCATAGCATCCTCGCGGCGCATACCGTACAGCTTTGATACTTGCCGGGTCTCTATAATAATATCACTCATAATTACTCACCCCCTTCTTTTTTCTTTTCAGAAAACCACCCCTGTGTCAAACGGTCAAGAAGGATCGCTAAAATAACAACCGCACTACCCGCAATAAATCCCCGGGATATTTCAATTCGATTTACCGCAATAAGTACCTCATTACCTAGACCGCGTGCACCTATCATTGAACAGGTAACCACCATAGACATAGCCATCATCAATGTTTGATTAACGCCGGCCATAATCGTAGGGAGCGCCTGCGGCACCTGCACCTTAAAAAGTAATTGCAGCCTGGTGGAACCGAAGGAACGCGCTGCTTCAACCACTTCGGTATTAACCTGACGAATACCAAGGCTGGTCAGACGAATAACAGGAACCATAGCATAGATTACAGTTGCAATAACAGCGGATGCCGATCCCATACCGAAAAAGATTACTGCCGGAATCAAATACACAAACACCGGCATGGTTTGCATCATATCCAGAAGCGGCTTTATCAGTCGATTGGCGTATTCGGAGCTGGAAAGCAGAACGCCTATGGGAAGACCGAATAACAGTGCGACTATCACACCGGCAAGTACAATGGAAAGCGTCAGGTTCATTAAGCTCCATAAGCCAAATATGCCTATAATACACAGTAGGATACTGTACAAAATGCCTGAGCGAACTTTCTTATGGCCCTTATATCCAAGAAAAAACACAAGAGCCACCAATATAAACCAGGGAACATGACTTAAAACCCAGTTGATTGCCCCCACAAAGCTTGTAAGTGTCATCTTGATTCCGTCAAAAAAGGCGGAATAGGCTGCAGCAAAACCCCGAACAGCCTTATCTATGGCGTCCGTATTGAGTTCTATTCTAAAAGGAAAATCAAATAGCCAGTCCACGTTTACCCTTATCCAATCTCTGCATATAGTTTTTCAGCCTGTTCTGCTTTCAGCCAGTCTTCAATCATATCCCGATGCTCATTTAAAAACCATATTGCTGTGGTCTTATAATCCGCACCCGTTTCCTCCATATAGGCAAGGGCCTGGCTGGTCAGTGCTGAGGACGTTTGGTATTTGGATAAAAATTCAACAAACTCAGGGTCGCTTTCATAAAAGTCATTGCTTGTGCATATTGTAACTTTCACTGAAGGACACTCAGTCTTGCCTTCGAAGAATAACTCCGGGTCATACGGTTCATCTTCAAGAAGGACAAAATCATACTTACCCAGCAGCCAGGTCGGTTCCCAATAATAAGCAACCACCGGCTCGCCTTTATCATACGCCGATACTAACACAGCGCTGGTTGCAGCATCTGTTCCCGGCTCAATATAATTGAATGTTTCATCCAGGCCATGGTGCAGATACTTTTTATGGATAATTTCTGTTATCTCCCAGCCTGCAATTCCGCCGTAGATAATTCCCTTTGAAGGATCTTCGGGATCCCGGAACAAAGACGCGTAATTTTTAAGATCTGCTACTGTTTTCAAATCAGGTGCGACCGGTTCGATACCTCGCTCGGGATCTCCCTCGATGACATAACGCGGCACATAGAGGCCCTGAGCATTGTCGTCAAAGTTGAGGCTGACTTCTTTCAGATGGCCTGCTGAAATATCATTTTGATAATCAGGCAAATTGTCTGTCCACACTTCCATATGTATGTCAATTTCTCCGGCTTTTACTGCTTCATGCGTTATCGGAGTGCTTCCGGACACTTCTGTCCATTGATAACCAAACACGACTTCCGCTACTGTGCCCGCTACTGCGTTGTGGAATAAAATCGAGTCCCAGCCTACATCAGCAAAGCGCAATGTTTTAGTCTGTTTTTCCGAGGCGCAAGCTGTAAAACTGCTTACCAGCAGAACTAACGCCATTAACAATATGCTGTATTTTCTCAGTCTTTTCATAGCACAATCTCCTTATTATGAAATTTTAATAAAAGTGACATCTTGCATTATAACAATGGATTGTCACATTGTCAACTTCCGCATGCTTGCTATAAATTAGCCAAAAATCTCTTTTTTGACATTCTATGTCCTTTGTGATAGATTATAGGTGCTGTTAAATCTTTATAAATAATGACTGTACATTAAAAAACCACGGTGAAACAACATGGATAAGAACAAAAATACAACCTTACCTGTATATAGGAGAATTGCTGTTGACATTTCACAAGATATTGTGAGCGGCAAATACCGGGAAGGGCAGAAATTGTCGGGGCGCTCGATATTATCTTCACAATACGGTGTTTCGCCGGAGACGATCCGAAAAGCTGTCTACCTGCTCAAGGATGTTGGTGTTTTTGATGTTAAAAACACCAGTGGTGTGTATTTAATATCAGTGCAGAAAGCAGCAGATTTTCTCATGCAGTTTCATGAAGTACAGCGCGTTAACAATGCAAAGAACGAACTATTCGCCTGGATGGAACGTCAGGTCAGTGAAACCTCCGCTGCTATGGAGAAAATTCAGTTCATCATTAATGCTTCGGGGCGTCTTAACAAATCCACTCCTTATACTCCATATGAGATCGTTGTACCTCCTGCCTCGGCAGTGGCGGGTAAAAGCATAAGCGACCTTAACTTCTGGCACATGACCGGTGCAACGATTGTTGCCATCGAACGAGGTGAGCAAACCATTCTGTCTCCCGGACCCTACTCATCTCTGCTGATCGGTGATATCCTCTATATCGTTGGGGATGAACAGGCCTTGAATGCTGCTATTCACTTTGTTGCAGATGGGGGTAATAACCCAAAACAGTAGCCTTTACTAAATTGGTTTTCAGCCGGAAATCACTGTATATGCCATGTTGGAGTACGAAGAAGAGACGGCTAAAGCACTTTTGAACAGAAACACAATCCTACCATCGCGCTGAACCGTAGCGGTGTCGAGCTATGTAATCTATAGCATAAGCTCGGACACAACGGCCATTTCATCATGCTCATGTTGCGTTTCGGTATCCATCGGTGAAGTGCCGCAGAGCGACTGCCGGATGAGTTCGCAGTCGGCGAGCACCGTGGTACGGCTGCCCAGTTTGCCGAGTGCACACCCTATGCACACACCCAAGTTTCCGTTTGCCGAGTGCAAGACGTAATACACCTGTATGCTCCGTAGACGGGGCTTTTTCTTTGCACTCTACAAACGGCAGAAAACAAAAAAGCCGCCAGAAAGCCTTGCTGCCAAGACCTTCTGACGGCTATGGGTGCAAAATAAAAACGCCAGCATTGTATCAATACTGACGTTCTTATATGGCGGAGAGCAAGGGATTCGAACCCTCGAAGCCGTTTTGCGGCTTACACGATTTCCAGTCGTGCTCCTTAGACCAACTCGGACAACTCTCCGTATGGGCACCGCTATATTATAGCCAATGGTGTTTTAGAAATCAATATGTATTTTACAAATAAGCGGCAATTCACTTGTTTAACCGGGCTTTTTTTGCTTCTAAATATTGACATGAGCTGATTGCGCGTATATAATAACTATGGACAATAGTAATCGAGGAATTTTCCGTCAACATCCTGTTCCCGAAAGACACAGTCGGGCGAAGGCAACCGTTCGAACAGGCAATTACCAGTGCGATTATTTTGGAGGTGCAACATCCATGAAACAGTCAACAAGAGTGGCAAGTGTTCTCTTGGCTGTCGTTATGCTTCTCTCGGCAATTCCCCTGAGCGTATACGCGGCTTACACACCGTATACTTCGCCGTCCAGTTATGATGCCAATGACAAGCCGGTCATCTCTCCGGCACAGGCGGCTTCGATGGTTCTTGACATGGTTGACGCCATGCTGGCCGAAAATGACATGACCGTTCCGGTCGATGTTTCGATTCTCGGCAGCAAGACAATTGACCTGCGATCCATCGACAAGGCGATTACCTCAATTACGGATTTCTGGAATTGGGGCCTGCTGAACACAGCGTTCGATATCCTCAGTTTCGGCGACATCGAAGACATGAACATGACATGGATCAAGCAGTGCCCGCTCAGAACCAGCTCGGGTCAAACCGATTTGGATGTTCTATTAGGACTTTGCCGTTTTTTAAAGGATAACCATGTAAGGGTCGGCAAAATCATCGATGATTCCTTTAATTACGGCTTTGTCGAGACCGTGACGGACCTTCCGGCTGAAGTTCACGATATTCCGGGGACCATAAAAGCGGGCATCCTGAAATCGCTCAACGACGATGTGGAACCCCCCGCGGGAACGACAGTCGACTCTTTTGTGCAAAAAATTGTCAGCGACCTTGTTGTCGGCGTGTATAATCCCGACACCGATAAATATGAGGACGGCCTTCTGCCGAGTATGCTTGGCAAGTTCAACATCAACACTACCAGCGTTTACACCTTTATGACCGACGCTATCAACGCCGCGATTTCGGATGTTATCGTGCCGTTGCTTTCGAAACTTGTGCTGGAGCTGGCCGGTGTCGAATTCAGCGAAGAATTTCCGGGTGGCGATGATTCGCATGTCGGCGATCTTGGCATGATCATTACCATGCTGACCGAAAATGCGGCAATCGTCTACGAACCCGAAGACCTCCTGACGCCGTTGTCAAGGATGACATGCGCGCTGAAATACTATTTGATGGGCGAAGGCCTTCAAAGCTATATCTGGCTTGACGACACGGGGTTGCATGTCAGCGATCAGCTTGTTCAATCCGTTGACAGCCTGGTTCGGCTGGCTTTGTCTTTACTGCCCGGCTTCGGCTTCCTTGAGGCGACCAAGGTGTTTAAGACAGAAGAAGAAATCAACGCCATGACCTTGGGCGAATGCTACGCGTATTTGGGCCGTCTTCTTATTAATGAGTTCGTCGAGTACGCGCAGATTCCCGAAACGTGCAACTCCCTGAGGTCTGTTTTAACCTATCTTCTCATCGGCATCGCGGCCGACGTGCTTCCCGATGTGGACTATGACAACATGATAACCCTTGGCACCCTCAATCCGGACACCGACGGTCTTTTCATCGTCGGCGCCGATCTGATCCGTTACTACCTCAACGGCCTTACCTCCATGAACATTCCGACCGGCTTGAACTTTGAACAGACAATCGACTTTATGTTTACTTGGGCTATGACAACATACGGAGGCTTCTTCAACACTTCCGATTTCAAAGCGTCCGACACTGTCTGGCAGAAGATCGATAAAGTTCTGTTCGACATTATTCCTCTCAACTGGCTGCCGGCCGAATTCACGGGTTCCCAGTACCTGTTGATGGATTGGCTGATCGGCAATATTCTTGATTTCGACTATGTCGGCCTTTTGAGCATCGTCAAAAGAAACCCGAGTTCCGAACTCAACACCAACATCGTCAAGGTTGTTTTAAACACCGCGGCGCGGTTGATTAACGGCATGTTCGGGGACAGAACCGTTATGCCGACAACGCTGACGACAATCGACTCCCTATTCACGAAACCGAACTTCAGAGCTCTTGTGCAGCAGCTTTGCCTGTACTTGGCCGATTACGGCAACAGTATCATGGGCACCTTATTCCCGATTGTCACAAAATTCATGGGTATATGGACAAACGAGACCTATTTGCGGAAAGCACCCGCCGGCTCACCGCTTGTCAGCATAATCCAGTTGAGAAACCTTGTCGAATCCTATACACCCAAAAACACCGTGGAGTATTATCAACCCGGTTACTTTACTTTCGGCGAGGAAGACTTTACGGAACTGAACAAATATTTCAGTTTTCGTACCGAACGCCTTAACGCGTTGGCTTTAATCGAAGCCTATGAAGAAGATCCGACCACGCTTGATTTAACCAAAAACACGGACTGCGCCTACAGGTTGACTTATTACCACAACCGTCTGACGCTCAAGGGAACGGTTTGCGCGACACAGTTGACCAAAACGATATCCAAGGCTTACTATTCCGGTTTTGAACAAAGCAACTATACGGCGGAGAGTTGGGCCGCTTACCAGCAGGCGTACAATTTCGCAATGGAGGTTCGGTCCGAAGCGATTTTAAGCACGAACGGTTCGGTGAAGCAGTCGAAGGTCAATGAGGCAAGGCATAAACTGCTGACGGCCATCCGGAACCTTGCGGATTTCGTGCCTTTCGCTGACTATACACAGCTTGACTTTTACATTCAAACCGCCAACGAGCGCATGGCCACATTAAATTTTGACCTGTACACACCCGAAAGCGTCCAGGCGTTTACCGACGCTCTTAACGCCGCGAACATTATTGACAGGCTGATCTCCTATGAAAACCAGGACCAGGTTGACACAGTCGCCGCGAACCTTTATGCGGCGATGTATGGTCTTGTGTTCCTGCTTCCTCCGGGTATTGTTCCGATACCGGATTCAACCCAGGATTTTTACGGCAACCCCATCACACCTGTTGTCGATACGACGAGAAAATATGTGTACGGTCTTTCCACAGGCGGACTTGTCGGTGACATATACAATGCAGTCGGAGGCGCTGACGTTGCGGTTTCTCCGACATCGTTCGGCAGTGGAACCGGCACAAAGATCAGAGTCATCTTTGAAGGCATGGTCGTGGCGACCTACACCGTTGTCGTGTTTGGAGATATCAACGGAGACGGTAACATCGATGACGGCGACAGCGGTTTGATTATTGACAACTCGAACTACTACTCCAACTGGAACAGCAAGCCGGAAAAGAAGTTCGCGGCCGATCTCAACGGTGACGGTAGGATTGACGGTATCGACGCCGACATTGTCAGCCTTTGCCTGAACTGGATCATGGGCATTGATCAGACAACGGGACAGAGTTTCGAAATCTGACATATTTTACTTGCCCGCCGAAGCGAAAGCTCCGGCGGGCTTTTTCATTCAAATGTGTTGCGAATAAAGATGCGTTCATGCTATAATATCACAAAATAGGATTTGGAGGAATGGGGATGTTTCAATACCCTATCGGTGTTATTATTGACAGTTTCAGAACAGACATTGTCTCTGCGGTGAAAAAAGCAGCGGAGGTGGGCGCGCAAGGAATACAGGTTTACTCGACTTACGGCGAAATGGCTCCCGAAAACATGACAGCAGCCAAACGAAGGGAATTTGCCGCGCTTGTCGACGATAACGGCCTTAAAATATCGGCTCTTTGCGGGGATTTGGGGGGCGGTTTTACCGACCGTGAAAAGAATCCCGAAAGAATTCGCCGCTCCAAACTGATTCTTGAGCTCGCCAAAGAACTCGGCACCGACATTGTGACGACGCACATCGGTGTCGTTCCGAAGGACCCGCAGGCCGAGCAATATAAAATCATGCAGGAAGCTTGTTTTGAGCTCTCGGCGTACGCGGACGGGCTCAATGCCCATTTCGCTGTGGAAACCGGGCCGGAAACTTCGCTGATTCTCAAGGGCTTTCTGGACAGTCTGAATTCCAGAGGTGTGGCCGTTAACCTTGACCCGGCAAACTTAGTCATGGTGGCCGGCGATGATCCGGTTCAAGCGGTTTACAACCTGAAAGATTACATCGTTCACACGCACGCGAAGGACGGCAGAATGCTGTTAGCGGATAACGCTGAAGCTGTTTACAGCGAATCGGAGGAACCGGTGGTTACCGCCAAGTCGTACATCGAACTTCCGCTCGGTGAAGGGGATGTCCCGTGGCCCGCCTATTTGGCCGCTCTTGAAGATATCGGTTTTAAAGGCTTTCTTACCATTGAAAGGGAAGTCGGGGATGACCCCGAAAAGGACATTCGAAAGGCCGTGGCGTTCCTCAGGGACTTGATCGGTTGAGGGGAGTTTATTCATGAAAACTTGTATCAGCAGTTACAGCTTTAACAAGCTTTTGCGGTCTGGCGAGTTCACACAATTGAGCCTGATCGAGCAGGTTAAGGACATGGGGTTTGACGCTATCGAGTTTACGAACCTCAATCCGCCCAAAGGGGTTTCACAGGCTGACTATGCCGCTCAGATTCGTGAAGAAAGCGAAAAACGCGGTTTGCCGGTTGCCAATTACACCATTGGCGCGGAGCTTCTGAATTCCCCGAGTCTCGACGAGGAGGTCGCGCGGCTCATCGGCGAGGTGGATACAGCCGCTGTTCTCGGGGCGAAAGGCATGCGCCATGACGCGACGGGAGGCTACAAAGGCGCAGAGAGAGCGTACAAGACATTTGACGACGCTTTGCGCACGCTTGTTGAGGGTTGCCGGCGTGTAACGGAATACGCGGCTGACAAGGGTATCAAAACCATGGTTGAAAATCACGGTTTTTTCTGTCAGGACAGCGAACGAATGGAGAAACTCGTTTCGGGTGTCGGCAAGGAGAATTTCGGCTGCCTGTTGGATATCGGCAATTTCCTTTGCGCTGATGAAGAACCCGAGAAAGCAACGGGAAGACTCGCGCCTTTTGTCAAACATGTTCATGTCAAGGACTTTCATGTCAAAAGCGGCCGTCTGCCCAACCCGGGGATGGGATTTTTCACAAGCCGCGCGGGCAATTATCTTCGCGGTGCGATCATCGGCCACGGCGATGTTCCGGTCACGCAATGCCTGTCTGTATTGAAGAAAAACGGTTACGGCGGCTATGTAAGCATTGAGTTTGAAGGCATGGAAGATAACCTTATGGCAATAGGCATCGGCCTTGAAAATCTGCAGAGGTTTATTGCATCGCTGTGAGTCTTGCGGTATTAACCTGCGGGACGGTGTTCAAAGACCGTCCCGTTCCCTTTTTGATGTTTGGCGTTCGTTCGTAATCGTAGCGCGGGTTCTGCTTGACCCGGATGGTTTCAGGCAAGTTTTACAGGAAGAATCTTATGAAAAGTCATTGACAAAAAAACGGCGATTTGCTATTATACATCTGCTCGCTTTAGTCAGCGGTTTTTTTTACGGATATCCGAAATCTGGGCCATTAGCTCAGTTGGTTAGAGCAACCGGCTCATAACCGGTTGGTCCGGGGTTCGAGTCCCTGATGGCCCACCATATTAAGGGGTATAGCTCAGTTGGTAGAGCAGCGGTCTCCAAAACCGCGTGCCGAGGGTTCAAATCCTTCTGCCCCTGCCAGAAAAAGCTTGTTGCTTGCGCAATGAGCTTTTTTCAACGCTATCCGCTTACCGCGCGTTCCCATAATAAATGCGTATTGTTTAAGCATAACAAACACTTCTTTTCAGAGTGTTTGTTTCTTTTTTACCTCGAAACGGGAACGTAAAAAGAACTGTTCTTTACCGTTGTTTTGTATTACAATGAGACTGAGGTGTGTTATAACAATGAGAATGCTCCGTTTTATTCTCGCGGTTTTACAGGTAATATCTCTGATGCTGTTTGATGGAACACAAGCGTATGTTATCAGAGTGAATGAAAAAGCAACCGGCCCGGTTTATGAAGGCTGGGGCACAAGCGGCGCGTGGTGGGCGCAGATGGTCGGCAATACCCCCAACGATGAATGGGTAGCCAAGATTCTGTTTGATGACAAAGAGGGCCTTGGTTTAGACATCTACCGGTACAACATCGGCGCCGGCGAGGCTGAGAATCCAAACAGCCGCATTTGGGGGCGAAGCCAAAAAACCGAAAGTTTTTACAAACATAACGAACAGACGGGAGAGTATGAATTCGATTTTTCACGGGACGCTAACGCGCGACGGATGATGGACCTTGCCGTCAAATACGGCGCTTCGGAAATCGTTTTGTTTTGCAACAGCCCGCATTTTTCGATGACTCGAAGCGGTCAAGCCTCCGGTGGCCTCAGCGCGGGGGAGTCCAACCTTCCCCGGGAAAACTATCGGGAGTTTGTCGAGTATGTCCTGGCTGTCGCGGACCGATTCGTAGCGGAAGGGTATCCTGTGAAATATGTTTCTCCCATCAACGAACCCCAGTGGGGGTGGGGAGGCGATTGGGTCAGGCAGGAAGGCTGCCATTACACGCAGGAGGAAGCGGTTGAACTGCTTGAACTGTTCGCCGTGACGATGAAAGAAAGGCATACGCCTTACAAGCTCAGCATGCCCGAAACCGGTCAAATAATCGATTTCTCCTGGCAGGACATACTGTTTAAAAGCGCGGTTCTGCGGGAGTACTGCGATACTTACAGCGGCCACTCCTACTGGCTTGACGGCAACAAAACCGAAAAGACGAAGGCCGGCCTGCGCTTCCGGTTTCTGTTTCCGGGGAAACGCTTTGTCATGAGCGAATGGAGCGAACTGCCCTGCAAACTGGACGCCGATTCTGTCGAAAGCGCGCTGTATATGGCGAATACGATCATTGAGGATTTAACGCTGCTCAACGCCGTGTCCTGGCAGACCTGGGTTGCGGTTAACACCGCGAACCTCTCCGAAGGCAACCTGCTCAGTGACGGTCTGCTTCGGGCAAATTCGGATTTTACGCAGCTTGCCTGTAACAAACGTTATTACGCGTTCCGGCAGTTCACTTCATTTATAAAGCCGGGGATGAAAAGATCAGGCACAATCGTCTCGCCCGGGTTCCCCGGGGATGTTGAAAAGATCGCCTTCCGCGCGGACGGCGAAACGGTCGTCGTACTACTTAACAACGCTGATGAATATCGCAACATAGAGTTCGCGGGCAGTTACGGCGATATGCGGATTTATGTGACCGACGCGCATATGAATTTTCAGGAGGTTCGCGCCGGCGTGTTTAAACGGGATGTCCGGCTTAGTCCCCAAAGCATTACAACCGTCGTTTTGAATAATGCCCCCGGCTGTTGAGACACCTTTTTCACGGTATTTGATAATATGTGTTGAGAGAGGTTGATATTTTTATAAATATATTGAAGCATACATCATAAAATGATATAATAATTAAGAAATACCGCAACGCTACCGATTCACCTTGATTGCGATTATCATGAGGTGATTGAAATGCAAAATTCGCAAGCCGAACGGACCAGGAATGCCGGGCAGACGGTTGCGGACCCGGGCAGCCTTCGTGTGCTGAAAATACAGCGCACATGCGTCCACGACGGCCCCGGTCTTCGCACCACGGTTTTCTTCCGGGGCTGTTCCCTAAGATGCCTCTGGTGTCAAAACCCCGAATCGTTCGTTTGCGGCGATGACGGGAAGGCTGACAGCTGTACATATACACCGGAAGGCATTCTGGATGTTGTCCTGCGGGACAAGGATTATTATTCTTCCTCCGGCGGGGGAGTGACACTCAGCGGCGGCGAACCTTTTTTACAGAATTCGGACAGCCTTGAGCGTCTGCTCAAACTGCTGAAAAAAGAAAACATCACGGTAACCGTCGAAACCTCTCTGCATGTCCCCTGGAGTAAAGTCGAACGCGCGCTCCCATATGTCGATTTGTTCCTTGTCGACCTCAAAACCGTCGGTGACGACGACCTTCATTACAAACTGACCGGTCAAAGAAGCCGCATCATCCACGAAAATATCAAGAACCTTATGGAGTCCGGCGCCGAAGTCCGCTTTCGGATGGTGATGGTTCCCGGGCTCAATGACGGCGAAGAGCGCGTCAAAGCCGCCGCCGAGTATCTGCATTCCTTTGGCCGGGATTTCATTGAACTTCTGAAATACCACAACATGTATGAGGATAAGGCCAAAAACCTCGGTATTTCTGTCGCCCAGCTGAATATAACGCCCGAGCAAAGCCGCGCCTCGCTGGAAAACGGCCTGGCGCTATTCCGCCGTTACGGAATAAACGCCGTCAATGTCGAGACGGACTCCGCTCCGAAACCGGCTGAGTTTACACAGCGTGTCATGGATGTTCAGAAAGATATACGGGAGAGCCGCCGGGCGCTTTGCATTGAGGTCTCCAAGCTCAAGACGAAGTATTACAAGAAAAACGGTTTCAACAATCCGACAGCCATTCACAGGGCAGAGCGACTCGCTTATGTGCTTGCCAACAAAACAATCAAAGCATACCCGGGTGAACTTCTTGTCGGCAACTTTACCTCCAAGCGGGTCGCCGGCCAGGTGTGGGAAGAGCATTACGGGGCTCTCGATGCAATGTTTCTCTACAAAATCAACAAGCAGAAGCCCGTTTCCTTCGAATGTTCCCGCGCAGAAAGGTACTACTTCTACGCGCATATTTTCCCTTTCTGGATAAAGCACAGCCTGTTGGTCAAAGTCAATAAAAGGTTTTCCGATTTTTTGATGATGTTAGCCCGTTCCTCCGAAATGGTAGCCGGCTTTAACAACAACCTAGCCGCCATCGCGCATTTTATCGTCAACTACGAACGCGCGCTGTCGCTTGGCACAACGGGAATTATCAAAGAAATACGACAAGCCAAACAAGAAAAGCCCGGGAATAATCCCGATTTTTACAACGGAGCCATCATCGCCCTGAAAGGGCTTGAAACCTTCGCGCAGAGGTATTCCGAGTACCTCGCGGCCGAGAGTAAAAACGAGAAAGATCCCGAACGGCGCCGCGAACTCGAGGAAATGTCCGAAGTCTGCGCCCGTGTGCCCAAATACCCCGCTCGCACCTATCACGAGGCGCTTCAAAGCATCGTGCTGTGGCAGGTCGCCCTGTGTATAGAGTCCTATGAAAACGCCGTTTCCTTCGGCCGCCTCGATCAAATACTGTATCCCTATTATAAAAAAGACATTGAAGAGGGCAGGATAACCTACGAAAAAGCCAAGGAATTGCTCTGTCTGTTTGTATTGAAAATGGATGAGGCGATTCTTGTCAACGACGGCGACTCGTTCCTGAATGTCAGCAAGCTGTTCGAAACGCTGTCCACCGACCAGGCTGTGACCTTCGGCGGGGTCGGCAAAGACGGCAAAGACGCGACAAACGACATTACCTATATGTTTATTGACGCCTGCGAGTTGCAGCCGTTGGCAATCAACATGACAGCGCGTATTCACGAGGGCAGCCCCCAACGTTACTTAGACAGGCTCGCGGAAATCTATATCAACGGCTGTCCGATGCCTGAGCTGTTCAGCGACAATATCTATATTGATACCCTTATGAGGCATTACGATACGACGATCGAACACGCGAGAAACTATGCCATCGTCGGTTGTGTCGAACCCAACGCGTCCGACGACCATTTCGGCAACACCGACTGCGCGAATGTCAATTTGACACTGCCTCTTCTCCAGGCGGTCAAAGGGCACGAGCACAATTTGTGGAATTTTGACAAGCGGACCCGGCAGGAAAAAATCAGAACCAGAACACTGGAATACACGCTCAAAGGCAACAATGCCGTTTCAAGATATCTGCTCAACATCAATGAGCAAAAAGTAAAAGAACACGACGCCGAAAAAGGCCTGTTTGTTTACGATCCGCCTTCAAGCATGGAAGAATTGCTTGACCGTTTCCAAAATCGCCTGAACGCCCTGACAGCCGCGATCCTTGCCGATCATCAAAAAATCGAGGCAGAACTCCAAAAGGGGTTTATTACGCCTCTGGCATCTTCGCTGTATAAAAACTGTGTCGAGACCGGTAAAGATGTCTATGAGGGCGGAGCGTTTTTCAACAGCAGCGGCATCCAAGGTGTTGGTGTCACCGACGCTGCGGATTCCCTTCACGCACTCGATGAAGTTGTCTTCAAGAAAAAGTTGTATACGATGGAACAGGTTATCGAAGCCATTGAGAATAATTTCGAAGGTGAGTTTAACCAGAAAGTCCGGTCGGATTTGCTCGCTGTACCGAAGTTCGGCGACGACTCGAGTCCCGAGGCTGCCCGGTGGGTGTCAAAGACAATGGAAATCTATAACAAAGCTCTGGCTTCCGTTAAAAACTGCCCTCGCAACGGCGTTTATTCCCCCGGCTATTACGCGTTGAACACCTCGGACAGATACGGCAAAAAGACACCGGCCCTCCCGTCGGGCAGGCTGAAAGGCGTGCCCTTGGCCAACAGCGTTATTCCGCATTACGGCATGGAAGCCAACGACCTGTTTTCGTCCCTGAACGCGGTGGCCCAAGCCAACTTCACCGATTACGCGTGGAACGGCACCACGGTGACCTTTACCATCGACGCCTCCCTGTTCCAGGGCCGGGAGGGGATACGGAACCTTGCCGCCATTTTTAAGACGTTTCTTACCAAAGGCGGTATGCAATTCCAGCCCAACATCATCAACCGGCAGATTCTCATCGACGCTTACCACAACCCCGGCAAATACCCGTATCTGATGGTTCGTGTGGCCGGCTACTGCGCCTATTACAACCAACTGTCCGACGAACTCAAGCAGATCATCATCAATAGAACCTGTTATTCATAAAGAAGGAACAGCATGAGCCGGAGCGCTTTGACGCTCCGGCTTGTTCATACCAAACCGCGTTTCCAACCCGCCTTCCGCCGGTGTCCGGTTTCCCAAGCGACGTCATAGCCTGTTACGGCGGTTCCGAGTCAAGGGAACCGAAGCCTTTGTCCGGCCGATGGCTTTATAATTCGTCACTGTTAATAAAACTACGGGGTTTTATGATATAATATCTCTGTTATTATTTTTAGGAGGAAAAACGATGATTCCGGCAAACGGCTCCCCCGGCCTGTATTACATCGCGCACAGAATGAATGTCGGCAGCCCCGAAAAGTTAGGCTATAACCATGTCGACAACGGTATGGAAGCCCTCGAATCGGTTTTGGAGATTACGGGCGCAGGCAAATACGAGAGGTTGAAAGGCTTTGAGTGTGATATCAGGCTCACAGGCGACAACCAGCTTGTCGTTCTTCACGATGCCAATGTGAAGACTATGACAAAGACAAAGTATAATAAAAATATCAGCGAAATGACCTATGACGAGCTTCGCCTGATGGATATCCACAACGCCGAGTTGTATTATAAAAGCTTAAGAAACCGCGCTTTGCTTCTTCCGGACTCGCAGCGAATCCGCGCGATTATCAACCAAAGGCTGCACCAGAAAACCACCGTGCCCAAAGCCTTTGAGATGTTTGAATACCTGGCCGGCAAAGGCTTTCAAAAAGAAATTGTTTTGGAATTGAAAGGCTCGGGGGAAAAAGACAGGGACGCGACCGTTGAGTTGATTAACGCTTACAAGGATAAGCTGAACATCGTGGCAAAGAGTTTTAATATGGAAAGTATCCTTTATATCGGTGAAAAAACCGGGATAAAAATCGGCCTTTTGGAAGCTGTAACGCTTCTCACAAAGAGAAAACCTCTCGATGCCGAATACATTCGAAACGCTCCGTTCGCTTTTTATTCCATCCTTTGGTCAAAACTGAACAACAAACTCCTTGAGGCGTTTGTTGAGAACGGCAAAGACCTTTATCTGTGGACCATTGACAGTTCCGCGCATCTGTATGGTGTTCTGCGCCTGCTGGAAAGGTATTTTGATAAAACAGGGTTGTTGCCTCAGAATACGCATCTTATTACCAATCTGCCGATATTACTCGACGGATACTTGAATAACGAGAACAAAAACCTTCCGCTGATTGACGCGATTCATCGCAGGTTTACAAAACTTTACGGTGAACCGTTATCCGTGATGTCATCGCAATAGCAAAGGGGCACTGCGGCGCTCGGACGCTGCGGTGCCTTTGTCTACACAGGTTGCCGGCGGTTAGCCGCTTTAATGTTTTTTACCCCACAGCTGCTCCTTCTTTAAGCCTGTCACCGAATAAATGTCCGAGAGCGCGTCGTCATCCAAGGCATCGATGTTCCCGTTCGCTTTAAACCCCTCGATTCCGGTTTGTATGGAAACAAACCGCTTTTTATTTATTTTGTTTAATATGGCGAAAAACAGGCAAATTGACATTAAGACAATCGGGATGAGGATAAACATCCACTTGATTCCGGAAACCACAGCGGTTTTCGCGTAAGCGGCCGGGTCGAAGTCCGCGGCTTTCGCTTTAATGATCGTGTATTGGTTCTGGTCAAAACCCAAAGACTTCAACCCGAATCCAAGTACCAGTACGGCCGCTCCGCTGGCCGATTTCCTTAGAAAGGTCGTCATTCCGCTGTAAATGCCTTCCCGCCGTTTTCCGGTGATAATCTCATCGACATCGAATATATCTGTCAGCATTGACCAGGTGGACAAATTGCCGGCCGCCGAACCGACGGCGATGCAGGCGGCAAAAACGCAGAAAAGGAATACGGGGGTGTCTTTGTTCGCGGGTATAAACGCGAGCATGGTCAAAATCCAGACCGGCATGCCGATATAGAGGGGGAACGCTTTCCCTTTTCGCTTCGCCACAGCTCCCATGACGGCCATAAACGCGACCGAGCAGACGAGCAGCACACCGACGACAAGTTCATAACTCTTGTATTTCAACACCACGATATCCATGTAAAAAATCAGAAGGGCAAGCATCAGGTCGACAGCGATTTGGAAGGATAAGAAAATCCCGAGATATATCAGGTAGGCTTTGTTTTTAAAAACGGACAACCAGCTTTTTATAGTTATGTTTTCGGTTTCCGGCAGGTCCTCTTTTTCTTTTGTCCAAAGGAAGGTCATCAGCCAGCACAATCCGAATACCGCGCCGAGTATCACCGCCATAACCAAATAGCCGTTTTTCTGCCCGGGCCCATTTACGCTCCCGCCGATTGCTTTAATGATAATGCCCGGTATGACCGCGCATAAAAGCGAAGCGCCGCCGGAAAAAATCATCCGGACCGTTGTAAAACTGGTTCGTTCGTTGTAATCCGAGGTGATATCGGAAAGTATGGCGTTGTACGGTACCATAACGATTGTGAATGCCGTGCCGAAAAACATGTAGGCAAACGTATAGTAAATAATCTTGCCCGTCACGCTTTGGATTCCGAATGAATAAAACAAGGTTATAAACGAAAGAAACACGGGGATGATGCCGATTAAAAAGTAAAAGCGCCGCCTTCCGAATTTCGAGCGTGTTTTGTCGGATAACCATCCGACAGCGGGGTCGGTTACGGCGTCCCAGACTTTGCCGATGAAGATAATCACCGAAGTCGCGACAATCGGCAGTTCCTCAACAAGAACCAAAAAGTTCATATACAGCAGGCTGAAGACAAGAAAAGCGCCTCCCCCGTATATATCGCCGAACCCGTAGCCAATCTTTGCTTTGAGATTCTTCTTCAATTTAAAAACCGTCCCTTCTCTCATATTTTGATAAATTATTCACAGTAAACGGGGCTGGTCATGGCTATACAGCGCTCTTTTCCGGATACGGTGCCCAGGCATTCGCCGCGGTACCACCCCGGTGAAGCGTGAACGGTCATTTCCCGGCGGCCGGAACCGACGGAAATCTCGCTCACGGTCAGGCCTTCATTGGTAACAAGCCGGAAGGCGCGGGGCACGATATTTAAACCGAGGCCGCTCACTACAAATCACTGACCACTGAAAAGTTGCTTTGGGCAACCTTCGCGATCATCTCATCATCGGGAAAATCCATAATGATCCATCCATACGGTTTTCCGCTCTTCAATGTATATCCTTTAAACCGATGGTTGACAACCATGGAGTTGAAACGGGGCACGAAAGGCGGCCCCGCGGTGCTCAAATAATGAACATACGCCGTTTTTTCACCGGGGTTGGCGTTATCCAAAGCCGGCTTGACGGCTTTCTCCCATTTTGCCGCGGGCTGGAACATATAACGGTCCTGAATAACGGCGGATTCCGCCGCAGGCCCGCCGCCGAGTCTATCAAAGGGGCAGGGGAGCGGCAGAGCGCTTTTGGTTGACCCCTGCTCGCCCATGTTTGTGAAATTGATACCCGTATTTTTGTCCGTATAGGTTTTGTCCGTGTTTCCCAAACCGCAGCGTCGCAGCAATACCAATTTTCCGCGGCATTCCGCCAAAACCGGCAGGCGGTTTTCCGAAAACCAGCATGAAGGAGCCGGTTTGATAAACTGCTCATAAAAAGCGTCAAAGAACGCATTCCCGCTTCTTCCGCGTCCTTCGTTCAGGAGCATAAGAACGGTTTCTGACGGATGCTTTTCCAGAAAACTCTTCATTTCCCGGTAAACGTCGTTGAACAGCAGCGGCGGGGATTTTCGATTCTTTGCCGTGCGGCAGTCCGCGATGCCGTGTACGGCAAGCAGACGGTTATCATTCAGAAACAGGCGGATATCCAAAAACCGTATGCCGGATTCAAGCTGCTGCCGGATGCTTTTATTTTGGCACCGGCTGATGAGGGACAGATTGATAAACTGCGTGGTGCTGTCGTGCGACCCGGGGATATTGATCATCGAAACCGGCGTTGCGTCCGGTATGCCTTTCATCCAGTTTGAGATTGCCATAACATCAGCCCCCCGCTTACAGAACAATACTATAATAACCGACGCTATATGTCAATAAAGGGTATTTATATTGACAGCGTTTTCATATGGTGCTACTTCTTTTCCCGGCAGAAGTAATTCGCTGAGGAGGGAATACGGCGGATGAGGTAACACATGGGTAGAGAGTAGTACGGCTTTGCGGATAAGCGTTAATTCTGCTGAAAATTTACCAGCAATGTTGACTTTTAGGATTCCGCAATATATATTAGTTAGTGAAAGAGAAATTTATTGATTTGCGGGGCATTCTTTTTCAATTATTTTAGGAGGTCGTTTTATGTATTGCAAACATTGCGCGAACCCGTTGGATGATATGGCGGCTATCTGTGTGAAGTGCGGCGCTCCAAAAGGCCAGGGCGCGAATTATTGTCCGAACTGCGCGGCTCAAACGGTTCCCGGTGCGGTGGTGTGTGTCAATTGCGGCGTCGCGCTTGCGCAACCGGTGCAAGGCGAGCAAAAATCGAAGGTCGTGGCGGGCATTCTCGGAATACTTCTGGGCTCATTGGGTATACATAACTTCTATCTTGGCTACACAACCAAGGCGTTGATTCAATTGCTGGTATCCGTGCTGTTGTCATGGACAGTTATCGCTCCGACGGCTATGGCTGTTTGGGGTTTGATTGAAGGCATCATGATTCTGACCGGTTCCATTAACAAGGACGCAAAAGGCATACCGTTAAAAGATTAGTGGAGTAAATATGATCGCTCCCGGCTCTTTGGCCGGGAGCGATTCTTTGTAAATACTTTAGTTAAACGCTTTTTTTATCGCCGCGACGGTATTGTCAACATCGGTTTTGACAACCAGCAGGGATATGTCCGTTTCGGAGGTGGTGATCATCCGGATATCCGAGCCGGCCGAATCGGCAGCCGAGAAAACTGCGGCAGCGACGCCCGGTTTGCCGCGCATTGACTCGCCAAAGACCGAAATCTTACAGTTTCCGCTGCTGACGGTAATTTTCAGTTCGGGATTCAGTTGCCGCAGTTCCGCCACCGCATGCAAAATTTTTCCGAAATCCTCGTCGGGCACGGTGAACGACAGGCTGGAATGCAGACCGTTGGGCGGTGTTTGTGAAATCATATCAACATCAATGCCGTCCGCTGCAATCCTGTTAAAGATTTCGGTTATTAAACGAATGTTGGCGGGGGAATCGTTTAAGGAGATCAGCGTGATATCATCAACAACCGTTATTCTTTCAATGGTGTTCATTATCATAAAATCCTTTCGGGTCATATTTGTTCTGTTAATCCGACACAAGCTCTCTCATCGTATAGAGGCCGGGCGGCTTATTTTTAATAAACCATGCCGCGTTTAAAGCGCCCGCGGCAAATATCCGTTTGCTTGAAGCGTTGTGGCTGATGGTGATTGTCTCGTCATGGCCTGCGAAAATAATCTCGTGTTCGCCCGTTATAGTGCCGCCTCTTATGGAATGGATCCCAATATCAAAACGGCTTCGCGGTTCTCTTTTCAGATGGCGGTCATAGATAAAACGCGGCCTTTCGGGCAATTCCTCCGCGATGGTTTCGGCAAGCATAATTGCTGTTCCGCTTGGCGCGTCGATTTTTGTGTTGTGATGCTTTTCAATGATTTCTATGTCAAAGCTCTCCCCGAGAACCTTCGCGGCTTTTTGCGCGAGTTCTTTTAACAGGCTGACACCGACGGAAAAGTTCGCGCTGAAAAAAACCGGAATCCTCAAAGAAGCGGTTTTTATCAGGTTCATTTGCGTATCGTTGAGGCCTGTCGTAGCGATTACCGCGGGGGTGCGAGTCTTGACGGCGTATTCGAGATTGCCTGCCGTGGCCGTCGGATGCGAAAAATCGATCAACACATTGGCTTTTCCGCTGAATTCGGCGGGGCTGGAAAATACGGGGAAATCTGTCCGGCCTTCCGCGTTGAGGTCGACGCCCGCGATAATCCGCCACTCATCCCTATCTTCAACGCATTCGGCGACGGCCTTTCCCATTTTGCCCGAGCAGCCGCACAGCAGTATATCTGTCATGTTTATCACTTCCGGTTTTAATCGGTAATCTGTCAGTCAATCAGTCCGTGCCTTATCAACGTCGCCTTCAGTTTGTCTTTGGCATTGCTGTTCAATGATGTCAGAGGAAGGCGGCATTCGCCGACCGGCCAGCCCATCATCGCCATAGCCGCTTTACAGGGGATGGGGTTGATGTCGATGAACAGGTCGTTGCACAAATCCAAATATTCCAGTTGCAGCTTGGCGCTTTGCTTATAATCACCCTCAAGATATTTCGCGGCTATGTCGTGGGTGATTTGCGGAATCAGGTTGGAAATGACCGATATGACTCCCTTGCCGCCTAATGCCATAAAGGCGGTTATCTGATCGTCGTTTCCCGAATATAAAGCGAGGTCATCGCCGCACAGGTTTATCGTTTTCGCCAGAGCAGAGATATCCCCGTTGGCCTCTTTCGCTCCGACGATTTTGGGGTTTCTTGACAACTCATAATATGTTTCCGGCTTAATGTTCATACCGGTCCGGCTCGGAACATTGTATGTAATAATCGGCGTGCTGACCCTGTCCGCGATGAAGTTGTAATGCTGAATTAAACCTTCCTGTGAAGTTTTGTTATAATAGGGCGTTACCATCAGAAGACCGTCTACGCCGGCATCTTCGGCTTCATTGGAAAGCTTTACGGCGTACGCCGTATCGTTGCTTCCCGTCCCGGCGATCACGGGCACTCTTTTATCCACGCAATCAACAGCGAATTTGATGGCCTGCGCGTGTTCTTCGTGGCTTAGTGTTGAGCCTTCGCCCGTCGTGCCGCAAATTATTATCGCGTCCGTACCGTTGGTAATTTGAAAATCGATTAATTTTTTTAGAAGATCAAAGTTGACCCCTCCGTCCTCACCGAACGGGGTAACGATCGCCACGCCCGCGCCGGTAAACAGAACCTTTTTCATGGTTTCACCAGACCTCTCTCTGAATTGTTAAACCTAAAACCCCTTAGATCATGCCGCGGAGGATAAACCGTCCCGGCACATACTAACCACTAATCGCTAACCACTAACCACATATCAGTCCATGTACCCTTTCTTGCAGAGAAGCTCGGCTGTCAAAACCGCGCCGCCGGCAGCCCCGCGAAGGGTGTTGTGGGAAAGACACACGAATTTGTAATCGTACTGGGTGTCTTCCCGAAGCCGTCCCACAGAAACGGCCATGCCGTTTTCGAGCTCACGCTGCAGTTTCGTCTGGGGCATATTGTCTTCATCGAAATAATGCAAAAATTGTTTTGGGGCGCTCGGCAGCGCCAGTTCCTGAGGGACACCCTGAAAATCTTTCCAGGCTTTTAAAATCTCGTCTTTCGCCGGTTTGTTTTCAAATCTCACAAAAACAGCCGCGAGATGGCCGTCGGTGACCGGAACGCGAATGCACTGGGCGGTGAAAGCGGGTGATTCGGCGTTAACAATTCTCCCGTTCTCAATTCGCCCCCAGATTTTTAACGGTTCCTTTTCAGATTTCTCTTCCTCACCGCCGATGTAGGGGATGACGTTGTCGATCATTTCCGGCCAGGTTTCAAATGTTTTGCCGGCTCCGGATATAGCCTGATACGTGCAGACCAACACCTCTTTTACTCCGAATGAGGAAAGCGGAAAAAGAGCCGGCACATAGCTTTGCAGTGAACAATTGGATTTTACGGCGACGAATCCGCGTTTTGTTCCGAGCCTTTTGCGCTGAAACGGAATAATTTCGGCGTGGCCGGGGTTGAGTTCGGGTATCATCATCGGCACATCGTTGGCAAAACGGTTGGCGCTGTTGTTTGAAATAACCGGGCATTCGGCTTTCGCGTAAGCCTCTTCCAACGCTTTTATCTCATCTTTTTTCATGTCAACCGCGCAGAAAACGAAGTCAACGGAATCCGCAATCTTCTTAATATCCTTCGTCGCGTCCAGAACCGTCAAATCCGCTATGTTCGCCGGAACGGGGGAGGTCATGCTCCAACGGCCATTGACGGCTTCTTTGTATTTTAAGCCCGCGGAACGAGGGCTTGCCGCGACCGTTGCCACGTCAAACCAAGGATGGTTTTCGAGCAAAACCGCAAATCTCTGTCCGACCATTCCCGTCGCCCCGATAATACCCACTTTGTAATTTTTCACAACAACATCCCCGGCTTTCGTTGAAATAAGAGTTGTAAACCAATTCCCAATGCCATATAATATGAAATCAAGCGTTGAGACTCGGCACAAAACACAATAAGTAAAAAAATATTATCATCTTACGCCTGTCAAGTCAAACGCTTTTTTTATAATTATCATTGATAAAGGACAGCTATGAAAAAAAGCGATTTCTATTATGACCTGCCGGAAGAATTGATTGCCCAGCACCCTGCCGAGCGGCGTGACGGTTCCCGTCTTCTTTATTTGGATAAGCAAACCGGCGGAATCACGCACAAAATGTTTTCCGGCATTACGGATTTGTTAAAAACAGGGGACTGCCTGATTCTCAATAATACCCGCGTTCTCCCGGCAAGGCTTTACGCGACGGCCGAAGACAACGGCGGTGTCGTTGAGTTTTTGCTGTTGAATCAAATCAACGGCACAGACTGGGAAATTCTCGCGGGTCCCGGTAAAAAAGCCAAGAAAGGCAGGCAGTTCCTGTTGGGGGGCGGGTTGCTTCGCGCAGAGATTATCGATGTTCTTGACAGCGGCAACCGGATCGCGAGGTTCTCTTATGAAGGCGGCTTTTTCGGCATTCTTGATCAAATCGGCGAAATGCCGCTGCCTCATTATATAAAGGAAAAACTCGAAGATAAGGAGCGCTATCAAACCGTATACTCCAGACTGCCGGGCAGCGCCGCCGCGCCGACCGCGGGTCTTCATTTCACACCGGAGCTCCTTGACAGCATTCGTCAAGCGGGTGTTGAAACCGGGTTTGTGACGCTTCATGTGGGTTTGGGCACTTTCCGGCCTGTAAAATCGGAAAATATCGAAGACCACCGCATGCACTCCGAACACTATATCCTCCCGCGGGAAACTGCTGAAATGATTAACAGAACAAAACAAAGGAAAGGCCGTGTTATCGCGGTCGGCACCACTTGCTGCAGAACAATCGAAACCGTCTGTTCGGTGAACGGGCAAGCCTGTGAATCGGAAGGCTGGACGGATATCTTCATCTATCCCGGTTATCGGTTTCGGTGTGTTGACGCTTTGCTGACAAATTTCCACTTGCCGGAAAGCACGCTGATTATGCTTGTTTGCGCGTTTTGCGGCTATGATAATACCATGAACGCCTACAAAACCGCCGTGAAGGAAAAATATCGCTTTTTTAGCTTCGGTGACGCGATGTTTATCGCGTGACGGCTTACAGAAACAGGGGTAAAAATGTTAAAGCTTTTAAAAACTTCGGGCCAAGCCCGCCGCTGTGAGTTTCAAACCGTTCACGGCACCGCCCAAACACCGGCGTTTATGAATGTGGCAACAGCCGGCGCTATCAAAGGCGCGGTATCAGCTTATGATCTTCGGGAACTCGGCTGCCGGATTCAACTGTGCAACACCTATCATTTGCATTTGCGCCCCGGCGACGCCGTTGTCAAAGAACTCGGAGGAATCCGGGAATTTACGGGCTGGAACGGTCCTGTCCTGACCGACAGCGGCGGTTTTCAGGTTTTTTCTCTGGCTGCTCTGCGCAAGATCAAAGAAGAAGGCGTATCGTTTTCATCCCACATTGACGGCCGGCATATTTTTATGGGCCCCGAAGAAAGCATGCGCATCCAGTCGAACTTGGCATCCACGATAGCCATGGCTTTTGACGAATGCGTGGAAAATCCGGCCGCTTTGGATTATGCGCGACAGTCGTGCGAAAGAACCGAAAGGTGGCTTTTACGCTGCAAGGAGGAAATGGAACGATTAAACTCCTTAAGCGGTACGCTCAATAAAAAACAGCTTCTGTTCGGTATCAACCAGGGCTGTACGTTCGACGCGCTGAGAATTGAAAATATGCAAAAAATCGCCGAAATGGACTTGGACGGTTACGCGATTGGCGGCTTGGCCGTCGGGGAACCGAAAGAGGATATGTACCGGATAATATCCACGGTGGAACCCTTTATGCCCAAAGATAAACCGCGCTACCTGATGGGCGTCGGGACACCGGGAAATATTCTGGAAGGCGTCAGCCGCGGCGTCGATCTGTTTGACTGCGTGATGCCAAGCCGCAACGCCAGGCACGGGCATCTTTTTACCAAAGACGGTATCATAAATCTCAATAATGCCAAATACGAGCTTGACAGGAATCCCGTCGACGCTTCCTGCGGCTGCCCGACCTGCCGGAAGCATACCAGAGCCTATATTCACCATCTGTTTAAAGCGAAAGAAATGCTCGCGATGCGGCTGTGCGTGATGCACAATCTGTACTTCTATAATATGCTGATGCAAGAAATTCGTGACTCGCTCGACAACGGCACCTTCGAGGAATTTAAAAAAAGAAACACAATAAAACTCGATACAAGAATATAAGCATATGACCAGAAAAAATGCTTGCATAATCATCCCTTTCAGCATATAATTGTCCCAATACGATACGGAGGTTACATTTTAATGGATTTCTACACACTTTTAGCACCGGCAACAGGAGGTACAAGCACTGCCGGCAAGAACCCGACATCTATGATTTTACTCATGGCCGGTATGTTCGCCGTGATGTACTTTGTCATGATTCGCCCGCAGAAAAAGAAACAAAAAGAAGAGCAAACCATGAGGGAAAACCTGCAGGTGGGGGATGAAATCACCACCATCGGCGGCATCATGGGCAGAGTGGTCACCATCAAAGAGGACTCCCTGATTATCGAGACGGGCGCCGACAGGAATAAATTGAAGATTACCCGTTGGGCTATCAGCACCAACAATACCAACGCCGAGAAGGCAGAAGCCGAAAGAGCCGCCGCCAAGGAAGCGCAGGAAGCAGAGCGCTTGGCCAGAATGAAAGAAAGCCAGGAGAACAGCAAATCCAGAAGGAAAAAGAGCAAAAAAAATAAGGACGAGACAGACGAATAGAATCCTTTTCCCCCTCATAGTATTAAATGGACAATAGGAGGGGGAATTTTTATGGCCAAAAAGAAAGGGCATTCCGCCGTTAAGGATGAAAAGAGCTTAAAATATGTGCTGAAAAAAGTTGTTTGGGGTTCGGTCTTCGGAATCACGGCCTTCTTTGTGCTTTTTGCGGTTTTCGCTGCGGTTCTTTTAAAAGGCGGCGTCAAGCAGAGCCTGTACCCTTTTATCGCCCTCGGCATATCCGCTTTGGCGGCCTTTGTCTCAGGTTTTGCTTCCGTCAGGCCGATACGCCGCAACGGCATACTGCTCGGAATATTCTCCTCTATACCGATCATCGCTGTCATCATCGCTGCCCTTCTGATAACAAACCGCGGCGACCTCGGCTTTTTTACATTGATGATGATTCCGCTGATGCTTTTAACCGGAGCGATCGGCGGAATTGTATCGGTGAACATGAGGCGTCTAAAAAGATGATTTGCATATCGGATCACTTCAAGCTATAATAAAACCTGGGGGAAAATTTGCCCTCGGGCTTTATTTCCCTATGGCCGGTTCTGCCGTTCGTGCAGGAAAATGCCTGTTGCTTACGGAATTGTTCGCATATTATCATTATGTTTTGTATGGTCGGGGACGCGCTCGGTGTTATCGCTGCCGCGAGGGCGGTTTGTGAAAAAAACAGGGGACCCCATCCCGAAGAGCCGGAGGCCACCGCGTAAAGAAAAGGAGGAGATAATGAAATCAAAACAAAAATCGGTCTTTTGCGTTTTACTTGTCCTGACGCTGCTGGTCCCGTTTTCGTTGCGCCCATTGGCGTCCGCGCCGGATTTCACCGGCGAACCGTTGCGTTTTAATGAGGATGGCTCGTTCCGTATTCTGCAGATAACAGACACACAGGATACACAGTGGCCGTCTCCGAACCTTTTAACGATGATCCAAAAAGCCCTTGATGAAAGCAAACCGGATTTGGTCGTTTTTACCGGGGACCAGTTGAAAAACTACGATTCGGACTTTGACGGGCCCAATGTCGAATGGAAAGTGAGGCAAGCGCTTCGCCTCATTGTCGAACCCATTGTCAGGCGTGGCCTTCCCTTTGCCTTCGCTTTCGGCAACCACGATTCGTGTTTGTCCGTTACCCTTGAGGAACAGGTCGCGTATTTGCAGACTTTCCCCGGCTGCCTTGTCGTCGACGAAGGGTCGTCTGTCACCGGTTGCGGCAACTACAACCTGCCGGTTATCAGCAGCGACGGTGCTCGCACGGCATTTAACCTGTATTTCCTGGATTCCGGCCAGGATATGGTGCAACCCGACCAGGTGGACTGGTATGTCTCAAAAAGTGACGAACTTCGGGAAGCCAACGGCGGTGTGCCTGTTCCGTCCTTTGAATTTCAGCATATCATCGCTTACAACGACAATCTGATAAACGCTTTCGCGCAGCAGGGTGATGTTATCGCGTCCTTCTGCGGCCATGACCATTACAGAACGGATACGGTTGAAAACAACGGAGTTAATTTCGTTCATACGCCGACGGCCGGTTTCAACGCGTTTGGCCCGGGTAAGGAAGTTGGCGTCCGGGTCATTGATGTTTTTGAAGACGATCCGGAGAATTATGAAACATCTATCCTGACTTTCATCGATTTGCTTGGCGACAATCCTATAACCGATCTGCGGTTTACGCTTTTTACCCTGGGTGAAATGGAGGGTACCCCGATAGAAATCGTTGCCGGTTTGATTCCGAAAATCGCGCTCTGCCTATCCTACGCGTTCCAACAAGCCGAAGGCAGCCCGCCGGCATTTGCGTTTATGGTTCTCGAATTTTTTGGGGTGGATGTCCGCTATATATGGTAAAGAAATAAGATGACCGGAAGCCGCGGTGCCTTAACCGGCACCGCGGCTTTTTTTACCGGAACGGCCGGCGCCTGCCGGGTTCGAGGCGATTGATTAAAAGCAGGCCGCGTGATATAATGTTCAAAAAATAACGGAGATTTAACCGATATGAAAATAAGGGGAAAAGCCGTTTCCGGAATCACAGCGCTATTGTTGGCTATTGCAATCCTTACCGGTTTGGCGGGATGCCGCCGGCAGGAGAGCGGCGCGATAACCTATGAATTCAAAACAAGTGAGATGAAAGAAATCGTTCCCGTTGCGGTGGATGAGAAATTGCACGCTGTATCCTCTCTTGAATACATCGCGAAGACCGGCTTGATTGAATTGTATTTTGACAAACTCGCTTTCGCGCCCGCAGTGAAAGAAACGCTGCAAAACAAACTCTGGTACGCGCTGCCCAAATCGCCGGAAGAAGGCAAAGGGAAGTATTACGATTCCGCTGCTGTGGTAACGCTGAAGGTCGTTGACAAAAACCGCACTTATTACTTGAACTCACAGGATCATTCGGTCGCCTTCGGCACGGCCGCGTACACAAAAGATACCGGCGGTATGACGGTGAAATACACCATCACACCGGACCGTGAAACCGCCCAAAAAAAGAAATTTACCGCGGGAGATATCGCTTTTTCAGTATCCGTCTCATACATACTGAAAGACGGCAGCTTATACATTTCCTGCTCAAACAACAACCTGGCTGGCGGCAGCACGGCGGTTATAGAAACTTTGGGTTTGCTTGAGTATTTCGGTGCTTCCGCCGAGGCGGCCGAGGGTGATTTCATTCTTGTGCCGGACGGCTGCGGCGCGCTGATACAAACCGCGGTAGGCCACCCCGGTTTTAACCCGTTGAAACTGAGCGTGTACGGAAACGACGCCGGCCTGGGTGACTCCGATGATTTGTACCACCCGGCGGTTGTTCCGGCTTTCGGCGTCAAACAGGGCGGCAGCGCTTTCGCGGTTATCATCGAAAAAGGCGACGCCCTCGCGACAATCACGGCGGATCGCGCGACGGAAAACGGCGGCGCGAACCGCGTCGGCACGGAGTTTACGATTACGGGCATTCGTTCCGAAAAAAACGGCGAAAACACTGTTCGATATATCGGAAAAAACTCTTACAAGGGTACGCTGAATCTTTGTGCCCGCTTCGTAGCGGGAGGCAACGCGACGTATTCGGGACTTGCGGCTGTTTGCCGGGAACAGTTTATTCGAAACGGCACTCTGTCAACAAAAACCGTTGAACCGGCCGCGTATCTGCCGTTTAATCTGATGGTTGACGGCGCTGTCAGAAAGACGATTCTGAATGATGTGCAGATCAACTATGCGGCGCTTACGACATTTGACCAGGCGCTCGATATCGTAACAAGAATGAAAGCGAAGGGAATCAATAGTATTTATCTTCGTTACAAAGGCGCGCTTACCGGCGGCTTGAATCAAACAGACATTTCCCAAACCCGTATCTTAAGAAAGCTGGGCTCCGGTAAAAACAGAACACAGCTTTATGATTACATAGCGGCGCAAAAGATGGAGTTCTATTTGGACATTAACCTGATTTCTTTCGGGTCCGGCTTGTTCCGTCGAGCGCCGGACGGAGCAAAAACGCTTTCAGCCGCTAACGCGGTGTCGACCGGCAAAAACTCATATTATCCTTTTGTGGGCAGCGAGAGTTTTGACAGGAATCTGCGCGCAAAAAACGACTTAAGACAAGCTGTCATCAAAGTGCTTGAAAACACAAGAAATACCGAAATAACGGGTTTTTGCCTGAACGATGCCGGGAGTCTTCTGTATTCCGATTTTTCGGCGGACGGCGCGAATCGGCAGGGAATGGCATCACTGATCGCCGAAAAAACCGACCCTCTCTCAACCGATAAAAGAACAATGATCGACACGGGCAATTTCTATATGCTGAAAAACGCGGATGTCATCGTCAATATGCCGATGCAAACCGCATACAAAGAAACCGTCGCCTACAAGCGGGTGCCGTTCATACAGATGATTATGCATGGTATTGTGGATTACTCCGGCGCTCCCATCAACTTTGCGGACAATACTCAAGACACCGTTCTGCGATTTGTGGAGTACGGCGCGTGTCCCGCCTATGAGTGGTGCGGAAAGAATTTCAGTGAAGGCGGGGATGGAGAGTTTTCATTCTATTATGACGATTGGATCAATCAAGCAGCCGAGTTTTACGCCGAAGCGAACGAAGCGCTTTGCGATTTGCGTGGTAAACGGCTCCTGAAACATTATGAAGACGCCGCCAATCCGGGAGTGTTCTGCGCCGAATATGAGGGGGATACCCGCATCTATGTCAATTACACGGAAGAAAATGTTGAAACCGGAGGCTTTACCGTCAAAGCAAAAAACTTTCTAAGGATCAACTAATTAATTGCAGATGAAAGAATCAAGAGGCGGTAATCGTTTGATCGAATACCGCCTCTTGTCAATTCGGTTTACAGACTGTTCAAATCATAAGGTGTTCGCTGATAAACAAAATAGTTGAGCCAATTGGCAAAAAGCAAACTGCCGGTCCCGCGCCATGTAATCATCGGCTTCTTGCTCGTGTCGTCAGCCGGGAAATAGTTGTACGGCAGTTTTATGGACAGGCCCTTTTCCAAATCCCTGAAATACTCTTTCGCCAGAGTATCCCTGTCGTATTCCGAGTGCCCCGTCGCGTAGAAGTTGCGGCAGTCCATATCGGAAACCAGATGGATACCCGCCATATCGGAATAAGAGAGAATTTGCAAATCCTTTACCATAGCGATATCGCCGCGCCGGATTTCCGTATGCCGTGAATGCGGAACATAGTACAAATCGTCAAACCCGCGCAGTAGAGGATGATATAAATCAAGCGGACGGTGGGGAAACACCCCGAACATCTTTTCTTCCAACGGGTATTTTTTTATACCATAGTGATAGTAAAGGCCTGCCTGAGCGCCCCAGCAGATATGGAATGTCGAATAGACATTGGTTTTACTCCATTGCAGTATGTCGCACAGCTCGTCCCAATAATCCACTTCTTCAAATGCCAAGTGTTCCACCGGCGCGCCCGTAATCACAAGACCGTCATATTTTTGGTCTTTGACATCATCAAAAAACTTATAGAATTTCAGAATATGCTCTTGCGATACATTTTTTGAGGTATGCGTCGCGGTCTGAAGCAAATCAATTTCCACCTGTATCGGTGAGTTGCTCAACAGCCTCAGGATTTGTGTTTCCGTTTCGATTTTTGTCGGCATAAGATTCAATATAATGATGCGCAGCGGACGGATATCCTGTTGCATGGCGCGTGATTCGGGCATAACAAAGATGTTTTCCGCTTCAAGATGTTTATGCGCAGGCAATTTGTTGTCGATCTTAATAGGCATGATTACGCCTCCCGGGTGGCAAATGCAATAATATTTTGTTCCGTCAGTATAGCAGAATAACCATATATATTCAAGTTTTTTTACGGTGCGAACAAGAGGCTGAAATAGGCAATTACCCCTTTTTTTTATCAAAAAATAGAGTTGACAAGTCAGGTTATCCATGCTATTATTGCAAAGCTGTTTTGCGAAACACCGAGACAGCAAAGCCAATAGCAAAAAAATGCTTGACAATGTTGAGCGAAGTATGTTATCATACTCTCCCAACCTTCTCAAGAAGCTTGGCGGCGCACCTTGAAAATTAAACAACGACAGAAACAAAACCCTTGAAGATTTTTTTGCAGTTTTGAAAAAATTGCGACAGTAATTCGGTAACGAATGAAAGAAGATACGCTAGTATCGGCAAAGAGC
>Ga0209510_1000994_pt1 | contig 34526 bp, 40 predicted proteins | sample BiotimSIPDNA_FD_185749 | JGI IMG/M metagenome (GOLD analysis project Ga0209510, IMG submission 185749) | Anaerobic biogas reactor microbial communites from Washington, USA - Biogas_R1 time_0 SIP DNA (SPAdes) (version 2) | ecosystem: Engineered > Bioreactor > Anaerobic > Unclassified | place...
TCTTCGGATCCGCCTTTAAGGATATGATCAAGGATTAACGCCCGGTAAAAGTTTAGCGCATCCCCAATTTCCGGTTTTCCTTCAAAAGACCAATGGACTCCTGCACCCTTTTCTGCACGGTTTCCTGGGTTTTAGCAGTGGTGATCCAAAGAATGTACTGCCGCCTGTAACTCGGCGCAAGATTTTGAAAATTTTCCAACGCCGGTTCGTTCCGCGCAAAAGCTTCCCGGAGAAATTCCGGCAGCGGGATCTCTTTCCCCGGCAGCTCTTTGAGGGGTTTGTGGTTTTCCCACTTGCCGAGTCCAACGCGCGTCATTTTTCCCTCCCGGATCAGTGTCTGTGCGATTTTGATGTTGACCTGCGACCATTTGGAATTTTTTCTCCGAGGCGTGAATTTCCTGAGGTATCGCTCCTCGTCCACTTTTTTCAGTGTGCTGTCAATCCACCCGAAGCAGAGAGCTTCTTCCAAGGCTTCACGGTATTCGATACACGGTTTATCCGTATGTTTCTTATAATAGATCATCCAGATGCCGGGACTGCTGTCATGGTGCTTTTCCAGCCAGCTTCTGAAAGCTTCCCTGTTTTCAAAAAAAAGCTGTTCCTGGTCCTGGTTCCGGTTCCGGTTCCGGTTCTGGTTCTGGTCCTGCTTCTGTTTCTGGTTCTGGTTCTGGTTCTGGTCCTGCTTCTGTTTCTGTTTCTGCTTCTGTTTCTGCTTCTGCTTCTGCATTCCGAACTATCTCTTATTTGGTGAGTTTTTCAATGGCTTCTTCCCGACTGTTTTTAATGCCCTTATGCGGCTTTCCCGCTCAAAGGAATACGTGCGGTCCGTGTCCCTGCAATGCTCCAGGATCAATAAAGCTTTCTTCAAAATCCGCAGCCGCGTTTCCGCCTGTTGCGATGAATCCGGATCTGCGACCGCCTGATTTGCGGTTTCTTTATCTGTGGCCCTTTGATCTGCCGCTCCCAACTTTTCAAGAATCAGGGCCAGATCCTCCAGGTTCGGGATATTGAAATCCCTCCTATCCTCCAGGTATTTGATCGCCAGGTCATCATCCATTCGGATAAATGCCTTCAAGTCAAACCCTGCATTTTCCAACAGTTCTTCAGTGACTTCTTCAAATTGTTTCACTTCCGGAAGCGGATTATTGGCATTGCCCCCGAAAATTTTGGTCATGATAGCTCTTAGTATCATGCCCAATTTCTCGATCTCCCTTAGAATATAGTCCCTTTGTTCCATAGGTTGCAAAGATAGGAAAAAAGGGTGCGTTGCACACATCGTTCGTTTGCCTCATTATGAGGCAGTTACGAAAAACGACCCCGGGGGGGGTCGATTTTAGTAACTGATTGATTATCAATCAGACGAACAATGTGTGCAACGCACCAATTTTCTCAATCCTTGAAAAACTCCAACTCGGCACCGCGCTGCTTCAGGATCATGGCTTTTTCAGCAGGGTCAAATTCCAGGACCACGCCTTCCATGGCATATTGAAACTTGTCTTTATCAAACGGTTCCAGGGGGAATGCACTTTGATCGGTAGCCTGGGCTATCAATGAATTGTTGACCCGGGAAATGGTGATCTTCAAAGGCACGTCGTAGGATGAATAGATTCCGGTATATTGGTCCAGATCTGCAGGATCCACAGTATAGGTAACAAATTCGGGGATTTCGTAAGCCTTCCCGTAGAAAGCACTCAGTACGGCTATGGAAATATCGTTTTTATTGTAATTGGCTGCGTTCGAAGTCAACGCATAAGCCAGACTGTCATCGGGGAAATAGGTAAACACCGCCCCAAATCCGTCAATTCCGCCCGTGTGGCCGTACCCTTTCTTTTCGTAAAACGGGGTGATGAACAATCCCATCCCAAAGCCGTCCACTATGGTCTTCATCATTTCAAGGCTTTCAGGCTTCACCAACCGGCCTGAAAACAGGGCATGGGCAAATGTATTCAGATCTTCCGGGGTGGAAACAACGCTTCCGGCTCCCATGGGAATTGACGGATGAGTCTGGGTCATTAATGTCCAACCGCCCAGATAGCGGTAAGATTGGCATTCGTTTTTTCCGGGATCAATAAGACGTCCCATATACGTATTGTCGAGCCCCAGCGGCTCGCAAATATATTGACGCAAAAGTTCCGCATAAGGAGCTGCAAAGACTTTCTCCAGAATAAAGGTCAGCAGGACGAAATTGGAATTGCTGTAACGGACACCGCTACCGGGTTCAAAATCACTCCCCCTCTCGGCAATCAGGGCCACCATTTCGGACTCGGCCCTGGGCTCTGTGTTCCACGTCAGGTAATCGGGATCATCGGTGAAATTGTGAATGCCGCTCCGATGGGACAACAGGTGCCGGATGGTAATTTTTCCGGCATTGGGCACGGAAGGAAAAAATGCATCGATCGTCTGGTCCGGTGCCAGCTTCCCCTGTTCGATGGCCTTCATGACCAGGACCGAGGTGAAGGTCTTGGATATGGAGCCGATGCGGTATTTTGAGCTTTCGGAGGCTTTCTTCCCGTTCTCATAGTCCGAGTTTCCCACCGACCGGGCGTAGATCACCTCTCCGTTGCGGGACAGTGCCACCGAGCCCCAAAAGCGGTCGGCCGCTTCAATGGCATCAAAATAGGCATCCAGCCGGGCTTTGTCAAAACTTGCAGCCTGCGCTGAAACAGCCTGCGCCGGGGCATCCTGAGCAGGAGCAGCCTGCCACAAAAACATCAGCGCTAAAACAGCAAAAACAATTTTTTTCATTTTCTTTCATTTTTTGTGCGTTGCACACATTGTTCGTTTGCCTCATTATGAGGCAGTTACGAAAAACGACCCCCCGGGGGTCGATTTTAGTAACTGATTGATTATCAATCAGACGAACAATGTGTGCAACGCACCCTAATTGTTGCCACTTCTCCGGCCCCGAGTTCGGTGCTGAAAGAAGTGCCGTTAATATCAGTATTAAACGTTTGTTTCCTGTCTATGTTATTCATAATCAGTAATACAACCCCGTTGTCAGGGGTCAGGAAAGCCACGTTGGGCAGATCGTCCGGGTTGCCTGAATAGGCGGACTCTACACGAACAGAGCCGGGACGTACAAATTTGGCCGCATGGGCAATGATATACCAGGCCGGGTTACGGGTAACCTTATTGCCGTCTATGGTTATGGCTCCCAGGCAGGTGGTGCAGCCTCCGGGAGTGTGTATGCCGGTTTTGGGATCCGAGGCCAGGTTCCATTCCAGGGCCACCTTACTCCAATTGCGCATGGAGCCAATAATGACCTCTCGCATGTGCCATTGCACATCCCCGGCAAAATTACCCGGAGCCCCTATCCATTGCTCGGTGAAATAAAGTGATTTATCTGGGTGCGCATCATGAATTGTAGACATGGCACTGATATCGCCTCCGTAAAGGTGAAAAGCCGTACCGTCTATGTAACTTTTTGCTTTCTCATTGGCCAGTACGGTCAGGGGATAATCCGGACGATCGCAGTTGTGATCATAAATCACAATTTTCGTTTCAATATTGTTTGCGGCAAAAGCAGGTCCCAGGTAATTTTTAATGAATTCCGCCTGCTCGGCGGGACTCATTTCCATACTCGGGTTATTGCCACCGTGAAGCGGTTCGTTCTGAACCGTGACGGCATCTATGACAATCCCCTCGGCTTTCATTTGCTGAACGTACTTCACAAAATAAAGCGCGTATGCTTGGTAGTACTCTGTTTTTAATCGCCCTCCTATGGTGGAATTATTTGTTTTCATCCATACCGGGGCAGACCACGGGGATGCCATCAGCCGGATGTGGGGATTGATCTCCAATATGCTCTTTAGAACAGGAATAAGGTACCTGCGGTCGTAACCCAAGTCAAAATCATTCATATCCACATCGCCCGGGGTACTGTTGTAGGAAAAAGTATATTCATCCAGATCCGAGGAACCCAGACTCAGCCTCAGGTAACTGGTCCCGATGGCATCCCCGGAATCCCCGGAATCCCCGGCTTCACCAGCAACTCCAAACAACTCTTCAAGGACCTCGGTTCGGGCATCGGCAGTCATCCCCCACAACAATTTCGCGCTCCCTCCCGTAAGGCTGAATCCAAAGCCGTCTATCTGTTGGTATTTTTGATTTGTATCCACCTGAATGGTTGGCAAATAGGGATTGGTGACTTTTTTTAGAAACCCCTCCTGCAATTCGAATTTTGCCGAGCCGTCCGGTTTTGAAAGATAAACCACAGATTCCATGTCTAACTCCGAAGGTATAACCGTAGGAGGCGGCTTGGTGCCGTTACCCTGGTTATCGCAACTGACGGCTGCTATCAAAGGAAAGATCAGGCTTAGGGTGAAAATCGCAATTTTACTCATTATAATCAGGCTTCTAATATTCCATAATGATCGCTTTGCTGCGGTAACATATTTCCTGTAGCAGGTCTGTTATCTGGTAGGACAGACTTTCCATCCCATCTTTCATGTTCCATACGTTGGTATACACAACGACCGTAAAATCCATGCCCGGGTCATAGGCCACAAATGTCAGGTACCCTTCCGTTGCTCCGCTATGCCCGTATCCCAGGTTGTGCGTATATTCCAGACCGCATCCGTACCCTGACGCACTCAGATTGCCCACCGGCAAACAGTTCATCATCAAACTGTTAACTGTAAAGTGACTAAGGACTCCATTCCCCGACAACAATTTTTGGTAAAAACGGGACAAGTCATTGGGTGTGGTCACCAAGTTGCCCTCGGCAACATAAGGGGAAATATTGGAATTCATGATCTCCATGGTCTCGTTTTCAAACAAAATATATCCCGGCATAAAAGGATTCTCCATTACTTGGTCAGACCCTGATTCAGGCATATAAGAGTTGAACATTCCCATGGGTTGCATGACGTGTTCTTCCAGGAACTCCATGTAAGACAATCCGGTTACCCTTTCAATGATCTTGCCCAGAATGGAATATCCCGTATTGGAATAATGGTAACCGTTATCAGGAACAAAATAACTCAGTCCTGTTTCTGCCACCACGTTTATCAGTTCGTCAAAATGAAAAGTATGTTCAGGCTCAACGTCCATTATATGATAAATATAATTATCCCCTTTGTAAGGTACGTCAACGGATAACGTGTCCGGGACATCGTCGTTGGCCACATCAAATACTCCTGCCCTGTGACGAAGCAGATCCCGGATGGTGATCTGTTCTTTATAGGGAATGGCAAAACCCGGTCCGTCCGGCAGGTATGTTTCATTGGTTCCCGGTATGGTATCGGTCACCCGGTCAGTTATGTGCAGCTTTCCCTGCTGGTGCAGCAACAAAATGGCCGTTGCCGTAAATGTTTTCGTGCAGCTTGCTGCCCGGAAACGTGTTTGAGCCGTTGCCGAGTTGCCCATTCCGGCCGTTGTAAAATACGCCTCCCCGCCTTCGATGACCTTTAGTACCAGTCCTCCCGGATAATCCGGAACCTGGTCCGTATATTTATCATAGACCGAGTCTAACATATGGGTAAGTGCATGTTTTTTAGCATAATACGAGGTGTCGACAAGGCCAAACTTGCAACACCCCGCCAACATAACCATAGAAATAAATGTCAAAAATAAATACCTTGTTTTCATATGTTTAATGTTAACCCACAGAAAATGAATGTTGTAAAGATATGATTTTCGAGACAAATGTGTATATTTGTACCGCTAAAATTTTTGGATGCTCAAAATTACTACGGATTCGGTGAAGTAAATAATCAGGGTCTTTCATGACTTTGATTATCCCGTTTGTGACCCCGACATTTTCTTGTATGGGTTGTTAGAGTTTTTTTATCACAACAATCAAAACCATTAATCATCATGAGTGAGAATCATTCCATTCACGAATTTGACGTGAATCTTATAGTCGAATACTTTTCAAAAATAGAACGCCAGGGCCCGGGTAGTCCTGAAATAACCCTGAAAGCATTAAGTTTCATAAATCACCTGTCCGAAAACGCGCAAGTGGCCGACCTCGGTTGCGGAACCGGAGGTCAAACAATGGTCCTGGCCGGCCGGATACCCGGAAAGATAACAGGCATCGACCTGTTTCCCGCCTTTGTGGATCTGTTTAATGCCAACGCCAAAGAATCCAATCTGCAAGAAAGGGTGCAATGCATCGTGGGTTCCATGGACGACCTGCCTTTTAAGGAAGAAGAACTGGATCTGATATGGTGCGAAGGAGCCATCTACAACATCGGCTTTGAAAAAGGACTCGGGTTATGGCGGAACTTCTTAAAAAAGAATGCGTATGTGGCTGTATCGGAAGCTTCCTGGTTCACGGAAGAACGGCCTGAAAAAATTGAAAAATTCTGGATGGAAGCATATCCGGGAATCGACACCATTCCAAACAAGGTGGCTCAACTGCAAAAGGCAGGCTACATTCCCGTGGCTACTTTCATTCTGCCGGATCATTGCTGGACCACGCATTTTTACGACCAACAAAAAATCATTCAGGAAAACTTCCTTCGTGAGCACACCGGGAATGCTTTTGCTGAAAATTTTGTCGCCTACCAAAGGTATGAAGAACAATTATTCAGGAAATACCATGAATACTACGGTTATGTCTTTTATATCGGGAAAAAGATATGACACTTGAAGACCTGGGATACGATCCCGCTATAAATAACTACCTAAAGGAGAAGCAACTGGAGATGTTTGCCGTGGGACGGGTTATTTCCGAACAACAAGGAATACGATAGCGAAAAAAGGATAAAGCATTCGGAAAAATGCTTAAGAATTACAAAAAGAATCATTTTAAATAGTGTTATTTGTACCAATTTTTGTATTTTTGGGACAGATTAAAAAAATATGGGACAAAATACACCACGTTTCAAACTAAATTACCTTCCACCACCAAGAGAAAATGTGGAGACTATTGATATTCTGCGACAGACCAACAAATCAACTGCAGTTTTAGCTGAACTCAAAGGTATTGCTATGACAATACCCAATCAGTCTATGTTGATCAATGCTGTTGTACTTCAAGAAGCGAAAGACAGTTCTGAAATTGAAAATATTATTACTACACAGGACGATCTATATAAAGCTTTGGCCTTGAACAAGTCAACGCTATCGCCACAAACTAAAGAAGTGGTCAATTACAGAAAAGCCATTTTTTATGGTTATGAACTCGCAAAAAAGCAAGGATTTATCAAAGTAAATGATATTATAAGCATCCAACAGGAATTAGTTAATAATACCGCAGGAATCAGAAGCACACCCGGCACAGTGTTAAAGAACGACAAAACCGGGAAAATTGTTTACACGCCACCGCAGGATAAAGCTGAGATCCTGGATTTGTTAACAAACTTCATAAATCATTACAATCAAACTGACAATGAATTATCCCCATTGATCAATCTCGCGATCTTACATTTTCAATTTGAGAGTATTCACCCCTTTTATGACGGTAACGGAAGAACCGGCAGAATATTAAATATTCTTTACTTGATACTTAACGGATTGCTTGATGTTCCAATCCTGTATTTAAGTTCTTACATAATTAAAAACAAATCAGAATATTATCGTTTGCTGAACAGGACAAATCAAGATGGGATGTGGGAAAACTGGATCATGTTCATGCTCAGAGCAATTGAAGAAACATCGAAAGACACAATTTTCAGAATAACCAATATTAAAGATCTTTTAGACAAAACAATCATAAAAGTAAAAAATGAATCACCTAAGATTTACAGAAAAGAGCTTGTAGAACTCCTCTTTGAGCAACCGTACTCGAAAATTGATTTTGTAGTAAACAGATTGGGTGTTGAGAGAAAAGCCGCCTCCAGGTATTTAAAAGAACTGGAAAATAAAGGTGTTTTGGAATCACATAAAATCGGTAGAGAAACACTTTATATCAATAAAGAACTGATTGAAATACTTAAACATTAACAATGAACCGATTTTATTTAATAAGCTCATTTATAGTGATATCCGGGCTGTTATCACTTTATTCCTGTGATTCATCAAAGACAAAAGAAGAAAACCCGGCCACCGATTACTCAAAAACCGAAAACTGGTTATCGCTCCCTGTAAACGGCTCAAAGAATGTGGATGTTTTCTATGTGTATCCCACCGCCTGGTACAAGATAGATCCCACCGAACCCAACTTTTGTGCCGTCGATCACCCCATGATGCAAATAGGTTCCCAAAGAGCCTTCGACAGGCAGGCAACAGCATTCGAAACGGCAGGGAACATCTACGCCCCCTATTACAGGCAGGCGGATGCCGGTTATACCCTGAGCCTGCCCACGGATGAGCGTTGGGCTGTTATTGACAGCATACCGGCAAAAGACGTCATCGCCGCATTCGATTATTACATAAATAATTACAATAATGAAAAACCTTTCATCCTGGTGGGCCATTCCCAGGGTGCCCAGGTATTGTTGATCCTTTTGAGTAAATACATGTCCCATCATCCCGATGTTTATGCACGGATGGTTTGTGCCTACGTTATTGGGTACCCTGTAACTACCGGGTATATGAACGCCAATCCCTTTTTAAAATTTGCCGAGGGAGCCGACGACACCGGGGTCATCGTTTCTTACAACACCCAATCCCCTTCGGTGGCACCCGGTGCGAATATTGTGATGGCGAACGACATCGGGCTGGTCATCAATCCCATAAACTGGAAACGGGACCAAACTCCCGCCACAGCGGAGGAAAGCCTCGGCTCGTATATGCCCGTTGATGATCAGGGTCGTTTTGGATTCACACCGCATTTTGCCGATGCACGCATCAACTCGGCAAAAGGGGTCATCGAATGTTCCAGCGTGGACGAAAACGCCATGTATCAGATTTCCAGCGCCATGGGTCCGGGAGTATATCACAGTTTTGATATTTCTTTCTATTATTACAACCTGCGGGAAAATGCACAGCTAAGGGCTGACTGTTTCCTAGAAAAATAATAATATAAATTATATTTAATTACATATAATTTATTATATTTGTATGATTTATATTCATATGCATATAATGAAACAATTGGCAGCGTTTGTTAAAGAGCGCAGAAAAGAAGTAAATCTGACTCAGGAAGAATTCGCAGATCGTGCGGGTGTTGCACTGACTGTGATTCGCAAAATAGAACAAGGCAAAACAAATCTGAATATGGACACGGTTAACCTGGTTCTCCGTATGTTTGGACATGAATTGGCTCCTGTTGACAGTAAAGTCCTTGATAAATGAGACACGGAAAAGTATTTTATAAGGATCATTTGGCAGGTATCATTACAGAAACGGATGATGGCGAATATATATTTCAGTACGATCATCAATACGTAAAAGATCATACAAATGAATTCATAACGTTCACCATGCCGGTTATCAATAAACCCTATACAGAAAAGCGACTCTTTCCATTTTTTGACGGGTTGATCCCTGAGGGTTGGTTATTGGATATTGCTTCCAAAAACTGGAAGATCAATAAGAATGACCGTATGGGATTACTTCTTGCCTGTTGCAGGAACTGTATAGGGGCAGTTAGTGTGGAACCAATCATTGAGAAAGATGGCTAAAAGATGCCTTTATTGTTACCAGCCAATCAATGAAGGGCAGGACTTTCATGAAAAATGTTCTATGGACTTTTTTGGTGTTAAAGTGCCACCTAAAATTGAATACTCCCTGGATCAAATGGATGAGCTTGCCAAACACGTGGTAGAACGAAACATTGCTGTACCCGGAATCCAGCCAAAATTATCACTTTCCCTGATCAAAAAAACGAAGAAGGATCCGGAAACAAGACTTACTGTAATTGGAGCACTTGGTGGCCAATATATCTTCAAACCTCCATCTGAAAAATTTCCGGAAATGCCCGCTAATGAGCATGTAACAATGCGAATCGCAGAAAGTTTTGGGATTCGCACTGTCCCTTCCTCTTTAATCAGGCTGGCATCAGGCGAATTGTCCTATATAACAAAACGAGTTGACCGGACAAAAACAGGAGAAAAGATCCATATGATAGATATGTTTCAGATTACAGAAGCCTATGACAAATATAAAAGTTCAATGGAAAAGATTGGAAAGGCATTGCATGACTATTCCGGGAACACCCAACTTGATAAAATCTTTTTCTTTGACTTAGTCCTTTTTTCATTTCTAACCGGAAATAATGATATGCATCTGAAGAACTTTTCAATGATTGAAAGTCCTTCAGGATGGGTTTTATCTCCCGCGTACGACCTTTTAAATGTATCCATAGAGCTCCCGGAAGACACAGAAGAACTTGCTTTGACATTGGATGGAAAGAAAAAGAAATTGAAACGGGAACATTTTGAAAAATTTGGAGAAGGATTGGGATTAACACGCGTACAAATTATAAGAGCCTTCAACAGGATGGTCAGCAATAAACCGAAGGCAACCATATGGATAGATAATTCTTTCCTTTCCAATACCACGAAAGCTGCTTATCATAAGGTTATTAAACAGAGGTATACTCAATTAGAGCTGTAAAAATCAGGAAACCATGTATAAAAGTATTATCAGCAATGTGTTCATAGGCCTTATCACAGGCTGTTTGTTGCTTTCATGCAGCCAACACGGGAAACCCGGCAAACATGAAAGATGGACCCAAGAACAGGCACAAGCCTGGGCAAAGGACCAACCCTGGCTGCGAGGCGCCAATTTTAATCCAAGCACAGCCATCAATCAACTGGAATTCTGGCAGGAAGAAACCTTTGACCCTCAGACCATTAACCGGGAATTAGGCTGGGCAGAAAATATCGGGTTCAATTGCATGAGGGTGTATTTGCATCACGTGGCCTGGGAAGTGGACAAAGACGGATTCAAAGAACGGATGAACGAATACCTGACCATGGCAAACAATCACAACATTTCAACCATTTTTGTGTTTTTTGACGATTGTTGGAATCCTACCTACAGTGCCGGAAAACAACCCGACCCAAAGCCCGGCGTACATAATTCCGGATGGGTCCGTGACCCCGGAGACCTGCTTCATACTTCACCCGACCTCATGCCGGTACTCGAGGCTTATGTAAAAGACATTCTTAAGACATTTAAAAAGGATAAAAGAATCGTCCTGTGGGATCTGTACAACGAGCCCGGCAACTCGGGGTATGAAAACAAATCATTGCCCCTCCTGAAGAATGTGTTCCAATGGGCACGGGAAGTCAACCCTTCGCAGCCTGTATCTGCCGGTGTCTGGCACAACGGATTGACGGATCTCAACAAATTTCAACTGGGAAATTCCGACATCATCACCTACCACAATTACAGCAATGAAATCAATCACCAACAGGCTATTGACACTTTGAAAAAGTACAACAGACCCATGATCTGTACGGAATACATGGCCCGCAGGAACAACAGCCTCTTCAGCAACATCATGCCCCTTTTGAAGGAACAAGGCATAGGTGCCATTAACTGGGGCCTGGTGGAAGGCAAATCCAACACAAAATACGCCTGGAATGAACCCATCCCCGACGGTTCCGAACCGGCCCTGTGGTTTCACGAAGTATTCCGCAAGGACGGCACCCCCTACAAACAGGAAGAAGTTGCTCTCATTAAAGCACTGACAAAGGAATAAACATCTGCACAGCATCATTCCATGTAATATATTTCCTTCCCGGCAGCTTTCGCATATTCAATCTCGCTCCTTGTGCTTCTGCCAATGTAACCATCCCTGTTGATCACATAAATGGACTGTGCCAGGTCAATCTTCCGCTTGTGCATAATGTCGAGCATCTCCTTGGTGCCCTCGGTCCAGACCTCTTGGTCCCCGCTGTGCCCGAACAGCCCCACCGAGATTACAATATAGCCCTGTAGGGTCAATTCCTTCTGCATGCGCATAAAATCATCCTTGAAACGTGTGCTGCCACAAAGAGTAATAATTGGATAATCAGGCTTTTCCACTAGCAAATCTTTTAATAGTGATTAAAGGTAACAACTTTAATGTCATTTTATCTTGTTCCCTTGAAATTCTTCAAGAATTCAAAACGTCACGGTCTTTGATATTCTGCTACATACGCTTTTACAAATGGGCGTTGCGCAGTAACCCGGGTTAAGATGCGTCTGAAAGCGGTAAACTGCCCATGGTGGGCATATAGGAATAGGAACGATTTGAGGCTAAGCAGGCACCAGGCGCAAAAAACGGGCAAAAGTGTGCCTGGTGGGTATGTTTTTGGGCGCACCAGGTACGAAAACACGGCAAAAGTGCGCCTGGTGGGTACATTTGAGCCCAGGCAAACCCGGAGTGCCGCGCAAGAGAAATTTCACAAATGGGCATTGCGCGGTAAACCGGGTTTGCCCGGGTTCCAGGGGGCTGGATAGCGGATATGTATGCTGAAATAATGTGTATATTGCCCAGGTAAACGATCCGGCCCAATCATTTAACGATCCGGCCCAATCATATGGTGAAGGTGAAAGACAGGATTACATGGTAAATTTCAGATATATTCCTTCTTCTGATATGCTGGAAGAATCATTTTACCGGGAATTCAACAATGACAACGTCTATGTCCGCAATTTGATCTGGGATATGATGGCCATAAAAGAATATGCATGGGAATATTATGATTCCCTGCAGCTGAACAAGACACACGTTGTTCAGGATATAGGCGGGTCTTTTGATATGGTGGATCGACAAATAAAAATCACATGACTGACAACAAGACAATTTACCAGATAGATGCCTTTACGGATGAACCTTTCAAAGGCAATCCCGCCGGCGTGATGGTCGTTGATGAACGGACACCTGCCGAGTGGATGCAACACATCGCAATGGAAATGAATTTATCGGAAACGGCCTTCATCATTCCCAAAGGGAGTGGATTCGCCATCCGTTATTTTACTCCCGCGAAGGAGGTCCCGCTATGCGGACACGCAACGCTGGCCGGCTCATACATCATTTATGAACTCGGCCTGAAAAAGGCGCATGAGACCATCGCATTCAGCGCTGCAGGCGGAGAACTGACCATAAGGAAAGACAAGGAATGGATTGTTATGGATTTTCCCCAATACTCTTTCCAAAAGATTGAAATCCCGCGGGATTTCAAAGAATGCCTCGGCTTTGAGCCCGTTGAAATGTATGAAAGCCAGCATAACTGGAAAATCGCGGTTGCCGGCCGCCAGGCGGACATTGCCAACGCCCTGCCCGATTTTGGAATCATGAAAAAAAAGGGACTTGGCCATTTGATAATCACCGCCGAGTCTGATTCAAAACAAGCAGATTTCGTGGTCAGGTGCTTTGCCCCCGATTTGGGCATCGACGAAGATCCCGTCACCGGCTCTGCGCATTGCGCACTGACGCCGCTCTGGTGCAGGAAGTTGGAGAAAGCCGTAACGATCTTTGAAGCCAGACTGAAAATTTAATTACTTAATAAAGTCCCAAAAGTTTATTTTATTTATAACGTTGAAATCTGTATGGGGATAATTTTCGACGAATCTGGAGGGAGCTTTTACTTTTTTGTTATTCCATTTGAACTCGAAAGCCGAAATTATACCGTTGAATTCTTCTATCAAATCTATCTCCTGCATACTATAGCTCCGCCAGAAATAGAATGATGCAAACTCGTTTGCATTATTTCTTTTTTTCATTCTTTCGCCAATAAGAAAACTTTCCCAGAGAAGACCCACATCTTCCCGCATGGATACCACCCTGAAATCGTTAATTACCGCATTTCTGATTCCGTTATCTGTAAAGTACCATTTGCTGCTTTTGGTTACTTCCTTCCGCTTATTTTGGGAAAAAGCCGGCAGTTTATGAATAACATAAATTTTTGAAAGCAAATCCAGGTATTTCTCTACAGTATTACGACTTAATCCAAGCTGCCTGGCCAGTTCATCATAGGAAACTTCACTACCCATCTGAAATGCAACGAGTCGTAATAAGTCTCGCATTTTTGATGAATTCTTGATACCGTCAATCATCAATATATCCTTTAGAAGATAAGAGTTTACCACCTCTAGCAGATATTGTTTCTTTTTGTCGAAATCAGATATATGGATCAATTCGGGATACATTCCATATACGAGTCTTTCCTCCAAAAGTTGCATGGTTTCCACTCCGGATTCTTCCTTAGACAATTCTTTTAAAGAAAAGGGATATAACATATAGTGGTTTGAGCGCCCCACAAGTGGTTCGCCTGCCATATTGTATAAATCGAAGGATGATGACCCCGAAACAATTACAGACAAACCTTCTATGTGATCGATTATTAGTTTAAGAATATTACCAATATGGGGAATATTTTGAGCTTCGTCTATGGCAAGTAATTTTACTCCCTGAAACAGCTGTTTATAACTGGATATGGTTCTTGCCGAGAGCATTTCTACAGTAGCATAATCCTCTCCATTTAAAAATACCACGCCATCTCCATACTCCCGGATCAGTTTTTCCATAAGTACAGTTTTTCCTACACGACGCGCGCCCAGTAATAATACAACCTTTTGTGGTTTAATATCGGATAATAACTTTTTTTCTAATGCACGTTGTATCATAATAAAATCCTTTTGTAACACAAAAATAGTATTTTATTCAAACAATTGAATATATTACAAGTAAATTCTTCATTGTATTGAATATTTTTGAGTCGTGAGCTTTGTGAAATGTTAACTTTACACAAAACAGTTTTAATACTCTAATAAGATGAATACGCTGCTATACATAATCTTACCGATTCTCTTCCAGAACGTGACATTTTCACAAAACGCTTTGCAAATGGAGGGCAATAAAGTGAAAAAGTGATTTTTTACCTGTATAGCTGACAACTTTCTGGAGGTCTTTCCCTACTATTACAATGTTAAACCTTCGTGATGCAATCATACCGGGATAAGATCCTTTACAATCACCAATGGCCAAAGACTTATTCTTATCATTCCAGGAAAATGTAATGGTCGAATAGGCGCCATTTTCATAATTGTAATTGTCGTTTTCATCTTCATACAAGGTGAATTCGCCATTGGCACCTTCATAAATACGGATTTCAAGATCATCCCATTTCTTTTCGGTGGCATACTGTACTTTGGGCCCGATGGGCAAAATGCTTCCGGCCTTTACATACAAGGGAATAATATCCAAAGGAACCTCCTTTTTGATTGTTTGGCCGCCATTGAATTTTTCTCCTGTCCAGAAGTCATACCAGTCACTGCCTTTTGGCAGGTAAACATCTTTTGCTATGACAGGACTTGAGTTCATAGGTTGTGTCACAGGGCTGACCAGCAAAGACTTTCCAAACATATATTCATCGTTGATATCCAGGGCTTGTTTGTCGTGCGCAAAATCCATGACAAGTGCCCGCATCATGGTTGACCGGTGAGCCGTAACGTTCCATGAAGTCGAATAAATGTAAGGCAACAAGCTGTATCTTAAGATGATGTATTTTTCAATGGCGTCGTATACCGGATCACCTTTTTGACCAAACTGGTAGAGCTCCCTTGGTGCACCCTCGCCATGCGAACGCATCATTGGCGTGAAAGTGCCAAATTCAACCCAGCGGACATGAAGTTCCCGGTAATCGGGATTTTCAAGAGGATTCTTGAAGTTCCACAAAAAGAAACCACCTATGTCGCAATTCCAGTAAGGGATACCGCAGAGAGACATGTTCAAACCTGCCGAGATTTGATTTCGCAAAGCATCCCACGAAGCAACCACATCACCGGACCAGGTATTTGCTCCGTAACGCTGTTGACCTGCAAAAGCCGAGCGGGTAAGAATAAACACCCGCTTTTCAGAGGTTTTTTTGCGCTGATGTTCGGCAACTCCTTCAACTGTCATTAAAGGAAAGGCATTGCGTACTTTCCTGAATGAACCCAGGTAGGTGGTGGCATCAAAATCGGACTGCTTTGGATTGAAATGGTCCGGCTCCGAAGAATCTATCCACCACCCGTCTATTCCCAAAGAGAACAGCCCTTTGTCCAGGTAATTCCAATAAATATTCCTGGCCGCCGGATTGAATGCATCATAAACACGAACACCGGACGGATAATCCATCCGGGGAGGCCAGATTTCCGACCCCGATTGCGGCCAGGTCTCAAAATTGAAAAGTGCATTGATCTTTCCGAGTTCTTTGTATTGTTTTGTCATGGGGCCGAATGAATTCCATACCGAGATGATCATGTGCGCATTCAACCCGTGTACATCATCAACCATTTTCTGAGGATCGTAAAATCCGGGATTAAGGAATTCCATTGCATTCCAATGGTAATTGTTACCCCAGTATTGCCAGTCTTGAATAATACCATCAAGGGGCACGTTCAGTTCACGGAATTTCTTTACTACATCCACCAGTTCATCCTGACTCTTGTATCGTTCCCGGCTCTGCCAAAAACCATACGTCCATAAAGGGAACATGGGAACTTGTCCGGTAAGGTCGCGCATACAGGCTATCACAGCATCGGCATTTTGTCCGCACATGAAGTAATAATCAATGCCATCGCCAACCTCTGAACTGAATAACGTATGTTCGGCATTATCTTCAAAAATTGTGGGAGAATAATTGTCCCAAAACAATCCATATCCTTTTGAAGACAGGAAAAAGGGTATATAATCATCGGTATTGCCCTGGATCATATTCAGTTTCACGTCACGCTGTGACATTTTCCCCTGTTGTTGCTGCCCCAGTCCGTAAATAAACTCATCTTCATCAAGAACGAACGATTGTGATACCGAATAAGTCTTGACACCGGCATCGTCAAAATGGGTAAACACCGCTCCCGATTCCTTTTCGGTTAAAAGCCGAGTTGCCTTGTTTGCATATGCAATTTTCCCGGTTTTCAGGTTGATTGAAATTTTGAGTTTTTCGCTTTTCAACGACAGTTCATCACCCTGTTGTTTTAACCTGAATGGAACTCTCTGCGGAACCTGTACAACAGAAAGGCTCTGTTTTTTAAAACTTTTACCTTCAGGATACTTTATTACCCTGACAATAGATGAACTGTAAAATTGCAGCTCTACTTGAATGTCATTGATAGTTGCCTTAATCCCAAAATCTGTCTTCCTGTAAGCTTGGGCATTACACGCCAAGCTGGTTACAACAACCAGGACCAGACTTAAATTAATTTTTAAAGATCTCATTAAATAAACACGACATTAACATGACATATTACTTTGCAGCCGGACCGGAACTTTCAAGTATTAACTTAACTGCATCATAGCCAACTGCATTGAACATCTCCTCAACATGGTTTGTATAATCGGGATCATGGCTCATAATCGCATCCTTTACCATAAAGGCATTATAATCTTTGTCTTGTGCTCCAACCCAGGTTGAAAGAACACACCCGACAGCACTAAATCCACATAGGAATATAGTATTGCTTCCTTGCTCCCGGAGAATTTTATCCAGGTCTGTCTTATTGAAACTATTTGGATAAGTCTTGATTACTCTGACATCTTCGTCCTTGATTAAAACCGAGGCTGGATATTCAAACAGCTCGGTACCGGGCTTAGCCCCGGAAGCATCATCCTGATGGTAAATTCTTATGACAGGATAGCCGTTACTGCGGAATAGTCCAATCAAGTTGTTGATGAAGTACATACCAATCTCCTTTTCTCTTTCGGGAACCATACCTAAGTAAACGTTTTGAATGTCAATGATCAACAAGGCCGGCTTAATCTGAGTTTTGGTTTGCTCTTGCCCATCCTGTGAAAACAAGTTACCTGAAACAATCGTAAACAGGATTGTGATGATAATAGTGATCTTTTTCATTGTAATTTTTGTTATCAAGTGTAAAGTTATGATTTTTTCCGGCTCGATTTTGACACCGAAAAATTTGCAGATTTACTTTTCAATCGTAAATTTGCAAATAATCCCAAATTTGCAAGAAAAATGATTGGACGAAACATAACAGAAAAATTACTATCAATGGGAAACAAATTTCCTGTTGTTACTCTAACAGGTCCCAGACAGTCAGGTAAATCCACATTACTTAAATCAATATTACCTGACTATAACTATGTTTCTATGGAAGACCCGGATAATAGACTGCTAGCTCATGATGACCCGCGTGGCTTTTTAAAGTCTTATCCAGATAAAACCATAATAGATGAAGTTCAGCGCGTGCCGGAACTGTTTTCTTACTTGCAAACTCATGTGGATGCTGAAAATAGAGAAGGTATGTATTATTTGGCCGGTTCTCAGAATTTTCTATTAATGCAATCTATCAGTCAATCACTAGCAGGTAGAACGGCTATACTCAAATTGTTGCCCTTTTCGCACTCTGAATTGAAAAAGGCAGAAATTTTACCTACATCTGTCAATAACGAAATCTTTCAGGGGGGGTATCCGCGAATTTTTGATAAAAAGATTCAACCAACTGATTTCTACCCGAGCTATATTCAAACTTATATTGAAAAAGACCTTCGATTACTGAAAAACATTGATGACTTAAGTAAGTTTATTCGGTTCATAAAGCTCTGTGCAGGACGTATAGGACAATTGCTAAATTTATCTTCTCTTGCCAACGAAACAGGTATAGCTGTTTCAACTGTTCAATCCTGGTTATCAGTTTTGGAAGCCAGTTATATTATCTATCTGCTGAAACCCGATCATAATAATTATTCAAAAAGGCTCATAAAATCTCCCAAGCTGTATTTTTGGGATACAGGGTTAGCGTCATCCCTGTTGGGTATTGAAGATGAAAAGCAACTATCAACCCATTTCCTGAGAGGTGGCTTGTTCGAGAATATGGTTATTAATGAATTCGTAAAAGATGCATTGAATAACGGGAAAGAACCAAATTTAACTTTCTGGCGTGACAGTACAGGTAATGAAGTTGACTTTCTCTTTTCTAAAAAAGGGAAACAGCTGGCTTATGAGATTAAATCCGGGTCCACGTATTCATCGGATTATTTTAAAGGAATAAAAGTATGGGCCAATCTATCGAAAACAAGCCCTGAAGACTGTTACGTGATCTACGGCGGAGACAAGAGACTATCAACCTCACATGGTGAAGTAATACCATGGAATGAGTTTTAGCATTCTCCGTCTTGGTATGGATGTTATTTCATATCTTTAATATCCAAATAACATGGGACAAGCTGCTTTAACGGCCCATAATCTTCCATAGCCATTATTACAAATCCTGCCCAGCATGTACCAATACAAAAAGCAGGCGCGGCAATGTCAATATGTGTCATGGCAATAACTGCTTCCGGAGGCAAAAACAATGGCGCCCGTTCTATCATCCCGGGACAAATTCTTTTCAACCTGGATATTCAATGATTCCCCATTGCTTCCCGAGGTCTTATCACATGAAATCCATTCTACAGTCTGATCAATTTCCCAATTAAGTCCGTTAGTGGTAACAACAACTTCAACAGAATCTTCAGAAAAACCACATTCTTTTTCAGTTACTGATAGTGATATTGTAGGAGGAGCAGCAGATTGTTTAACTTTTAATTGCGCAGTGGCCGACTCGGCAAAAAAATCCACTGCGGCCTCCCTTTCCACAGCCAAAGAATTTTTCTTCACAATAACATTTCTGTGGGATATGTGATGTTTTTCTCCTGTACCGTCGTATCTATAAAAACTTCTTTTACTTTACCCTTTGTTACTTTTCCTTCTTCCTCTATATTCAACCGTATGCTTAAACCCAGCAGTTTTTCCGCTCCTTCTTTCCCTATACGTTTGCGGAAGTGGACAAAGTCTGATGGATCAAACGGATAGCCTTTTTGGAACACTTTCTCTCCCGTAAAATATTGGAAATACGGACTATCTCTCCATTGTGACACCACCCTTTCATCGCTTAGATTATACAGACTCTTGAGCAACAGCAATCCGACCATCTTGCGTACCGGAACCCCGGGACGGCCATTTTCTGAAAAATAACCGGTGAAATCTTGTTCTACACTTTCCCAGTCTATGCGTTGGGTTAACCGGACCAGTTCATGATCCATGTCTATGAAGTTGACCAGTGGAGTCTGAAAGAAGTCTAACTGGTGTGTTTTGGGTAATTTTCCAACCATGTTTTTTGAATTTATTTGCAGGAATTTTAGTCTAAGATACTGATTCCCTGCATATATTCCAAATGTTTTTGGGCTTATTTTTGCTGATTTTCAACGATTTAACTGCTTTTTAAGGGTCGACTAATTATGAACCTGCAAATAAAAACAAATTTATACTAAACTCGTCCTCCTTTATTAATGGAGAGGAAGGAATAAACTTTTCTGGATTGGTTGCGGCAATGACATTTGTTATGCCTAAGCAAGAAGAAATTAAGCCTGGGTTCAATTCAGTTTTTTTAGTACGTTATATTTTGGAAAATTGCAAAACAGTAAAAGAAGGGATCAATGCATTACAGAAATTACCTATTGCTTCAAGCTGCAATATTCTTTTGGCAGATAAACAAAAAGAAATGATTGTTGCAGAGTGTACTCCGGACACAATCAATTTAAGGAAACCTGACAAAAATAAGAATCTTGAAGATTTCATAGTAACGGTAAATCATTTTACATCAAAGAAAATGCAGAAATATGACAGAAGCCATCAAGATATATATTCTTCCAAAGCCAGGTATGAAACCGCATATAAAGCATTATACAACATGGATTCGGAAAATGAAATTGAATATATAAAGAATATTCTAAGGGGAAAATTTGGTTTTATGTGTCAGTATAGAAACCTTAATTTTGAAACTATTTGGTCTACAATATTTGACATTTCAGAAAGCAAAATGTTTTTGGCAAAAGGGAATCCGGAACAAACATATTATGAAGAAGAAAAGGTATTCTCCGAGCAGAAGGACTGAACATAACAAAATATGAACTTCAGAGGCACCAACATTTTGCGTGTCACTACTACATGGGCAGATCCTCAACACAACGTACACTGTAACCGAACGCTTTGTGTGAAGAAGCTTCGGTTACCTGTCCGTGGAGGTATTGCATACCGTATTGCAGTGCCCCGCTTTCTGTTAATTGGATGGAAGACCAAAAGCCATACAGGCGGGCAAAGAAGCCGGTTATATGCATTTGAGAACTATTTATAATTATTTAGATAAAGCCTTGCCTCTTTGTGAAAGGTAAACCCGCACGAAGTTCCGGTAACTGTATTCCCCGGTGGCAATGACTTTTTCCAGGTAAAACAGGGCAAAATTTTTGTGTGTCTGCAGGTGTTTCATGAATGCCCGGAAAACGGGCGGAAAATACAGGACCTTCAGCCAAAAAAGCGCTGCCCGGATGCTTGTGCGAATGATCCGTGCATTTTTGTTGTAAAGCCTTAACGCATTCCTTTTCTTGTTTTTTGCCGAGTCGTTTATGGCCTGGGCAGCCAGTATCCCGGAAAGCATGGCGTAATAAAGACCTTCCCCGGTCACCGGATCTGCAAAACCGGCGGCATCGCCCACCGGAATTGCATTTTTGGGAATATGCCCGGTTTTAAGTCGTTTTCCGGAAGGGATAAATGCGCCTTTGACCTGTTGGACCGGAAGATCACTTACCTGATTGAAGAACCGGTTGGCCTGATCCCGGAGGGTGGTCCCGGATCCCTTCCCTCCCATTCCGGTGCAGTAATGTTCTTTTTTTGGAAAACACCATCCGTACCCTTGTTTGGCCACCCCGAAATAAATCCGGAGTTCCTTTTCTTTGTCCGGATCCCTGGGCAGATTTCCTTCCAGGCATAAATAATCGTGTCTTTTGATACGTGCAGCTTTAGAGAACACCCCGTTGCAGCCGTCGGCTCCCACAAGGTAGGTATAACCGACTTTTTTTGTATCTATCGTTATGGCATTTTCCCGGAAGTGTATATCCCCCTGCTTGATGGCAATATTCTGCAAGATCTTCCCGCCATGTTCCAGGTAATAACGGATCAGCCGGTCATCAAAGATCATACGTTCGGTCAGGTAATAAACCGCATTGGGATGAAACCGGTTCACCTTTTTCCCTTCATAATAAAAATCTACGGTATGGGCTCGCTCCACTATGAAATCTTCAGGGTCCAGGCCCGGACAATGCCGGGTAACCAGGTCCATGGATTTTTGCGTCAACAGACCTCCGCACAATTTGGTGCGAGGAAAACTTGCCTTGTCAATAATGCAGGTGCTGAAGCCTTTCTTTTGGAGCTCTATACCGGTCATGGCTCCGGCAGGTCCTCCGCCAATGATCAATACGTCATAGCTTTGCATCAGTATATTTTTGATCGTTTAAAATTAATCAAAAAGAATTAAATAGAGTATCTTTGCTTTGTATGAAGAAAATTGCACTGATCTCTGCCAACAATTACCAGGATCCCTACCCCATTTATCCCATTGGTATTTCCTATATTGCGACATATTTGAAGGAAAAGATGCCCACCTGGCAACTGGATATCTTTGATTTCAACCTGGGTGGTCACGCTGACCTGGCACTGTTCTTACAACGGGGAAACTTTGATTACATTGGTGTTTCGCTCCGGAATGTGGACGATACCAATTATTACGAGCAGTACTGCTTTGTTGACCACTACAGGGAAGTGATGCAGACCATCCGGAAGAACAGCAGTGCCGTTGTGCTGATGGGCGGCTCGGGCTTCTCGGTTTTTCCCGATGTGCTGTTCAACGATCTCGGCCCGGATTGGGGCATTCAGGGGGAAGGCGAAGAGAGCATCTGCAAACTCATCTCGGCTTTGGAAAACAAGGAAGATCCTACGGGCATTGACGGTCTGGTTTACCGCAAAGATGACGGCAGTGTGGGGATCAACCAACACAAACAATACATTTCTTCGTTAGCTTTTCATGTTGAGCCGGACACGGCTCATTTCTATTTTGACAAAAGCGGTATGCTGAATATTCAGACAAAAAGAGGCTGTCCTTACGGTTGCATTTATTGCAGTTATCCCAATATTGAGGGTCCCCGCGTCCGTTTGCTGGACCCCGTATCGGTAGTGGAAAACATCAAAGAACTTTATTACAGCAAGGGTGTTAATTATCTTTTCTTTACAGATTCGGTTTTCAACATCCACCGGGAATACAACCAGGAACTGGCCAACCGTTTGATTGAAAGCAAAGTGCATGTAAAGTGGGGCGCTTATTTCACACCGTACAATTTAACGTACCAGGATCTGGAATTGTATCAGAAAGCCGGCCTGAAGCACATTGAATGGGGCACCGATTCCCTCTCGGACATTCAGCTGGAGAATTACAACAAGAGCTTCCGCTTTTCAGATATCAAGCAACAAAGCCTGAACGCATCCCAATTGGGCATTTTTCATGCGCATTTCATGATCCTGGGAGGCTACGGGGAAACGGACCAGACGCTGGACCAGACGTTTGAACGCTCCCGGGAGCTGGGCTTAACCCTCTTTTTCCCGTTTGTGGGCATGCGCATATACCCACGCACCCGGTTGTACCGGATTGCATTGCAGGAAGGAGTGATCAAACCATCCGACGATCTGCTGAAGCCCGTGTATTACTTATCTAAAAATGTAGATATCAGTTCTATAAAAGAACGTGCCCTTGCCTGCGGTCAACGATGGATCTTTCCGGGATTCGGGTCACAGGAGGTCATAGACCGGTTCCGGGCCAAGAAAAAACGCGGTCCGCTATGGGAGTATCTGATGTATTAACAATGTTTATTCAAACATTTTTGAAAATACAATGAATACGGCCAGGGCCACTCCACAAAGAAAGGCAATACTGGAATGTTTTTTTTCTTCTCCTCTGGCTTCGGGCAATAGATGGGATGCTGAAACATAGATCAGCACGCCTGCCACAAATCCCAGCATCAGTCCCAGAGTGCTTTCGTTCAACCTGTGTACCAGCGGGTAGGCCACAAATGCGCCCAATGGTGTGGTAAGGCCTGCTACCAGGAAGGCATAGAACATGGAACGTTTCTCTTTCACACCTCCTTTTAAAAAAAGTGTGTATGTGATGATTCCCTCGGCAAACTCATGTATTACAAGACCGGTTGCGGCCAGGAAACCCACAAGGATACTGATATTGAAAGTAACGGCATATATCACACCGTCAATAAAAGAGTGGATGGCTATTCCTTCAGCCGCTACTATTCCGAATGCCAGCACTTCCTTTCTGGTAATTTTTTTTATCAGACTGTTTGAGAAAAACATAAACAAAAAACCTACCAGTGCCATAAACCCGGCATAAAAATTCTTTTCTATAGCCTGGGGCAAAGCCAGCATCAACGGGGTGGAAATCAGGACACCGGCAGCAAAGCAAATAAAATAAGGTTTTGATCTAAGGGCCCGGTCCTTGTATTTGTAAAGAATCAAAATACCCAGGCCGTTAACAATTGCGGCAAGTACGGCAAACAGGGCTATCCAGGCAAATGTATTATATCCGTTTTCGTTCATCACTTATTATCTGGGTCCGAACAACGAGGTTCCTATCCTAACGATGTTAGCTCCTTCTTCTATGGCTATTTGATAGCTGTTGCTCATTCCCATTGAAAGGTATTTCATTTCAACATTAGGGATCTGTTCTTCTTTTATCTTCCGGAAGATGGCTTTGGTAATTTTGTAATAGGGCCTGGCATCTTCCGGATTGCCAAAACGCGGACCCATGGTCATCAGCCCCATAACCCTGATATGTTTCAACGTTTGTACCTGGCGTATCAACTCAATCGCGTTTTCAGGAAGCACGCCGGTTTTGTTGGATTCTTTCCCGCTATTGATTTCTATCAGAACAGGCATGACTTTATTGGCGTTGGCACAATGCTTATCCACCTCTACGGCCAATCGCAGCGAATCCATTGTTTCTATCATGTCAAACAGTTCGACAGCCTTTTTGACTTTGTTGCGTTGCAGGTGCCCTATCATGTGCCAGGGTGCCTTTTCAGTAACTAAAGGATGCATTTGTTCTGCTTCCTGGATATAATTGTGTCCGATCGCGTGGATTCCAGCTTTGACAGCGGCATCCACTTCCCGGGCATTTCTGGTTTTGGCTGCGGCCACAAGTATTACCCCCGAGGGAATAGATTGAAGGATATCAGCGACATTCTTACGTAGGATCTCAAAATTATTCATGGCATCTGTATCATTACAATGCAAAGTTACCAATTTTGCGGCGTATCTGTGCTATTCATTATTGCCTGAAATACTTTTGAATTAATTCAAACAAATGTTCTTTGTTTATTGGTTTTGGGAGGTAATCATTGCAGCCTGCTTCCTTAACTTTTTCACTGTCGCTGGAAATGGCAAAAGCTGTTTGAGCTATAATGACTACATTTTTATTAAACTCTCTTATACGACGGGTTGCTTCATAACCATCCATGACCGGCATCCCTATATCCATTAAAATGAGATCTATATCGGGATTTGACCGGCAATTTTGAACTGCTTCCAGGCCGGTTACACACCTTGTTATTTCAAATTGATACGTTTTCAAGATTGCCTCCAGAAACATAAAGCTAATAGTGTCGTCTTCAGCAATAAGCAACTTTAATTTTTTGGGTAACTGCCTTGAATGATCTTCTTCATTTTCGGTCTTGTCAGGATCTGTATCTTCTCTTGGTGATGTGTGTATGGTAAAATAAAAACAACTGCCCTTTTCCGGTTCTGATTCAACCCATATTTTTCCGCCTAGGTGCTCCACATAGGCTTTCGTAATGGACAGACCCAGCCCGGAACCTTCATAACCTCTTGTATTCAGATTGTCTGCCTGCATAAATCGTTCAAAAACCAGGTCGATCTTATCCGGATGAATTCCTTTACCGGTGTCTTTTACATAAAAAAGGAGCGTATGACTGTCCTTTTGTTCACAACCAAATTCGATGCTGCCTTTTTCGGTAAACTTAATGGCATTCTTAATCAAATTGGTCAGAATGGAATCCAATTTGCTTTTATCGGTAAATATGGTTTCCGTTTCTGTCTTGCATTGAACAAATTCAAGTTGCAGGCCTTTTCCTTTTGCCTGGGGTAAAAAGAAATCATAATAATACGATAAAAACTGACTAACATTAATCTCCTGGCTGCAAAGCTGCATATCACCGGATTCGATTTTTGAAATTTCAATAATGTCATTGATCGTACTTAAAAGCCTTTGTCCACTTTTTTTGACAATATCCAGATAACCGGTCCTGACATCTTCCCCAAGATCCGGTTCGCCGAGTAATTCCAGAAATCCCAATATCCCGTTCATCGGAGTGCGAATTTCGTGACTCATGTTGGCCAGAAAGGCTGATTTCAAACGGTCGCTCTGCTGAGCTTTTTCCTTTGCCTCAATCAAATCTTCTACCATTTTTTTCCTTTCCGTGATGTCTTCATGAATACTTATTAAGTTCGTAATGATTCCTTCACTGTTCAATATGGGAGATATTGTTGCCTGTGACCAATACAATTCACCTGATTTCTTTTTATTTAAAAGTTCTCCTTCCCAATCGTTTCCCGAAAGAATGACTTCCCAGAGCTTCTTGTAGAATTCGTTATTCTGATGTCCCGATTTCAGGATATTTGATTTTTTGCCTTTAACTTCATCAAAACTATAGCCTGTTAATTCGGTGAAGAATGGATTGATATATTCAATACTTCCTTCCCTGTTGGTTATTACCACCGCCACAGAACTTTGTTCAACGGCCCTTGAGAGCTTATTGGCTTTTTCTTCTGCATTTTGCCGGTCAATGAACAGACTAAGTTCATGAGCTGCCAGTTCCAGGATCTCAAGACTTGACTGATCAAAAAAATCAGGAGTATTGTAATCCTGAAATACAATAGCTCCAAGAATTCTTTCTTCCACTCTTAACGGCACACCCATCCAGACCTCGGGCACAGTTCCCCTCAGATCAATAATCCCCTTTTTATGCAAGCGCAAAATTTCATTCTTGTGTAAAAGCAATGAACGGTTGTTTTTGATCAGATAGCCTGTCAATGATTTTTCCGCGTTCCATTCCCGAAAGTTATCCTTCTCATCTTGAAAAAAGGGTGAATGAATCATCCCTGTTTCTTCATTATACAGAGCAATAAAAAGATTTGTTGTATCAATTACCTTGTTCAGTTCAATCTTGATGCCTTCTATAAGATCGGTTAAATTCCTTGTGGTAATAGTTGCCAGAGCAATGTTGTATTGCAACTGTTTGATCATTTCTGCCCTTTTGCGTGAGGAGATATCCTGTAAAGTTCCTGATATCTTTTCTACTTTATTATCAGTGTCATAAAAGACCTCTCCTCTGGCAACAGCTTGTCTATTAGCTCCTTTGGAACGAACTACCTCCAATTCAATTTCATAGGATTTACCCGATCTCATTGCTGCATTTATGGCTTTATTGAACTTCTCCCAGCTTTCATTGGGTATAATACTTTCTGTGACTGCTAATATCCAATGCTTTCGCATTTTTCTCAATACCAATGATATTGTACATTTCATCTGACAGATAAAGCTCGTCTGTCTTAAGATTCCACGACCAATTGCCGATGTTGGCCAATCGTTGTGCTTCCTTCAAACCGGTTTCGCTTTCTTTGAGTGCTTCTTCTGACTGCTTGCGTTCGGTAATATTTGCATTGAAACCATACCAGGTAACACTACCATCCGGTAATTTCTCAGGTGTAGACCGGGATAGAATCCACTGAACGGGTCTGCCCGGGATCAAGACCCGGAATTCACAGGTAAAATGATTCAGGTGCTGAGCGGAATATTCAATGTCAGCGATTATCCGTTTCGCATCGTCGGGATGCAAAACACGGGATATGGCGTCAAAATTATCTGCCACATCTTCCGGCCGGCAACCGAAAATATTTATGATCCCTTCCGAAGCTATTGGAACGTAATAAGATCCATCCGGCCTGCGGGTAAATTGGTACATTAGATCAGGCACATTGGCCGAGAGTTTTCTGAATTGAAGATCTTTCTCCCTGATTCTTTCTTCTGCGGCCTTTTTCTCTGATATATCCTGGAAAGCCCCTTGTACTTTATAGATATTTCCGTTTTCATCCCTCACTGCCTCTCCTATGGTTCTGATCCATACCCTTTTGCCTGTTGAAGTGATGATCTCCATCTCTTCATCGTAGCTAACTCCTTTGTAATCCTGTCGTGCCATTCGGGAGCGTAAAAATTAATGCCATCTTCCACCAAAGGAGCGTAGCCGGGAGGCATTTCATGAATGGCAGCCACTTCATCCGACCAGTAAGATCTGTTTTCATTCAGGAGTACGTTCCACCCACCCAGTTTTGCTTTATTTGCGGCAATACGGACAAGAGAACTTTGTTCCATTAACTTATCTTCTGCCTTCTTCTTTTCCGTGACATCCTTGACAAATCCAAGAAAGCGTGTTTCCGAGAGTTTAACTGCGGCTACATCCCAGAAACGTATTTCTCCCTTTTTAGTGACAAATCTTGTAGTACCACGAGCAGACTCATCATCATTTACATCTTTGAAATACTTCAACCCCAAATCAAGATCTTCCGGAAAAAGTATCTCCGGTATACTCAGTTTCAGGAGCTCCTCTTTTGAATAACCGGTTATTCTGCAGGCAGCCGGGTTTACCTCTATGTATTTGCCTTTTTCATCTGAAATAAAAACTCCATCGGGGGCATATTCATAATGGAACGGTATTTTTCTTCACTTCCCTTCAGCTTCTTGATGATTTCCCTACTTTCACGCAGCTCATGTTCCAATTCTCTTATCCGCTCCAAATCGTTATCTGACCTTTTCTCTTTATTATTCTTGATAACCATAGTTTTATTATTAAATGCTAATAACTAACTGTTTAACTTAATAAGCCATGTATCCGCAATAAATTAAACTAATATATGAATAAATTTTGATTTGCTGCGGGAAGGGGGGGCATCCACATTTAAGGCTGTTTCTAAGGACGAACTTGGGATTTTCTAGCATTCATTTTGCAGAATCCATCCTCATTAGAACTGATAGGTTGTTTTTAGGGATGAACTTCGGATTTTCGGCCATCTGTAGTTTCATGATTTTGGTGACTTTCTCCAATTTTCAGGCATCTGTCCACATTGAAGCCGGTTATAGTATGTAGTTGTCATTACTTCCAGGTTGCTGCCAAAGAAAAGAACCGTGAGCGTTTTTGTTTGCCGAGACTCCCTGTTCTTTTTTGTGGCAACAATCGGAATTAGTGGTATCCATCCTCATATAAGGCGGTTTTTGAGGATGAACCTCGGATTTTCGACCATCCGTCCTCAAAAAGGGCTGTTTTTGAGGACGAACCTCGGATTTTCGGCCATCCATCCTCAAAAAGGGCTGTTTCTGAGGACGAACCTCGGATTTTCGGCCATCTGTAGTTTCATGATTTTGGTTGACTACCTGGATGTCTTATCTCTGGGAAAAGTTGACTCGGTTTATAAATTAAAACTGATAATTGTTGACTTCAAAGTGTTATGCCAGAGGTTCGTTTACTTACCAAGCCTTATTCCTGTCAAGAGTTGACTGGAGGACAAAAGTAAACAGTTTTCAGGGATTTCTAATTACTGATTTTTGCCTTCCGTCAACCCTTGATAAGTTTTTCGTATGTAGTTGTGACTCCTTCAAGGTTGCTGCCAAAGAAAAGAACCGGGAGCTTTTTTGTTTGCCGAGGCTCCCGGTTCTTTTCTTTGGCAGCTATTGGATTTTCTGGCATTAATCCACATATAAGGGCTGTTTTTGTAGATGAATGCCTCTGATAGTGGTCTCCGGCATTTAGATAAATATGTCAGTCAACTGTCTTTTATCTTAAAATCTTAACTATGCGGTTGTATATGATTTCAGATATGGTCCAGGAGTTTGCGCCACTGGTATTAACAAACTGGGTTACAATAGTATCTATGTTTTTGTGGTATTTTGCAATACTTTGGTAACCGGGCAAAAGCCCGGTATGTTCGTATACATAAATTGAGGAGTATATTTCCTGTTCCTCCGCTGTTAATAAGGCGCCTTCAATTAACGCCCTTAAGAAAATTCCTACATCTGCTGCCGTGGCTACCATGGATCCCCCCGGTTGTATGAAATCGTTGAATTTAATGTCATCTTCATAGCCTACAAAATACCCACTCATTACATCTTCCGGATCCACTTCACTAAACAGGCTGAATGTATGGGTTAAGCCAAGAGGCTTTATGATTTCATCTTTAATGTATTTGTGATGGCTGTACCCCAATGTTTTGTCCAGTATTTCACCAATTAAAAGATAGTTGGTGTTGGAATAACTGTATTTTGTATCCGGTTTAAAGTCGGCCGGCATATCATAAACCAATTCATAGGTTTCTTTAACGTCCTTATAGGGATTGGCCCACGGATAATCCGGGTGATCGGAATAGTTTGGGATACCACTCCTGTGTTGTACCAACATACGCAAAGTGATACCTTCGGCATTCTCAATTCTGGCAGCCATTTGCGGTAAATATTCCGCCAGGGTTTTATCCAGGGACAAACTGTTGTTAGCAACCAGTTTAGCTACTGCTGCGGCAATATACAACTTGCTGATGCTTGCTATTTTGAACAATGATTGGGGATCTGCAGGAATCTTCTGTTCCCGGTTTTTCCAACCGGCCGAGTATAAAACAGGTTCTTTCCCTTTTTGATCAACGTAAACCACGATACCATCCAGGCCGTATCCCATAGCGTTATCTACCTGTTCCTGTACGGTTTCCGGCAACGGGGACAACCAAGGTTTTACTATATCCCAGGGGACAAATACAATGAAACAGACAATCGCAATCAAAGGCATTACTAGCCGTAAGATCCTTATCCACTGCTTTTTGTTCATAACTTCCGATTCATCTGAGACATCTGGGAGATTTGTAACATCTGGAACATCTGGGACTCCTGTCAATCCGCGTGTAATATGTGTTCAATGATCTCTTCAACTTCATTTGCAGATTCTGTCATCACTTGTTCAGCGATACCACCAAAACCTGCAGCGATCATTGATGAATTCATCCTCGAAATATACGTCTTTCCGTCTGCCTTTTCATAAATACTTACACGACAAGGCATCATTGAAGAAATTATGCGTTCTGAATCCTTTTCCAGAATCCTGCTTGAATGATTTGGATGACAAAGAGAAAAAACCTTTACAGGCAAGACATCTTTACCATGTTGATTTAAAGTTTTCTGTAGATCATACACGTTTGATATCTTCCATGATTTATTCTCTATTTCCTTTGACAATAATTCTACCGTAGAACCAAAATCAAAGGGACTTAACGTCTCCAAAAACATCTTAGTCATCAAATTTGTTTCTTTATTCTCTACCATCATACCAAATTTTTACTTCCGGGTTCTTTGCAATTCAAACAAAAATTTCTGTGTACACAGAGTGTGGCGCCACACGCAAGGCAGGTCCAACGTTCTTTCTCTAATTGCATAAACCGTTCCAAACCGGATTCCTTTATTATTTGTAGGTTCTCAAGCATGCTCATATTGTATTTTGTCCTGTACCTTGTATCCAATTGCTTTAACCTTCTACAAGGGTATTTTTCACAGTCGTAGCAAAAGTTTGATGGTGTTTTATGAAGCAGTTCGCAGTTTACAATGATGCATTTTCTGCAGTATCCAGGTTTGTTATTGCTCCATTCCCTGCAACCGTTGCAATGGTTTTTATCGCGCAGATAGGCAAGACATATCCCGCAATTCATTCCACAAGGCGCTATCAGAGAATTAGTCATCATTGGGATTTCTCCCTTTCATTTTACAGGCGCACAGAATCTTCTGCCATAAGGGTGATCACTTCATTTTCAAAATTATAAAGCTTTACATGGGTTTGGGAGCAACAATCATCTTTCTGCGGTGTGATCACAACAAAATTCATAGTCGTTCTTTTAGGATTATCGTCAATCCACGTCCCCGAATTAACATAGATAGATTTTTGCTGTAAATGGTCAAAAGACGAAATCATTGTTGGAACGTGCGAATGACCAAAAACTACAATCCTTACATTTGATTTTGGATTTAAAAAGTATTGCGTTGCTGACTGATTATCGGTTTCGCTGGCAAGAGCAGCTCCCGATATGGCCTGCATGGCCGGAATTGGAACGGCAACATGGTTCTGTTCTTGTCTTTGCGCCCAGTTATCCTGGATTCCTTTGTAAAGAGTGACATCTATGAGTCCTCCGGGAGTTTCCTGGTATGGAAGCAAATCGTTTACCGAGTAAGCCCCGGTGAATCCATCCATATTCGTGACAATAATGTCTTCGTTGAAATTGTTTTCTATGGTGAACATATTTAAAGTCCACTCCCACAGTTTCCAATAGGCAAAAAGCAGGTTCTGACTTTCATCTCCTGTAGTATTCGGAGTTACAGCCGGAATAACAACTTCTACAGTTGGATGCCCCTGCGAGACATACAGGGCAGCTATTCTAGTAAAAAAGTATCCCGGAGGCAATATGGTTCCCGGGGCGATATCCTGATTTGAAAAAGGATCAGGGGCACAAAAGAAATTGTACCGGTGTCCGTGCTCTATCACGATTTTTGGATAGCCGACCGGGGAGTATGTCCCTAAACCCAGTTCCGTATCACGTTTCTGGTTTATCCCGGGCAGAATCTTATTAACGTTTGCCTGCGTAATGGTCAGGTCGTGATTCCCGGGCACGTAAGTAACCAGGATCTTCCTTTCCCTTATGATCCTGTTTAGAACGTCAAAAACGCCTTTGTTGGCTGTTGCAATACGTTTGACAAAATCCTCCTGATCCTTTCCCTGGTAGGTATTGATTGGAGCCGGGACGAACCATTCATCAAGCAGATCTCCTGCAATGACCAGTTCCTTTACATTGGGAGACATTCTTATCTGTGTAAGGAATTCTTCAAGAGCCGGCAAATTGTCTTTGCATTCGGCATAAGCAAGGTCTGCACCCAGGTGAATATCGCTGATCACAACGATCAGCTCTCTCTCCATTCCGCATTGCATAAACGGGTTTATGGAATCGTGCTTAACACAAGATATTAAAACATTTGCGATCAATATCACAAAAAAAGCACTGAATAATTTTTGAATGGTTTTCATATGAAAGTGTTAGAGTTGTTTTTTAAATATGTAGCTAAAATAAATATATTTTCCGGATGCAAAATTGTTATATGTTTCAGAGCCCATGGCCCCGGCAAAATTCAGTGCAAGGTTGTGAAGGAACCTCGGAGCCAGATCTTTAATCAGCTTCCGTCTGCGAGTATCGTCCAATGCAAGGGCAGCAGTAACCTCCTGGTTGATATTGTTTTCTTTGACCAGGGTGAATCCGCTTTCTTCCAGGTCTTTCCTGATCTCATCCATCTCACTGTCGTATCTGAAATCCGTAAATAAAAAGTACCCGCCGGGACGTAAAATGCGGAAGACTTCGTTCAAAAATGCGACCATATTTGGATAACGGTGTGATGATTCCACGTTAATGACTATGTCACAGGAATCGTTCTCCAGTTGTAACGCTTGGGCATCACCCTGTAAAAAGGATAACCCGTCCATTTTGTAATGACGGTTACAAAACCGCACTGCCCGGTTATTCAGGTCTATTCCTATTGCCGTAGCGGGTGAAAAGTTACTTGCGATGTAAGACAAACCGCCACCTCTGCCACAACCGATTTCCACAATGTCTTTACCTTGCATGTTAACGGCATCAACCAGATGATGGTACAGCTGGATGGAATACCGGTCACATTCATTTTGTGCCTCCATGACAATATGCCGATTTTTATCATGATACCCGAAGTTCATGAATAGTATCCGGGCATTCCTGTCTACTTTGTTTACGTACCAATACCAAATACGAAAAAAAGTTTCACGAAGACTTGTTTTTAAAGTCATAGAAGCAGGCTTGGTTTGATATTCCTTAAACCGTACACCCTGGAACGTACATGTTGTGCCCAGTCCTGATGCGATTTGGCATTGACAAACATTTGATGGGAAATTGGTTCGCCAATAGTGACTCTTACGGTTTCATTACTTTTTTTAAATATTTCACGAGGCAACAGCATTAATTCCAGGTTTGCCTTGATATGTAACAAGCGCCTTAAAGAAAAGATCGAATAGAATAATAATGAATTTCTCCCGTAAAAATAGATCGGGACAATGGCCCTGTCATTTGCAATGGCTTTTCTGATGAAGCTCTTTTGCCACACAGTGTCCTGGATCTTTTTATTGTATACCCTCGAGACTTCTCCTGCGGGGAAATGGGTGATGGGAATGTCCATTGCAAAAATTTCGTCCAGGGCTTTGACATAGGCCTTTGAAGACCTGTCGTACACGTTCACTGCGGCAATGAACGGATGTAGTTGCGGGATCAGCATAAAGGCATCGTTGGCAATGGCCTTTAACGATCCGTATTTTTCTGATACAATGTGTGTCAGTATCAAACCGTCCAGTATTCCGTACGGATGGTTGGCCACAAAAAAGCACTTTCCGTTTTCAGGAAGGTTTTCCTTTCCTTCAACAACAACCTTTACGTTAAATTCTTCTATGATTTTGTCAAGAAAATCCTTCCCTGAATAATCTGAATATTTACTTAGTATGTGGTTGATTTCATCTTGCCTGATAATCGATATGATCCATTTAATTGCAAATCCGGGGATGCGTGTCAGCATTTTGGATTTGCTTTCCCTGATGGTTTTTTCAATGTCAATATATTGTTTGTCCCGGTCTGGTTCTGTCATGTATTCCTTTATATATAGTGTGTTTACAGACCTTGACAAGCGTCAAAATATGTGACGATAAATATACAGATTTATTA
>Ga0209510_1000998_pt1 | contig 34399 bp, 20 predicted proteins | sample BiotimSIPDNA_FD_185749 | JGI IMG/M metagenome (GOLD analysis project Ga0209510, IMG submission 185749) | Anaerobic biogas reactor microbial communites from Washington, USA - Biogas_R1 time_0 SIP DNA (SPAdes) (version 2) | ecosystem: Engineered > Bioreactor > Anaerobic > Unclassified | place...
TTACCCGCAATGTAGATTTCATGCCAGGAATCGTTCGGACTCCTTGCAAACATATGGAAGATATACTCTGCCGTGAATCCATATGCTGTTGAAGTTCCCAAGTCGTCATGATAGGCAACGTCTTCATTGTCCCATGTCTCCACATTGAGAAATTTCTTTGCGGTGACAAATACCCTTGCAGTGCCGGTGGTTTTTATACTGTCAATTGAACCATAGGTCATTATATGGGAAGCTCCCACCCTGCGGCTTGTCACTCCCTTTAAGTAGTATTTCTGGTTGAACTCCAGACCCGTGATATCAAGGTGGAAATCACCTGCGGATTTCGGATTGCTGATCAGGTTACTTGCAAAAACAGTATTTGTCGGATGCTCACCGGGCCGCGGAACTCGGTTGACAGTTTTAGGCTTATATCCATTCAGGTCCGATTTTGATTTTGAATAGATGAAAAGCAGGGTATCGTAATCGGGGCCGCCGATCACCTCATAATTTCCGGCGACACGGAATCCGTTATAGCTTGTAAGGCCGGAACCGAGAGTGTCTGAAGCCAGGAATGCACTGAAATCGTCAATCCCCGCATGCGGTTGCGCTATATTGATTGTAAAAAGGTATTCACAGTGCCCAACACCGTCTTCAGCCACTGTTCTTACCCTCAGCCGCACAGGCTTGATTACAGATGTATCGAGGTCAGGCAGCTTGACCACTCCTTCAAATGCATGCATCTCGCTCCCCTTGACAGGAGCAAGACTTGAATAGACTGAATCGTGTTCACCCGAAAGAAGAGATTTAGCCCAGACTTCCACGCCTGAAAGCCGTGCTTTTCCTCTTGCAGTAATATGCAGCCTTCCGTTCTCAAGGACTCGCTTCCCGTCTATCTGCAAGGGACATAATACAGGGATGCCACCCTGCTCCAGAGTACGGTTGACCTTGTCAATGCTTATGCTGTCAAACGAATTGGACTCTGGTTTGACCGCCAGATTTACGCGCCGGAAAGCCACGCTCTCCAGGGCTCCCACTTCATCGACCGGCCGGCGAAGCGGATTCGGGTCGACGTCATCCCGCAGATCATCCCCATCCGTATCCTCGTTGGCTGGATCTGTCCGCCAGATCTTCCCGTTTGTGTCTTTCCAGCCGAAAATCTCGAGTGAATCACTTATTCCGTCGCCATCACTATCGACTTTACTATCAGAAGCCCCATAAAGGGTCTCCAGACGCAGCGGAACTCCGTCATTGTCTTTGTCTTTAGTGTATATGATATCGATTATGTCTCCCGGATTCACAGATATGGTGTCCAGTGTAAAACTGTGCCTGGCCACTGAATAGACTTCAAATGTCGGATCGACGTTGACTCCTGTTGCCGGACGGCAATGCTGTATAAACCAGTATCCCTCTTCATCGGGTTCATGATATATGCCGTCAACGGCTACAATTCCCCTGTTCCCGTTGTATTCACCGTAAGTAACAGGAATTTCCGTGGCCCTGAGCATATCGCCTATCTTTGTCTTAAAATACATATCATTGGCGGATGAATGGTTTACGTTATACTGATTGCGGACCGCCACAGCCACTTCAACCGGTTTTTTGTTGACAACTCCGGGCCCGAAATCCAGGCGCAGACGTGCAGTGCTCGCGGCCACGGCAGTCATTTCATTGGTGAAATCCCGTTCGTTTCCGTTTCTGTCGGTCATACCAATGGTATAGCCGGCAAGGGTAATGGAAATATTGCGCGCCCGTGTCGCCCAGTCCCTTGCCTGATCGATGGTCAGGGAATTGTTAATAAATGATATTTCACCGGACTCATCGTTTGGCTTCATCATTATATTCTGGAATCCCTGCTCGTCCTGTTGACTTATGCTGGCAATCATATCGATATCGGACGTTCCGGTGCCAAGAGGAATCATGGTGTACGCGGTCATGGTCATACTTTTTATAACGTAGCTTATGGGGCTTGAATTCCTGAGCTTCAATGGAACAGACATCAGTACACCCGTGATAGTCCAGGAACTCTCGGCGGCAAGGACTTCCGCCCGTGAAAAAGAGGTCTCGTTTTCTGAAGTCCACTCCCGGCCGAACTCCTGGCTGTTTTCAACTGTATAGCTTCCGTTGGCGCCAGTCTTTACGGTAAACTCCGCCTTGGGTTTCAAGTCTTCAAACCCAGCCATGGCCTCAAAACCAAACTCCCACCCAATCTCTGAAGAGTAGCTTGAAGACAGCGTAGATGAGCGGGTTTGACCTTCGGTATAGGTTCTCCCATTGGTCACTTCAACCTCTCGCGATGAACTTCCCCCTGTTTCACATTTGAACCTGAAAGATGGTTCTGCCAACTGAACGAATTCTAGCCGGGGCAGATCGGCAATAAGAGGATTCCAGACATGGGGATTTTCCGGGTTGTACCAGGTCAGCTCATCCTTATCCAACCATCCATCACCATCGGTGTCTGTCTTTTGCGGGTCGGTAAAATAACGGTTCAGTTCATCAAAATCGTTCAAACCATCCGCGTCTGTATCGATAGTGTCCAATCCGTTTGTGGCACAATCAATGAAAGTTATACTGTCGATCATGCCGGTAAAGTAAACTTTATTGGTTTGATTCGCGTCAACAATTACGAAAGCAACTGAATCCGTTTCCCCCTGCCCGGTTACCGTTACCTTCCTTATATCGGGTAAAAGTATATAATCGACACCATCGTTTAGGTTTATACCAAATGATGATACGGTATTTGATGGCAGTTGCTTGTGAACAATACACTCATCAGAAACTTTAACCTGATTGACTACCGGATTGCCGGTACGCCTGATCACCGATAACTCTGCTGCAGTACTGATTGCTACATTAACCAGCACGGCAAATATCAATGCTGAACAAATATGAAGTCTCACTTTGGTCCCCTTGAGGTTAATTTATCAATTGAATCTTTTTATTGAATATTTTGCCGCTGGCATCTACCCGTACCAGGTAAGCTCCTTTTGCAATCGGAACGCCTGATAGCGGAATATTGTACCTCCCAGGGACTGAAACAGTCTGTCTGGCGGAAAATATCAACCGTCCAGTCAAGCTATAGGCCTGAACCTTGATCTCTCCCGCAGAGACAACGGCCACTTCAAATAAGCGTCTGCTCTGTATGAATTTCACAGATGCAGTTTTGATTGAAGGATAGAGTTCTTTGCCGGTAACAGAGACGATGTCTCCACCAGTATTGCTGAATACCACTCTGGCGCCATTCTGTATATCAACAGTATCCACAGTGCCATCGTGTTTATGGATAAGCATTTTTTCGGCATTGCCCCGAAAATGCAAAAAAGCGCATAACAAAAGAACCATAGCGCAGATTCTCGATCGCATACGTACACACTCCTTTTTCCGACAGGGTTTGATAATAACGTTAGAACGACTTGATAAATAATGTCCTTGTTGAGACAGGATTTGCAAAAAAAATCCATGTAAAAACTGTTAAAATTCCGGTAAGTAATTGATGCAAAGCAAATTACAACTGAAGTTTCTATTTCTGCACAACGAGTCTGAGGCGTAGAAGACTTTGCTGAAGCCGGGTTCTGACATGAGAGGGATGTGTGCAATGCTCCAGTACAAATTCTGCTGTAGAAATAATGTTGCTTATACGGGGAAATTTTGGAAACCTGGATGCATCAAAATAGCGGTCCAGAGTTTGGGTGCGTTCGAATCCATCCTGATTGATATTGATTTTCCACAACCCTGACTCCCGGGCAAGCGCCAGACTATCTTTGCCAAGGGTCTCAGTCCAGCATGCCAGAGACAACTGCATTACCTGTGCTGCAAGTGTAATGCGGTTTTCCTGGGAACTGTTTCCAGCAAACAAAGACTCCATCTCTTCCAGCAGTAGATCGATTTCTTTCAGTTCCAGATCGAGGGAATGCCCGCTTTTACAAGTCAGTGCAGGAGTCATATTTGCAAAAGTCTCCCGAAGCGCATTGAGCCGGTTTCGATTGCGGGATAATTCCTGGATCAGAGCCAGTGAAGGTAGTGGCTTTTCCGTTAAATCCAAATGCTGCATTCGCAGGGATAATATCTTTATCTGCTCCTTTTTTTCTCCCAGAACAGTTGATTGTGCCCAGACAAGACTGTACAATCCATCCGGTCTCAGAATTTTAAAAGCATCTCTTTCGGCCGTGTTCTTTCCATAAATTGTTTCCTCATCCTGAGCATCGGTTTTATTCTCATCCTTGTCATGCTGTACGGAATCATTCCATTTATCCGAAAGTATATTCGACGCGTTCATGCCGATTAATTCATCTACCGGGCGATCTGTGAGTTTTGCGAAAGCCTGATTACAGAATGCAATCATATTATCTGCTTTTATTGCACAAACGGGATAATCGATAGAATGGAGCATTTCAGAAAGGCAGTTATGCCATAACTTAAGTTCCGCTTCAGCCTCCATTTGTTCTGTAAGCTGTTTTTCTAATTTGTTCATAGCAGAGAGCGCATTGTTTTTACGTATCAACTCTTCAGAGAGTTGTTCAACCTTGCTATTTTGGTAAAGTTATTAATATCAATAACTTGTTGAGATGGTACAGTCGGCGGTAATTCAGACGCCTCGTTCTGGCCGGATAGCAGTACCACATATACTACAGAGTAAAGTGTTATTACTTTTTGAATGAAATGCATATTAAATTTTCGATCTAGTTAGAAAGTAAGCGGATTACCTTGTGGGATTCTTCAAGAGAGGAGGAAGTATTACTTTTTCAGTCTTCACGATATGAATATAATTTTTTCTCTCTTTTTATCAAGTGTTAATTATACTTTCAAGCATTTTTTACATGCGTTTTATTCCCAAAATATCTATTCCATCAAGGAGCAGCTTCAAAGCATCAAGGCTGATCGGCATGCTCCTGGGATCGTCTGCTGTCGATACGGGCATCGGGTATGTCCCGTTTTCCAATCTCTTAAACTACTGGCAGTAACCTGTACGGTCCCGGAACAGTATCTTGATTATGTTACGGCGCTTGCTTACGAACACAAAGAGGTGTCCCGATAAGGGGTTCTGACAGATAATACTCTGTACCAGCGCCGCAAGCTTATCGAATGAACATCGCACATCAGTGGGTTCAAAACACACATACACAGAAACCGCAGATGGTAAGTTCAGCAGCATCTCGAGTCTGCTCCCTGCTCCGCGTTTGCGTGCTTTGCAGCTTTGAGGACAGCCGGAAGGGTCTGCTCATCGCAGGTGCTCCTGACCATAATCGAAAACGATATACTTTTTTTCTCAAGTGGGGCAGCAGTATTTAACTGCATTGGAATTACCTGTGCAATTTGCACCTTCCTTTTTGCCCTTTCAGGTGAACCGGCAAAGAGCCGGTTTTTTCTACTCAATACAAACCGGGTGGATGCTGTTGTCCACAAGATCGTTTACACCGTAATCTTTGTTCATTCAATCAGTTACCATTTAATCACCTGATAATTATCCATAGGACCTGATATGAAAGTAAACTGTTCTATTTTTTCATTTCCGAAATCGATTCTTAAAATCAATGGTTTATAATACTACAAACCTTTTATTGGGCTTTCCAAACTCTGGCATACTTTTTGTTTCTTATACTCTAAAGCCTTCCCTTTTCACCAGAACTATTAAGGAGAGAAATCCTTATGGTTACTGCAGAAAAATCGATCATTGCACAAACCAGCTTATCTGGAATCGACTCCTTTTTCCATTCCCACAGAAGACACTTCACCAGAATCTACGAAACAGTGATCGTAGGCGGAGGACCGGCAGGAGCATATTTGGGATATCTGCTGTCATCACAGGGCAAACGGCCCATTATCATAGATCAACCTTTCATCACCAAAAAAAACTCCTTTATTTTAACTATAAATCAGCAATTGACGCAGAAATATCCCTTTTTACATAATATAGCCCTTAAAAGCCATATCGAACACAAGCTTCATCTTATCTCCCCCTCCGGTTACAATGCAATTTTCGATGAACAATACAAAACCAGTTTTATATTGGTTTCCAAGCCTCAGTTAACAAAAGTACTTCTGGACATGGCTATCAAATGCGGCGCTGTTTACATTCCTCAAAAAGTGGTCTCAATCCATCGAGAGCAAAGATTATGGAAAGTCTGCACAGCAGAAAGAGAATACTCTGCACATATCCTGGTGGGTGCCGATGGAGTAAATAGTATTGTGCGTAAAACCGTGTTTAAACCCTTTCAGAAAGATGAGCTGGCAATAAGTCTGGGTTATTACGCCAGCGGATTCCTGGAGAAAGCAACCCTGATGAAATTTTTCAATCATCGAAACGGCTTTCTGTGGATCATTGGGGATGGTAGAAGACAAATAATAGGAATCACCGATACTCTATGTAATTCCAATGGATTAAAAAAAGACCTCGATGAGTTTCTAAGCACCCAATGCAAAGAGCTAAAACCCTATAAAAAATGGAGTGCCCTGAATCCTCAGGCCAGTTCACCCGATTTTTTCAAACAACCCTGTACAGGTAACAACTGGATTCTTATCGGTAATGCAGCAGGACACAATAGCCCTCTAACCGGTAAAGGAATCCTTCATGCGCTCTGGTCTGCAGAACTGGCTTCCCAGGCACTCCTTGCATCAGAATTGCGTGTTTACGATTCATTATGGAGAGAGGAGTATGGTAAGGATTTTATTCGCATCAGTAACCAGGTAAAAAGATTTGGCAGGCCGTCTTTACTCGATAATATCATCCGTTACGCCCATTGCAGTAAATCCCTTTCAAACATTATCTTCGATCTGGTCACCGGTGATAATAAAGGAATCTCCACTGGTAAGAGGCTTCTTATGGAAACACCCAGAATACTGTTTGAATATTTCGAAAGAGAAGTTCAGGAGTTCAAAGATCAAATGAAAAGAAATATCGAAAGTAACTATTCAGGTATTGAACAAATAACAGGGAAGAAATCAGAAACAATCGGATAGAATCAGAAATAATATTTAATCAGCCCCAAGAAGCTGTTTGACATTTCGAAAGAGGGCCGCTATTAATCGATTATTACTTTAGCGAGTTCACGTATTTTCCTTTACTTAACTTTTTAAGCGATCAAAAATGAAGGGATTTATTCGTGTGTATTCATGTCATATTCATATTCTTATTCGTGTAATTCGTGTTACTCTGAATTTTTTGTTGTATAAGGAACGCGAATGTGTTTGACCCTTACTATTTTTTTCCTTATTCGTGTATAGTCCAGGTGCCAGTGCTCAGGACCACCATGGTTGAACGCTCACAGCGAATTGCTTTTTTTATTAATTTTCTGAAATTCTGAGGGATGATAGCTGAGGCTGAAAAAGATTACGGTGCTTCGGATAAGCGATTGCTATTCCGAAGACCGTAATGAAAGGCAATTGAACTTCTATTTTTTAATATCCTTAATGACTTTGCCTGAAAGATTAAATATGTAAGGATTGCCATTTTGAACTATATGAATTCCTGATTTTGCCAATTTATGCATGTAAGGCTCAGCAATTTTAACGCTTTTTGTTTTGGATACAACTTGCATGGCAGGTGTAGTCTCCAGGAAAATCCGCTGGGCAAAGTTATATAAACTGCGGTTCCAGACTTCGGCTGTATGCCCCTGCCCCTGTTCCAGTTGATAAATGTGCGGAATGTTATTCTGATCAAAGAAATTGTGATACATGTTGGTGTTGTTGATAAGGTTGTCTGCAGTACCACAAGAAATAAATATGAGCTTTACATCCCGCTTGACAGCTTCAACATCCTTGATTGTCTGGCTGGGTTGTTGTGTGTTTGGCGCTGCAGAAAAAGACCCTATATACGCAAATTTGTCGATATGTGGAAAACCAAAATTGTAGGTCTGGCCTCCACCCATGGAAAGACCGGCTATGGCTCTCATGGTACGATCTGAATTAACAGGATAAGTTTCATCAATATAAGGAATCAGGTCGTTAATCAGCACATCTTCAAATTTGGCAAAGCGCGAGAAATCATCACCACCGAATGCTCCACCACTGGGCATAACAATAAGCATCGGTTTAGCTTTGTTTTCTGAATAAAGAAAATCCAATACGTTATCCGCATTACCTTCAGCTTGTCCGTTGGCCGAAGATGTCCATGCAGACTCGTTTCCTCCGATACCATGAAGAAGGTAGAGGACAGGGTATTTTTCACCGGATGTAGCAGAATATTCCGGTGGAAAATAGATCTTCATAGGTTTCTGACCATAATTCCTGGTTGGATAATTCAGCACTCCGCTGAGCGTTCCGTGAGGAATATTGTTCTTTTTAGAAGAAAAACCCTGAGGCGGAACAGGTAACCCAGCAGGATCACTTGAGTAGACAAGCACTGGCAGAATCAAACAAATTAAAGCTAAAATTTTATAAGGCATAAGCCTCCCCCTTTAAAAAAAATGAATGAGTATTTCCGGTATATGAATGATGTACCACATCAACTGCATTGCCTAGCTATCATTTCAATTTAGTATATGACTGCAATGGCTGGTTTATTTAATATAAGATATTTTATAAAATAAGACTAAAAAAAGCTGATGCCTGAATTTTTCATGACTTGCGATTTGCACCAAAAGCGAATTCCTGTACAGAATCAGCAATCACTTTACATTCATTGCTATGATTTAAAACAACACTTGGTTTAACAGCATGATTGTGCATATAGAGCTGAAGTAACTATCGATAATACAAGCCCTTATTGAAGTTGTTTTGGCATGGATACAGGAGAGTCCACCTGAGGAATAATGAGCAGATTATCCAGATAGCAAATCCCCGCTCTAATTTCTTCTCTGTATGTGAGGGTAATTACATGATGTATTTAATAACTGCCCATTTTACAGCTTTCAGGTCATTTCTCTTTTTTTTCTTATTTTCATTAAATCGGGCATCTTTTTTCAAGCTAATCCAGTGGCGGCTTTTTCTTTTCTGCAGCTTTTTGTAAAGAATTTATTACGCGATTGAGAGCCTACATCCTTAAATATAACTGCTCATACGTTTTAGTCATTTTAAGTGCACTGAAACGCTCCCTTACGACTCGTTTTCCTTCAATTACCAATGAATTGCGTACCTGTTCATGTTCCAGGAGATATAGTATCGCACTTGAGAGGGCTTTACTATCTGCAGGTCTTACAAGAAAACCGTTTTTTCCGTTTTCAATCATTTCTGGTATACCACCCACATTAGTAGTAACAATGGGACATCCGCTCGCCATAGCCTCTAACAGACAAATAGGCATTCCTTCAGACAGTGAAGGTAAAACAAAGATATCAAATATTTTTAGAAGAGGTTGAATTTTAACTATTTCTCCAAGAAAATGAACATGCCTCTGAAGTCCCAAAGCTTCGGTCTGTTGTTCGAGTTCTTTTTTTTGGGGGCCATCTCCAATGATTATCAATGAAACATCTTCATGGATTTTGCGGATATCACACATTGCTTCGAGCAGATAGTTTATTCCTTTTACGTAACTTAATCTCGAGCTGATCCCAAGGACAGGTGAAGTATCATCAAGTCCGAGCTCCCTGCGCCTTTTTACTCTATCAACATTAATATCATACTCTGCAGCATTAATTCCATTATGGATAGTAAGTACTTTACCAGGCGTAATTTTTTCATAATGCATTAAGTTGTGAACAACTGAATCTGAAACTCCAATTATTTTATGCGCAAATACCGACAGTATCCTCTCTGCTATCATGTAACGTTTTTTATCTGGAAAAGTTCTCGAGTGATCAGTGTGTACGATCGTTTTAACCCCTGCCAGAAGAGCAGCCAGAGTGCCATCAATAAATGGTTGAGTGTTGTGTGTATGGATGATATCTATTTTCATTTCACGAAGAAAGCGGGCCAGTTTAACGAACGCGAAATAATCAGTTTTTTTTGCCTGCGGAACAAGAATTACCTGAACATCAAGTTCTGCCAATTTATCTGCAAACAATCCTAATTCCTTCAATGCTACTACGGATACTTCAAACAAGGAGCGATCAATATGACGACATAAATTGTATAGAACTTGCTGCAAGCCACCCATTGCCAGACTATGCGTAATCTGCATTACCTTTTTACGCATTACTCATCTCGTCCTGTATTATGGATTCAGCAGCATTTTCTAAAGTAATACATTCATATCCATTGATCTGAGTGTACATAAGAAAATGCTCAATGTTCCTTAAAAACTTTTTCAGATCATTACTATTGCGCACATAAGGCGATTTTCCCGGCAGTAATGAAGTTGAGTGAAAATCAAGCACCAGAAAACTGTGTTTTAATTTAACGAACCTGTTGGCAAGCCGAATCATTGTTGGACCGTCAGATTTTTCTGGTGAGAGCCATGCAAGGTTGTGAATTGATAATTTTTCCAGCAATCCTATAATTTTAATTTTAGAAAAGGGAGGAACAGAGAAGGTCCAGCGAATGATTTTGTGCAGGGAATTTACGCTTTGCAAAAATCCGATAGACAGCGGGAATTCAATTAGTGGTCCATTTTTTGATGCTTTGGAAAGACTGTCTTTATGAAACCTGAAGTGATAGGTTGAAATATGCCGGAAATCGGGACCGGAATATTTTCTCCAATCTCTAAAAGGAGTCATCGAAGAATCTGCAACGTACCCTAATTCTATCAGACTGCGGGCTACATCTGAGTTAAACCCATACCGGCCAGAACGGAAAACCGTAGGCCTCTTCCCAAAAGCATCTGTTATGGCCTGATGAAGAGTGCCAATTTTGCAATAGATATCCTGATACGGTAAATTACTCAGCATAGAAGTAAATTCATTTACTGGGGCATTCTGCGGAGGAGTGTTCCAGGAATGGCAGTGAGTGCCAATTGCACATTGATTCTTATTAAGAATAGATTTCAATATATCGACCGCTTTGCTGTTTGTAGCTACCGGCCAATCTACAAGATATGTCGGTCTGGCGTTGTAGCGATCGAAAAGTTCCTGTACGAGCGGTAACTGAGAAATATTTTCAACTTTGAATTCCTGTTTTGTAAATTCTCCCCACTCATCTTCTTCAGTATCTATGGTGATAAGGACCTTTGGCTTAGGTGATACTGATATTTTTCTCCCCATGCAAGACTCTTTTTCTTCAAATGAACAGTTTCTAAAATATGGTTATTATCAATTTTCAGACCATTTGCGATTTAATGTCCAAGGAAACGAAAGCTGCTACGATCTCTCGTTCCTAAGCCCTGCAGAGGAGGAAATTAAAATATCGAATATCGAAGTAAGGGAAAAATGGAAAAAAGAGCATCGAATAAAGTCAACGCTTGTACCTAAAAAGAATGATTTCAGAGCACCCCTGACTGCGTCAGGGGTGAAATTATTCATAGCCGCATCAAGCTACTGCGTAGCATAAGGATGAGGTAAGCTTCTGCGCAGTATTTGATCCTTGAACTCTGAACCTATGCCCCTTGCATCTGCTGATATTTGGAACGTAATTTATTCATAATAGCATCAATGTGCTTCAACTCCGGAATAGAATCGGGATAGCTGTTACGATGTGTATCAAACAGTTTCAGTCCACCCTGTAAATCTCCCTTCTCAACGAGAATACTCACATTCTGAATGAATTCATTGAGCCTCCTTAACATCTGCTCCTGAAACAGCAATGGATCGCAGTTTATCATTTCTATTTCCTGAGCCTTTATAATGTCTGGCCGGTCTTTAATCAGGTCTGCATATTTTTGATAAATTTTTCTTCTTGTTTCATTGAAATTACTATCCGGACTGGTAGTCATCTGTCCAGCTACCCCCGTGCGCACCACATATTCTGCTGTTATTTTCTTAATGTGATACAGAGCAAATTTTCTGGACATGCGAAGCCAAAGATCCCAGTCCTCATGCGTCTTTAGTGACTCATCGAATCCCCCCACAACATCCATGCATTTTTTTTCATGAAGAATGCACAATACAGGGAACATGTTTCTGATAAAAATGATGTCTTTATTAAAATCCATGGAATACAGTAATTTACGCTCCTTAGTTTCCCAGATTCCATTGACCAATGTTTGACATGCCATATAGGCATCTGTATAAGCGATCTGAGCTCTGTTTTTAACCAGAAAATCAACAAGCGTTTCCACATGATCCGGATAGTAAATATCATCATCATCAAGATACCCTATATATTCGCCTCTGGCAATTCTTATACCGGTATTTCTGGCCGCTGCCAGACCTGCATTTTTTGAATGACGGACATATATGATAGAATTTTTATCATTTAGATGACAAATAACATCTTCTACCGGTGACCCGCAATCGTTAACAACTACAATTTCTATATTGGGATATGTTTGATTCTGAATACTGAGAATCGTATTTCCGATAAGATGCGGCCGGTTGAATGTAGGAACTATAATTGATACCATTGGTCGGCTGTCAGTTATAATTACATTTGATTTACGCCGTAACACAGCATTTTCCCTTGCCTTATGTGCAAAGATCTGCTGTTCTTCCGCTTTTGCTCTTGAAACACATGCTGAACTGTCCCGCCAGCAATAAAGAGGCTCTTCAATATTGGCTATATTGTATTGTTCTGCGATTCGTAACCACAGATCATAATCCTGAGCATAGCGAAAATCACTATTATATCCACCGACAGAGTCATAAGCAGTTTTTCTGATAAGAATACTTCCATGACAAAACCAGTTTTTCTCCGGCAGTTCTTTCTTTAACTGGTCATTGCACAACAAAACAGGGATTATTCCCTTATTTTCACCCTTATCGTCAATCAAATAAAAGGAACTACCAACAAGTGCACAATCCTGATGTGTATCCAGAAAGTGCATTTCGGTTTCAAGACGGTGAGGTAACGAGATATCATCAGCATCCATCCGGGCTAAATACGTACCCTTTGCCAGATTAATTCCTTTAATAAGAGACAATGTCAATCCAACACTGGTTTCATTTCTGACCAGTTTAATTCTTGGATCATCGAAACTATTGATAATTTCTTCACTTCTGTCAGTAGATCCATCATTAACAATTATAAATTCGAAATTCGGAAAAGACTGGTTCAGCACACTGCGTATGGCCTGTTCCAGATTTCTTTCTCCATTAAAAACCGACATCACTACACTGATTCGGGGATTGATAACATTACCGTTATCATCAATTTTAACAGGCACACCGCTGTCCCATCTGGAACCGTAGAACTGATTTGCCCGTTTATCATGCCCTTTAAGATATACGAGTCCCCGATCATCAATAAATTCATATAATTTATTATCCAAGGAATACTGGTAAAGCCTGCTGGTGGGAATTCCGACAAAAACATTATACCATGTAATCGAAGGCTTGATTTCCGCAATCAGTTTCCGGGTCGCTTCTACATCCTCTGAAGTTTCTGTCGGCAGCCCGGTAACTATACTTGCCGCTGTACTGATATTAAATTCGTGACACCAGGCAAATGCCTGCCGAATCTGATCGACAGTGATATCCTTCTGCATGAATTCGAGCATACGGGGAGAACCACTTTCCACCCCAAAATAGAATCCTTTAGCTCCGCTCTCTGCCATGAGTTCGACCAGATCTCTAGTCAGTGTATTAACTCTTGTTTCACATACCCATGGTATATTGATACCCTTTTCAATCATCAGATTGCAAAACCGCTCAAGCCTCTTTTTATTAAGAGTAAAATTATCTTCTCTAAAGTATATCCCTTTGGCACCGTAAGTGGATACAAGATATTCTATATCAGCCACGACCCTGTCTGCACTGAACATGGTATACTGTTTTCCCCATATTGAGCAGACCGAGCAGAAAGTACATCTGAACGGGCAACCTCTGCTGGTATTCATGGTGAAAACCGGTTTCTCCTGAAAAAAGTCGCAGTCCCATCTATAAGGCATTGATGCAAATGTATCCCATGCCGGCATAGGAAGTATGTCAAGATCCTGAATCCTTGGATACCTCACAATCCTTTGCGACACTTTTTCTTCTACTATATCTACAATTGCCTGTTCACCTTCTCCCTGAACCACAAAATCCACAAAATCAGGAATGGTATGCGGTGCCACTGTGGTATGCGGTCCTCCGACAATGATTTTCCCTTTCCACTGTTTTGATTTCCGCAGGTATTCGAGACGATGCATAACCGCATTTGCGTGACGAAAACAGATTGTATTCAAGTAAATTCCATAGTAATCAATTTTATTGCTGTTAAGGAAATGAGCATCGGGAAGATCATATTTAAAAAGGTAATTATCTCTGAAAAGCACCCGATGACCAGCATTTTTCAGCATTGAAATAAGAAAACCAATACCAATTGGAGGTCTTTTTTCGGTGGTAGAAAACGGGGTTTGATCCGGTGGAGCAGATGTTGTCAATAAGACTGTCTTAGATGGACTTGCCATATTTACCCCTTCATGAGTTATCTGTAATTTTTTTATTCTTCGCCAAAAACATTCCGAATACCGGATTTATAAAGCTCATTTCATTGAAGTAAATACCCAGCAATGCAGTTATTTCACGCAAAGAATATTCATAAATATGAGCATAGTTGGATGTCTTATGTCCTGCACCAGTAAGAGGTGTGGTAATCAATAAAGCCCCGTCAAAGCGAAGCACTCTTGCAATTTCATCCAAAGCATTTTCCAGTTGAACCGGTAACAGGTGTTCTGCAACTTCTGTAAAAACTACTTTTGTAAAGAGATTGTCTTCAAACTTCAGTGATGTCACATTCGATTGTAAAAAATTGATATCTGGATATCTGGTTTTGGCATCTTTTACAGTACTATCGCTATAATCACAACCTGTTGTGTTATGAGCCTTTTCTGCAATCATAGAAGTGATTATCCCTTCACCACATCCAACATCCAGTACCACATCATTGGAATCGATCAGAGAAGTAATTATTTTGCCCCGACCCTGAACATACTGAATAATGTTCTCAGGCATACCATCATGCGTTGCCCGCTCCCGATGTTCAAAAACATAATTTTCTTCAAAACGGTTTTTTATAACTCTTGCCGGAGCTCCGACAGCCACCGTTGCCATAGGTATAGATCTGGTAACAGTGGAATTGGCCCCTATCACCGTCCCTTTACCAAGAGTAACATCATCGCAAAGGACACTATGGCTCCCGATCCAGTTGTCTCCCATAAGATATATACCTTTACCACTGTTAGGCTGCCGGGTAATAGGGAGATCAAAACGATCAAAACTGTGGTTCTGTGCATAAAAACCGCTATGTGATTCGATAATACACCAGTCACCTATGTAAATACCGCCTTTTCCATGAAAAACACAGTAGTGATTTATCACACAATTATTGCCGATAACAATTTCTCCGCCTTCGGGCCTGAGCACTACTCCTTTACGTATTATAGTGTTTGAGCCGATATGTATTTTCTCGGGTGAGTCAATTACCACATCAGGATCGATAAAACTTCCAGCCCCGTATTCAAGAGTCACAGGTCTGTTGAAAAGATCTTTGTATACACCACTGTTTTTTTGTATCATGATTGCACCGGTTATGTGATCTGATCATAAGATTTATTGTATATGCTGCAGCTATCTAATTTTTTTATCTGGTATTCACGTTACCGGAACCAGGCGATTTCTTTTTGCTGCACTAATTTTGCTGGGTCCTTTGTACTATTTCCGTATTTCATCCAAAAGAATAAAGATATCGGCTTATTGATGCTATATCATAGTAGATATTTTTTCAATAAAATTATTATAGCAATTCAGGGCTAAGAGATTAAGGGTTCAGAGGTTAAGAGCTCCGGAAGAATAGCCCCAAAAAGGTTACCCTCTCTGAACCCCTTACTCACACGAGTTCATCTTTAAGCGTCGAAAAGGCAGCAATAAGTTTTTCAAGCGGTTCAACTGAATTATCTTTTCTGTTAATCCGCTCCTTGATTGCCTTTTCTTTCTTTTCCACTATACTTTCCAGATCCTGGGACAGGAAAAAATACTCTTCAGACAGAAGAGATTTTATCTTTTCGAACACTCTATCTACAATCTCTTTAAGATGGCTCTCCAGAGAATCAAATTCAGCAGCGATTGACGCTTTTATTATCTCATCCCACCTCTGCCGGATACGTCTGGCTTTTGACTGGCTGCTTCTGAGATGATCGCTCCATCCGAATCTGGTATCCAGCTTTTGAGCCACATTTCCGGCTTTCCAGGACTCTTCTGTGCCAATTTCAATGTTTTCCAGTTTTTCAAGCAGAAAAGACTTGCGATTTGCACCGGAAACAAACCCCTGAACGGAATCGGTTATGGCACTGTATTCTTTACTATGAAGTAAAGCAGCTTTACGTACCGGTTTGTTTATACGTGCGACCATGGACAGGTAGAGATTAGCGAAGCTGTCGATGATAAATGTTCCTGTTGCGGTTGCCAGGCCCTGGATCCAGGAGATTCCACCTGAAGAATCAGCCAGCAGATTATCCAGATGAGCAAAAACCTGTTCTTCTATCTGCTCTTTATGTGAAGATATTTTTTCGTTAACGTATTTAATGACTGCATCTTTTTCGATCTGAATCAGCTTTAGATCTTTCTCCATGCTTTTCTTGATTTCATCAAACCGGGTGGAGAGTTCATCTTTTTCCTTTTGAAGCAGCTCCAGGGGGGCCTTTTTCTCTTCTGCATCTTTTTGTAATGAGGTGATTATCCCTTCAAAGGCATCCTTGAGTTTGTCATTGAGTGCCTGGGAGAGTGTGAAATATTTCTCTCTTACCATGAACTCTAAAATTTCCGTTTTTATCTGCTCCAGATTACCTGCACTCCAGTTTGTGTTGTCAGAGGTATTCTGAGTTGCCTTTTCTGCTTCAGCAGCACACACATGGAAAAGTTTTACATCTGAAGAATACCCCAGATTACTTATGAGCATCTGGCGAATGAAACGGTCCACTTTATCGATGTCCTTATCCGGCAAAAGATCGATTTTGTTGAGAATGAAAAAAATACGGGGAACATACTGCTGAACCTGTTTGAGAAATTCAACTTCGGTTTGAGTCATTGGCGGATCGGCACTCAGCAAAAACAGTGCAGCATCACAATCGACCAGAGTGTCAAGTGCAGTACGGGTATTGTGTACAAAGGTAGAGCCAAATCCAGGCGTGTCAATCAGCATGGTTCCATTTTGCAGAATAGCACTTGGACATCCGATATGGACATCTTTAACACAGAACTGATTTCTGGGGTTGTTCTCTTCTGCCACATATTTGGAAAGAGTAGCCGTAATGTTCTCAATTGATTGTTTAACAACCAGATCCGGCATGCTTTTCAGGAATCTTACCTTACAGCTCAGGCTTTCATCATAGGAGATGAAAGTAGGAACGGATGTAACCGGAAGGACCGAGGTGGGCAGTATCTTATGTTTTATCAATGCATTGATAAAAGTGCTTTTTCCCCGGTTGAACTGGCCCAGCACCGCCAGATGAAGCTGTCCAGTAGACAACCGGTTCCGCAGTTCCTTTATCTGATCCTTATAATGATTGCAGTAATGAGGAAGCTGCTCACATTGAACCAATGCACTATCAACCAGCTCATCTATAGAGAGCGGCTCTTTGACTGTTGATTCAGCAGTTGAAACATCCGGAGACTCCTTTTTGACCTCTGTTATTCCGGATGACTTGTTTGTACTCATGATATTCTTCTACAATTAAAAACAGCACAGAGAATTTATTCCAAAACAATTAACTGTCAAATCCAAAAGTATCATATTTAAATTCACTAGAAACCGATCTTGAAATTAACCGGTCCACCTCCCCGGTTTATCCATTGCTGCATCTTTCTTTTTACCCACAGTTTAATCCTGTTTCGGCTTACTGGGATCAAAAACAAGAAGCCGGAAATATCGGTTAAAAAACCTGGAGCTATAAGTAACAACCCTGCAATAAAAATCAGAAATCCATCCAAAAGCTCTTCTGCCGGTATTCTGCCTTCTGCAAGACTCTTCTGAATTCGTTTTATGGTGTTAATGCCCTGAATCTTTGCAAGACTGGCGCCGATAATAGCAGTAGCAATAACCACCAACACAGTGCTAAAAGCTCCGATATGCGTCCCGATTTCAATCAGAATGACTAATTCGATCAATGGCAATACTGTAAAGAGCAGTACCAATCGCGCAAGCATGCTTCTTTTTATCCTCCTGTTGGCTGATCGAATAATGTGAAAAGTTCAATTCTGATGCAACTGGAAATTCATTTTTATTTTAACCATATCAGCTAAAATATAATTACTGTTAAAGTTCTTTGCTTCACCACTCCTGACTTACTTAATGTTTCATCTCCTTTTTTTCTTCTGTGAAAACTGCATTTGCTGTCCGATGATTTAATCTTACAGCATTCAGGTAAGTACGCAGATCTTTAATGTACTTCTGTTGCGGTACAGTGATTGAGATCATCACCTCGATATTGACCTGAATTCCTTTAAGATTGATTTTTTTCTTTTCCAGACTCTTTCTTATCCGGTCCCTTACTTTCTCTGCCCCTTCATAACCGGTCAAGGTCATGATAGAAAAGAGGCTGTGAACCTCAGGTACACCTATTGTCCCAAGTAAATCGGTCTCCCGCAGGTGTTTTTTAACAATCTGGAACAGTTGCGGTATCAGTATTTTTTTATCCTCTTCGTTTATTTTTTCCAAAACTTTTCCAGTCTTAATATTCTCCACAGTATATACCATGGTAGAAAACAAAGTACCATATCGTTTATGCTGGTTGATCTCTCTATTGAGAAGAAACAGCATATTATTGGCGGAGAGTGCATTGGACGGCAACTTTATTACCTGTTTTTGATCATCAGTTTTACTGGTTAAAATAGACAGAATATTACGGATATTATCAGAATTAAATCCTCTGGACATCAAAGAATCCGAAAGTGCATCCTGAATCCTGGATAGCTGTGACTGCTGTTCAAAGAATCCAGAAATTCGGGAAAAGAGTTCAACTGTATTTTCGACCGTACTGCCGGTGCAAACCGACAGTATCCAATCTTTAGCTGCGGAATCAAAAACAGACTCGAAATTTTCGGTAAGTCTTCTTTTTACCTGTTCAAGAATTTCCGAATGAACGCCGCATTTGTCTAGTTTACTAACTATCTGTTCCTCCACCTGGGTCAGAATTCTGCGTAATGTTTCTGCACCTTGTCCATCAATCTTTTCAGACTGCAAAGCCAGGGCTTTGCAGGTTTTTTCGATGTATCCAGTCAGGAAATTGGATAATTGTATATCATCGGTCTGATTTCCCTGCCGAATTTCAGAAGCCAGCAGGATCAGCTTCGCAGCATCGTCCGGTTCTTTTCTAAAAGCATCAATAATCTCATTAACAGAGATTCCGATTTTTTCTGCAGCACTGCCCAGTGAGTCTGCCAATGATTCGCTGTCGATCCTCACATTGAGCATTTTTATCAATTGAAGGTAATCATCAAGAGTCATTCCTTCTTCTATCAGCAAAGTCTTAATTCCCGGCAGTAACCGCCGCAGTTCGTTCAGATCAGGAAGCAGTCTGCAAATAATCTGAGCAAGTCGTTTGACTGATATAGCTCCGCGTCCATACTCCTGCTTTATCAGCTTCAATACAGTCTGGCTGGTAAGTTCATTCAGTTGCAAAGAAACACTGTCTGCAGAGCCATGGTAATTACCATTTATTTTGCTGGTCTCTACTGCTTCTGCAATAGCAATCCTGATTTCATTCAGGGTATCCAGCATGGTATTCAGAGTAACTGGTTCTGCAGTCTGCACTTCACTTTTAAGATCACTGATAAGCTTCAGCGCGCTCTCGGTTGATCTCTGATCATCCACAGTTGCAAACAGTATATCCTTTAACTTCTGTTTTTTATTGGGAAATTCATCATTTCCTTTCACAGAAGAACTGAATCGTTGCAGGTCAGATGATTCAGTGTTCCCGGAAGAGAGGACTTTCCCGAACCGAACATAGTTTATTCTGATGCTGTTGATCTTTTTATTCTGCAGCGATTTTTCTATCTCACTGGCAGACGCGCTGCTTCCACTATCAACAGAAACACTGATAAAGAACTGAAATTCTTCGGCACTCATGCCTTTATAGAAAGTGACAGAAAAGATTCCGATCCGGATAAACTGCTGAATCAGTCTGCGGGGATTGATAGCATCAGCTACAGGCCATTCTTCCACAAAAAGGCTGTCGCGGTTAACAATAAAAGAAACAGTCCCATACTGATTGAGCATGCCAGAGAGTTCTTTGTGCAATGAAAGGGTATTTTTCAGGGTGGTGGGATGACTGGCATTGTAAAGCAGCGCACTGTTCATGGTGACATTGAACAGGCGGGCAAGCAGATCTGCCTGGTTTTGTGTTATTTTTTTCGGCACCGTTTTCATACGCTGACTTTTCCGCTCAGACCGGATACATAGGCCAGAAGGTCCTCTTTGAAACTTGTACAATCCTGATATCTCATCGAAGGCTGTGATGCAATAGCTTTACAGATTATTTTTTCCAGTTCGCTGTCTATTGCCTGACAATGCTGTGATGGTTTACAGAGAAAGATTGAATCAGGATCAAATATTTTTTCTCTGATCATCTGTTCACTGTTGAGAACTTTGACCGGAACAGTTCCGCAAACCGTCTCATAGAGCACCATGCCTGCAGAGTAAATATCCGCACGCGCATCGGTTTGCTGTCCTGAAGCCTGCTCAGGAGCCATGTACAATGGAGTACCTGATACTACCTTGGAAACCCCCTGCTCACTGAAAATGGTCCTTGCAATACCAAAATCAACCAGATAAGGCCTGCCTGTCTGCTCTTCTATAATTATATTTGCCGGCTTGACATCCTGGTGTATCACCTGTTGATTGTGTGCATACCCCAGGGCATCAAGCACAGCAATAATTATCGCGATAGCATCCTTTTTTAGCATAATTCGCCGCGAAGGGACCGGATGGCGATGCAGTCGCTGGATTATGGTCCGCAGATCTTTACCTGCTATTAGCTGCATTACTATGAAGAGAAACTCTTCAGTCTCTCCCATATCAAAAACCGGAACTATATTGGGATGATTAAGAACTGCTACCGTCTCGCCCTCTGCACGAAATTTTTCCACCCATGAAGAAGAGAGCCGCTCTCTGGGAAAAAGCTTTATTGCAACTTTTCTTTTCAATGATTTTTGGTATGCAGTATATACCAGCCCTGTTGCCCCTTCTCCCAGGGGCTCAACCAGTGTAATTCCTGAAATTTCCCTGCCGATGTAGATCTCCGGATTACAGGAAGTATCTGAAGTAATTGTATCGTTCATAAAAATTGTCTGACCTCTTTACTAACACTTAAACGGACCCGCAAGTCCCTATGGCCATTATACTTTAATGGAATGGTTCCGTATAGAGATTTTATGCTGGAGGGGGAGATTGAAAATCGATGGTCTCTGGCTAAAGATTCTGTATTGGAATTTTTGAAATTGAATGGCAGAGGGTGATACCGGGAATGAAGCAGGCCTAAAACCTAAGATAAAAGGATCCTCTTTTTAAATGTGGAATATGGAGCAATGGGGTAAAAAGTTTGCTCTGTCCCCGGTATTGATAGGGACGGAGCAAATCTTTCCACCTATGATCTTTTCGGGAAAAATGAACTTTCACCTATGGAAATTGTTTTTACGGAAAAACATGCTTCCAAGAGACTAATTTCGAAAAGATTATTGCGAAATATCCAAAATGAATGGCAGATGGTTGTACTATAATGATCCCGACATGCGACTTCAGGAAAAGGCTCTTTTTAGAGATCGGAAAAGGATAGAACCTAATGAAAAGGTTCCGTCCCCAGTATACTCTTGACGAAATAGAGATTTTCTGCTTCAAAGGGGCTCGTTTTTGATCTGAGATAGGTGAGATCTATCAAAAAATTCTGCCTGGTTATTTTTTGAAATTTGAATGGCAGAGGATGATTCAACGAATAAAGCCGAAAAATTCAGAAAAAGGGATCCCCTTTTTAATTGGTGAAATATGGAGCAATAAGGCAAAAGGGTTGCTCCGTCCCTGATATTGTTAGGGACGGAGCAAATCTTTGAACCTGCGATCTTTCGGAATAATTGATTTCTCACCAATGAAATGTGGAAGATAAGAATTCCAAAACTGCTACGAAATCCGAAAATGAATGGCAGATGGTTGTGCTGCAATGAACCAGGTATACGACTTCAGAAAAATAGGCTCTTTTTAGAAATCGGGAATGGAGAGTGCCTAAGGTGAAAAGGTTCCTCCGTCCCTAAGCACTCTCCGGAGGCCATTTCAGTTAATCGATCAAATAAGGAATGCAAATCATTTGCATCATTTTATTTTCATAATATCACATTTTTTCGTAGTTTCGATTCATCATCAAAATTTCTCCTTGCAAGCCATTTGTAAGATAAAAAGCACTCTTTTCAGTGCCACTTTCTTCAAAATCGCATTTCAAAATCTTCTTTAGACTGCCCTTTCATAATGGCCGTATCCCTGATTGGAAATAATATTGTTAATAACCGGACGTGTGGAGAACTATTCCCACCCTAATTATGACATATTTACCTCTCCACCATCATCCTGAACCGCACCGATTCATTACCTGCATTTACTTTGGCTACATATGTCCCCCGCGCTATCTTTCCGACATTTTTCAATCGCAATGTACTATTCCCTTTATTCATGAGTTTTGATCCATGAAAGACCTGTCTGCCATCAAGGGTAAATATGCTGCAATGCACTTCTGTGGCCGACTGCAGAGATAAACGAAGCAGGCAGGTGCGGGAATCGAAGGTAATGGAAGGCCTGGATTGATTACCTGTTAGCTGTGGTCGTATCGGGATGTTATTAAGCTTACACTGGGCTACATGGGCTGATACTTTACCACCGGCCATGGTAAATGACCCACCTGCATAAAGATTATCGAAACGATCGACTATCATGGCAAATACGTTGCCATTCATTCCACCTGCTTTACTCCATTCCTTGCTGTCCCATTTGACTAAATAGTTCACAGTTTCTCCATCTTTAAATTCTCCGCCTGCGTAAAGGTTTCCCATACGATCAAATACCATAGCATCCAATGATCGAATTTTCAGGTTTCCAATGCTACTCCATGAATTTCCATCCCACTTGACTATCCCACTAGAATTATTAACGTAGATGTTTCCAAAGCGATCTATTGCTATGGCCTTTACTCCTTCATCAGTTCCGTTACCAAGGGCCTTCCAGGAATTACCGTCCCATTTGGCTATATTTTTCACGGAAATTCCACCTGCCGACTTAATAATCCCGCCAGCGTAAAGATTATTGGAATTGTCAACAGCAAGGGCTTGAACAAACCCATCCGTTCCACTTCCGAGTGATTTCCATACGCTCCCATCCCATTTTGCAATATGGTTCACTGCAATTCCGTCTGCAGAACCAAACATGCCGCCAGCGTAAAGATTATTGGAATCGTCAACTGCAAGGGCTTGAACAAACCCATCCACTCCACTTCCGAGTGATTTCCAGGCACTCCCATCCCATTTTGCGACATAGTTCATTGCTTCTCCACCTGCAGTATCAAACATACCGCCAACGTAAAGATTCCCCAATTTATCCAGAGCAATAGCATCAACATTTTTATTTGTTCCACTACCCAGAGCGTGCCAATCACTGCCATCCCACTTTGCTATATGATTTGCAGCCGTCCCACCAATAGATCTGAATTTTCCACCAGCATAAAGATTGCCGGAATCGTCTTCAGCAAATGCAAATACAAGTTCATTGGTTCCCTTTCCCATTGTAATCCATTCACTGCCATTCCATCTGGATATGCTATTAGCTGCTATTCCACCTATATTTCTAAATGCACCGCCTATGTAAAAATTACCGGTACTGTCAAATTTTACTAGACCAATGCTACCTTCTGCTTCAAGTGGAGCGCCATCTACTTTACTTCCAAAAGCGCCCCATTTACTTCCATCCCATTTGGCTATTTCGCCGGTTATTATTTCACCTGATTTAGTAAATAATCCATTTGCATAAACATTTCCGCTTTTGTCTATAGTTATCTTTCGGACCACCCAATTCAAACCACTTCCCAATGCACTCCAGGTGTCACCATCCCATTTAGCAATATTTTCTACTGTAATTCCACCTGCAGTGTCGAATAATCCACCGACATAAACATTGCCTCTTTTGTCAACTTCTGCTGTTATTATTCCACCATTAACTCCACTGCCAAGCGATTTCCAGACATTACCATTCCATCTGGCTATATGATTTACTTCTATATCACCTGCACTATCGAAATCTCCACCTGCATAGATATCTCCATTTTCGTCAACCACCAATGTATACACATCACCATTCAACCCATTTCCAAGTGAACTCCATCTCATTCCATCCCATCTGGCTATGTGATTCGTCTCTATTCCGCCTGCACTGTCGAAAATTCCGCCTGTATAGATATCGCCGTTTTCACCAATCACTAATGCATATACATCTCCGTTTAATCCATCGCCAAGTGAACTCCATCTCATTCCGTCCCATCTGGCTATGTGGTTCGTCTCTATTCCGCCTGCACTGTCGAATAATCCACATGCATACAAATTGCAAGAACTATCAAAATTCAACGCCAGGATTTCACCATTTACACCACTGCCCAAAGGGCTCCAGGTATTTCCATCCCATTTAGCAATATTGCTTACGATCAAATCACCAGCTATTGTAAATTCACCGCCGGCATAAATGTTACCAGAAGAATCGATTACCATGGCATTAACTATTCCATCGATTCCCTGAACACCACCCATGCTCACCCAATCAGCATCCGAAATAGTAGGATCAATACGGAGAGGGTATTTCGCGCCTCTGTCATCAACAGAAACCTTAATACATTTTTTTCCAGCCATTTCGAATTTTGCTGCAACTGTTTTACCATCTGCATCAAAAACCCTCAGATTGTGGTACATAAAAACTCTGCCACTACTTAATTGGATTTTTATCGCTTCGTTTTTCAGTGACAAATTCGAAGCTGCTCCAGTAGCTGTAAGTTCAAGCTGCAATTTTCCTTTTCCACCGGGTCTGTTAACGATTATAAAATCCTGTCTTATCCCATCTCCTGAGCTGCTGTATTCCTCCACCACGTTCCCTTGTTTGCTGCTTACTATATTGCCACTTACTCTTACCCAATCAGCTTTGTAAGGAATCTCTTTCATTAACTGCTCTCTTCCAATCCGCGAAGCCCTGATACTGAAAAACCCTTCTCCTTCACTCTTTGAAGTTGACCGGAAAATGCAACCGTTCATAGTTATCTCGGCCTGTAAAGATTGCATCCGGCAGTCAAGAAGATAGCCATTCCAAAGTTCAGTTATGGAATGTCCTTTCTCAGTGGACTTCTTTTCTGATTTGCTGATTGTTTTGTCAAAAGCGTTAGATACTCTCGAATAGGCCAGGGAAGAGCAGATCAAAATATGACCGGCCAGGATGAGCATTGAATAATGAGAAACTCTTTTCAACATGTAGACCTCCCTGATGAATGGTCTTAATAGCATCTCGGTATATAATCGGATCTTTAGAAGTCCGACCACTCTTTGTAACGCAGAAGTTTAAAACAGTCGGTGTTTTTCTTTTCTATTCAAAGATAAGCAGCAGGTAATTCTCTATCTCAACCCGGAATAGAATTTCTGCCTAAGTTACAGTCACTTTACAGTCTCTTCCCGTGCATGATACTTGTTTACTGCTTACTTATACAATTGCCATGGATTTATACTGTCTCAGCAGATCACCAGTTTATATCATACCCGATAATGCATCTATAAATCCGATTCTCCACATTGTTTTGTAACTTCAATAAACCCTCATCATAGTGCCATGTTTCATATTGTATGTAGAAAACGGCCTGCCTTTTGTTCAAATTTGGTACAATTCCCGGTGAAGGAGTATATGTTTCATACAAACATTCCGTGCCTGTAAATGTAAAATGCTCTGATACAGTCGAATCAATGCTGTACCAGTTCCATTTTCCTATCATGTTCCCTTTTTTGTATTGCATGGCCAGTGTACGAATTCGGTATTGATCAGTTAATAAATGCCGAAATTTACGAATTCCTTTATAACTTAAATCCTTTTTAATTCATTATCAATTCATTTGATTAAGATGAGTGAGATTGTGTCGTCCAAAAGCATCCGGAGAGCCGGTCATGGGAATCGAAATTTTTTATGGAACAAGAACCACAGGCCATTTCTTTGGATCCCGGATTTATGATATTGTCGTAGTCTGTGCTTGAAAATATTTTAACCACCTATAGCTCTTTTTTAGGTGATAATTGGAAAAACAGTTAATAGAAACCGTTGTTATGAGTAATACTGTAGCGATTGAGATTATTACGGAAAAAATCTTCGAGATTCGTGGTCAGAAAGTCATGGTTGACGTTGATCTTGCAAATCTCTACGGAGTGCCCACTAAACGTCTAAATGAAGCGGTAAAAAGAAATATTCAAAGATTCCCTCCCGATCTTATGTTTCAGTTAGAAAAAAAGGAATGGATTGAACTGGTCGCAAATTGCGACCGCTTTGCAAATATGAAACATTCATCCGCTCTGCCACACGTATTCACCGAAACCGGTGTAGCAATGCTTTCAAGTGTTCTGAATTCAGAAACAGCTATTCAGATAAATCTCCAGATCATTCGCGCCTTTATCCGCTTGCGCCGAATGCTCACCGATCATGAAGCCCTCAGGCTTGCTATCGAAGGTCTCGAGATGCGGATGAGTAAAAACGAACGGGACATTCAAATAGCCATTAAAGCGATTCAAGCCATTCTTGCTCCGCCACAACCGAAATCGAAAAAACTACGCATGGGCTTTGCCCCACCTGAAAAGGCAGTCGTTAAAAAAATATCGAATGTCGAAGTAACAGAAAAAGAAAAACCGAATAAAAAAAGATCAGATCTCAATATATGAACACAGAACACACTAATTGGCAATTCCCACCTTTTCCCCACTTATTAAGAGGGGCGCTTCCAGTTGGGGATTTTAAATTTTTCCGATAAAAGAGGGAAAATGCAAAAAGAAGCATTTATTAACTTTCTAAAAGAAACATTTCCGGATAAACACCCGGAGCTGATCAAAAGCTTTGAAAGCTATTTTAACTGGATCATTGAAGAGAACAGAAAAATCAACCTGATTTCCCGCCAGACCGACCCTGAAGATATCTGGACACAACACTTCCTGGATTCACTGCTGTCGGTTAAGCATGTAAATTATTCCGGTAAAGCCATTCTTGATTTCGGCACAGGCGGCGGATTACCCGGAATCCCTCTGGCAATCGCTTACCCCAATGCATCTGTCACCCTGCTGGATTCCAGGAAAAAAAAGATTCAGGCACTCAGATCGGCTGCAAATGTTTTACACCTGACAAACTGCTCTTTTCTGGACATAAGAATAGAAGAGGTACCGGTCAGGCTGTATCGCACATTCGATATAATAGTCTCCCGATCGGTCAGGATACTTCCTGAATTCCGCAAACCATTAATGAATCTGTTGAAAAGTGGTGGCAAGCTGGTCTTATATAAGAGCCGTATTCTGGATGATGTGGCTCAGTTTGATTCGGCGCAGATTTTTGACGTCAGCAATTCACTTATAGGAGAGAGAAAAATTGTCGTTGTTGTAAAAGAAGAGGAAGGGAAGTAGAAAATATCGAATATCGAATAGCGAATATCAAAATATTAAATATCAAATATCGAAGTAAGGGGAAAAGAAATATTGAATTTGAAAGTGTGAGCGCTGAATCTCACTGATTGGGAAAAGCCCCCTTGTCAGGGGGTGTTTCCTGGGGAGATCTTTCAGGCATTCTTTTTCTTGAACATGGAAAACATCTTGAAAAGCGAACCCATAAGACCTATTTCATCCTCTGGATCTTCAGCTTCCTCGTATGGAAACGGATAGGCTTTATATCCTGCCTTTTTCTTCATAAAATAATCCCGATCCTTTTTGATGTGCTGACGCACCATGCCCCGGTCTCTCATAAATGGTTCCACCTCTTTTCCCTCATACTTGTTATCCCAGATATGAAGATCATTGATCTGATCAGGGGCAGGATATTTGGTAGATGCATCCCTGAATGAACGGTAATTTTCCAATACAATTGGATAATCGAATTTGCCGGAAAATTCATTATCATAAATAACTCCGGTTCCACCACGGATATACATCCCCTGATAGCTTCCCCCTGATTTGATCTTGTTTCCATAGATCTCATATTTGCGACTTCCCCGGCCATAGAAAAAATTCCCATGCGCATCTATTGGATTAGTGTTGAGGTTGCCATCATCGATGGTATTATACCTGAATACATAATTTGAGCCACGGTTGGAGGAGATGGAGTGAATAGCCCCTTTCACATTCTTATGCTCGAATTGGTTCTTTTCCACATAAACAGCATCATCGGAACCCAGCTTCACCGGCCGTTTCCAGGCCCCATCATTATCACCATAGATAACTATATCGGTCACACTGTTTTCCTGAAACTGATTATTATCAATCACCCCTTTTATGTTCCCGTTGGTTTCTATGGCTCTTTTTTTGAAGTTTTTAAAGGTACTGTTGTCGATTCTCATCTCCAGGCTGTCACTGGCAATCTTGATGCCATTTCCATTTCTTCCCCCATCCAGTACCAGATTTGTCAGTCTGAAGTAACTGTCAGAAACTACCCTGAAAAACCAGTCCAAAGCAGAAGTCTGCTTGAGCACAGTCTTTTTCTTCCCTGATCCTGAGATGGTTATGTTTTTTTTGACCTCGATTTTCGGGCCTTTGAAATCGAAGTTTCCTTCCGGAATCACAACAGTGGCATTCTCAGGGGCATTGTCAATAGCTGACTGAATATCTTCCCTGCTGCCACTTTTTGCATTTATGGTAACCGCTGATGAATTTAGCGCATTCAGTAAGAATGTGGTAATCGCCACAGTCGCCATCACATGCTTTTTCATAATACCTCCTTGCTCTAAAACATCTGTAATCATCCGATATACAGGTCAGCCACAGAGCGGTTGTTTAGAAAAGGAGTTATTTCGCATGAAAATATTCCATTATTGTTTTAAATAGAGAATTAAATCGGCAGCCTCCCAATGTAACCTGTTACCTGACCTCTAAATCCCATAGCCGTAAGGCTAAGATTTGTAACACATTGAATCGAAGGAAGTAACGCATTCCCGCCCCCTAATCCCCCAAAGGGGGACTTTAGGATCTCATAACGCCACAGTAGATCTTAACCACAATCTTAGTTCTCTTACAAATATCAGGTCCCTACGGGACTTCTTAGTCCCCTTCCGGTCCTAGGGTCCCCCTTTGGGGGATTTATGGGGCTAAGTTTGGGGGCTTGTTTAGAGGGCAGGCAGGCTTTTTGCACTTCTTTATTGGTAAATAATCTATTGACTTTACCCAATCAGGAATTTACGTTTAATGCCCAGTTCACAGAAAATTCATGATTTCGATTTCCATACCGATCAGAGTTTTAAAAAAAAGGCTGTCCGAAGCGGCGGCATTACCATGCTCACCCACTTTCTGGATTATGGAATTCAGGTTGGCAGTACCGCAATCATAGCACGGATTCTTGAGCCTTCCGATTACGGATTGGTAGCTATAGCCTTGGCTGCCACCGGATTTTTTTTCATATTCAAGACATTGGGGCTCAGTGATGCAACAGTGCAAAGAGAGCATATAACTCATCAACAAGTCAGTAACCTCTTCTGGATAAATGTAACAGCCGGATTATTGCTCACCCTGATCTTATTTCTTGGAGCATCTTTAATAGCCGCAATATTTAATGACAACAGACTGATTGACATCATCAGGGTATCCTCAATAACCTTCTTAATTTCCGGTTTTTACACTCAACATCAGGCATTACTGAAACGATCCATGAAATTTTCCGCTCTTGCTGTAAACGAGGTAACAGGTATCAGTCTCAGTGTAATTGCAGCCATTGCCATGGCTTTTTCCGGAATGGGGTATTGGGTTCTTGTAATCCGTCCCATCATCTATACAGCCAGTATAGCAATCGGCTGCTGGGTATTGTGCAGTTGGCGTCCGGGACTTCCCTGCAGAAATAGTAATGTCAAGCCTATGCTCAGATTTGGCCTGAATACAATCGCCTATTATATAGTCGATTATTTAGCCAGAAATTCAGATAAGGCCTTGATAGGCTGGAAAGAGGGGCCCGGGCCGCTGGGATTTTACTCCAAGGCATTTCAGCTTTTTCTGGCACCGGTCAGTCAATTGACAATACCTCTTTCCGGAGTTGCAGTATCCACCCTGAGCAAGCTTTGCAGAGAGCCTTCAAAATATCATTCGTATTATCTTAACGCAGTACATGCAATTGCATTTATGGGATTTCCAAGCAGCATGTTCCTGGTTGCTAACAGTAAACACCTGATCCTTTTTTTATTGGGTGAAAAATGGGCCGGGGCTGCAGAACTATTCTCTATACTGGGCCTGGCAGGAGGTATTCAGCTTATCACTTCAACCAGAGCCTGGTTGTTTGTATCACAGGGAAGGACCGACCGATGGTTTTACACTGGTGTGGTAGCATCTGTGGTAATGGGTTTATTTATTCTGATCGGTTTGCAGTTTGGCACAAAGGGTGTGGCGATAAGTTACACCACCTTTGTATATCTGGCCCTGATACCCAGTCTTTGGTATGCAGGTGCTCCTATCGGACTGAAATTCAGACAGATTTTTTCAGTTATCTGGAAAACCTTCTGTGCTTCCTTTCTGGCAGCCAGTGTCAATTGGTACCTGATCCGGTTCATGCAAAACTTCTCTCATTTCATTATTCTGCTTTTGTCGATGTTGATATTCTCCATAAGTTACACAGCTATTGTTTTTGCATTATATGGAAATGCAAAACCCTTTATCAGTTTTTTCGAGCTGGCATTGATGGTGTTTCCTGGAATTCACAAAAAAAGAATCAGACTGACTCAGAAAACAACCTTTCAAAATCAATCCACTGAGGAATAAGAATGGAAATCTATAAATCAGGCATGCTTGACAACACCACTTTAGTTCGCTTTACCCATGCCTCAAGCAGTGGTGCAGGTACCGAATCCCATATTGAGTGCCTGAACAAGATTCTTTTACAACGTAATAAAATGACAATCTATTATCTGTATATGCCTGAAAATAACGCAGAAATTCAGACGCAATTCATAGGTAAAGGCAAACTGATCCGCGTCCCAATGAAATACACTCTTTCCCCTCTCTCCTTGAACAGGAATCTCCTATCCAGAATTCTTTTTAAATGTAAGTCCTTTCTGCCAGGTTTTGAATATATCCCTCAATTCCGGGATGTCGTTCATCTTCATAGCATAACCGAAAAGCTGTTTTCAGAGAGCAAAATTGATCTGCTGGTCAATCATTTCGCAGGGAGCAGGGGCAGTCTGGAAATAATGAAAGAGATGACTGCCAAAAATATCCCGGTTCTGGTCATAAACCATTTTCACAACAAATGGTTCTACAGGGCAGCTATTCGCAAACAGCTCAAATATGCAGCAATGGCTGCCGGAATGTCAAATGTCTGCATGCCCAGATATCTGCAAAACCGGTTTGTTAACCTGTCCAATGGAATCGATACCGATTTTTTCAATCCCGAACTGGTAGAAACAACAAAGGTTCCCTTCACAAAACCAACACTTCTTCTTCCCGCACGGGTTAAAAACAAAGGTCATATTGATCTGTTAAAAATTCTGTATCATTTAAAAAAACATGGGCTCAATTGCTCACTGGTTTTTGCAGGACGATACGATTCCTCTGAATTCAAGACCCAGTTAGACAACTTTATCCAAAAGCATCATCTGGAAAGCGATGTTTTGTTTACCGGTATTCTTTCTCCCGAATCGCTTCGGCTCTGGTACGCTAAAAGCACCCTGATGGTACTTCCGACCTATCATGATGAAGGGCTGCCAAGAGTGGTTCTGGAGTCCCAGGCTATGGGACTACCACCGGTCTGTTATGATTCAGGAGGAGTTGCAGAGTCTATTCTCCAGGGACAGACAGGGTATTACCTGAAAAAAGGGGATCGTGGTGGCATGCAGAAGTGTATAGCCCGATTATTAACAGATGACAAAAAGAGGTCCTTTTTGAGCAAAAACGGCAGGAAATTTATCCTTAACAGTTTCAGCCTCAATTCTCTGGCCTGCCGTCATGAACTAACCTATTTCCGATTAATCCATTCCATTTCTGAAGGCTGTTGAAAGAATATCTGGAACCCCTTTGGCCAGGGTTAAACGAAAAAGTGGTACTGATCTTGCTTTTCTCGAATGTACCCGTTCATAATTTTTTTTCGGAAAAGGGGTAAATTCATGAAAACATTATTAATCATTTTATCCGCAGCTTCGATTTTATTTTGTGAAGGGTTAAGAGTAGGGATAAATGCCGGAGTCTCAAACAGTAATATCAGCGGAACCGATGCGTGGAATACCGGTTTTGCAATCGCCGCCAATTTATACTATGCCCCCACAAACAATATTATCTTCGGGTTGCGTACTGCATATAACCGATGGTCTCCTGATGCAGATTCATTTCTCAATCAACTTCCAATTATTCTAACCGATGGTGAAATTAATGGTTCTGCGACCCTGTGGGAGATCGTTCCTGCCATTAGAATTGCCACTAACATAGCCCAAAGCCAGGTGGGGCTCTTTGGCCATTTCGGTGCCGGTCTGTTTATTATCGCCACAGATGTCGGCAGCGAAGGGCATCTGGAAAGCAGCCTTTTTTCACAGAAACTGGTTGATTCTACAGAAAATGTCTGGGGTATCTCTATGGGTTTGGGTATTTCTATCGGAAGGATAGCAGGATTAGCTCTGGAAATTCTCCCTCTGTATCACGTTCTTGATTTAAACGCTTCTCCCCGCCAGTATTACACGATATCACTTGGTGTGTCCTATGAATTCTAAGAAGGAGGCAATATGGGAATTTTTTTTCCGATAATGATAGTGCTGCTTCTCCAAACGTTTGCTTTAGCCATTGATTCCCTCCAGGAAGATTCTCCACCGGAAATTCTTTTTTCTCAGGATACCATCCCCCAGGATACTGTGCCAGAAGATACTACTTTTCAAGATACAATCCCCCAGGACAGTGTGCCTTTACCAAATGATACTACCCCTTCCGATACATCTCAATCCCCCGCTCCACCAGGCACAATCCAGCAGGATGAGGCTTCTCTGCGGTCATCGGCTGACAGCGTACCAGTGCCCCCCCAGGTTAGGGAGACTTTAAACGAAAGAAGTATGGAAATAGGTCTGATGTTAGGTGAACCAACCGGTGTCTCTTATAAATATTTTATAACCGACGTAAATGCGATCGATGCAGGTGCAGCGGTGTCTTTTATTCCAAATGCAGTTTTCCAGTTAAGTGCAGATTTTTTGCGACATTACTATCATTTTGCCAATACTGGCCAGGGACGTCTGCCACTGGTCTATGGCGCCGGTTTAGCGGTACAGTTTCGGGAAGATACCCGATTGGGAATCAGAATTCCTGTAGGTCTGACCTACATCATGCAGAGTTTGCCTTTAGCACTTTTTATTGATCTCGCTCCCCGCTTTGATATTGTACCAGACACTGAAGTCTCTATCAATGCCGCTGTAGGTGTCCGGTACCGGTTTTTTCCAAGATAATTCATTAAACAGTGGTAGAGACAAGTTTGCCCTGTCTCTACCAATTCATTAATCTCCTGACTTGCAACCGTGCATGGTGTCTATACGAAGTGGTTAGTGCTTCCTCATTTGTGTACCCCCCCCGGTATATCTTTTAAAGAACCAGGGCAATACTGAAGAACCCCCATTTTAAGCACTTACAGTAAGATTTAATTCCATTACATACCATGGAGATCACATTAATCAAAGTCCAGATCTGCTATGATAATTTTTCACCGATACAGGTTGTGCTTAAAAAAGTAGCGAAATAGTCCAATTCAGGGATTTCACCAGTTTTTATGAGCAAAATGTAGTTTTATAAGGCTGATACATGTTTTTTATGGCTAACAACTAGTTTTTTGTATATTAATACATCCTTTTTAACAGCAAGAGCACCGTTTTTAGCACCTGACACATCATTTTTAACGGCCGCAACACTATTTTTAGTAAATATTTTTTTGTTTTTGGTAAGTTTTTGGTCGTTTTTGGTAAGATATAGGTCGTTTTTGGTAAGACACAGATCGTTTTTGGCAAGACGCAGATCGTTTTTGGTAAGACGCAGATCGTTTTTGGTAAGACGCAGATCGTTTTTGGTAAGACGCAGATCGTTTTTGGTAAGGCGCAGATCGTTTTTGGTAAGGCGCAGATCGTTTTTGGTAAGGCGCAGATCGTTTTTGGTAAGGCGCAGATCGTTTTTGGTAAGGCGCAGATCGTTTTTGGTAAGGCGCAGATCGTTTTTGGTAAGGCGCAGATCGTTTTTGGTAAGGCGCAGATCGTTTTTGGTAAGGCGCAGATCGTTTTTGGTAAGGCGCAGATCGTTTTTGGTAAGGC
>Ga0209510_1001000_pt1 | contig 34373 bp, 22 predicted proteins | sample BiotimSIPDNA_FD_185749 | JGI IMG/M metagenome (GOLD analysis project Ga0209510, IMG submission 185749) | Anaerobic biogas reactor microbial communites from Washington, USA - Biogas_R1 time_0 SIP DNA (SPAdes) (version 2) | ecosystem: Engineered > Bioreactor > Anaerobic > Unclassified | place...
GAAAAGGTAAGTTTTAATACGTTTTTTTAATAAAAAGGGTTACTGCGAAGCCTGCGAGCGAAGAGTATTCCTGTCCTGCGGCCAAACCACCGACTGGGCAGCTAAAAGCCCGTCTCTGTGGTAATACGTGCGGAGCATGTTACCGCTCTTCCATCCGGCTATCTGGCATAATGCCCTTTCAGGTGTTCCGGCATTGAGAAGCTCGGTTGCGGCATTGTGGCGGGTATCGTGGAAATGTGCATTCTTTAAACCGGCAATATTAAGACAGCGACGCATTGCCCGGTCAAAGTCTCCGAGTGGGAGATATTTATCATGTTTTTTCACGTACCTGAAAAATAACCATGGGCATTTTTCCGGTGCTGGCAGAGTACGGAAATATGTTGTAAGCCATCCCGGCGGAATTGGCTTCCAGCTACCGCTTTTACACTTTGCGATTTCATCCGGGACATAGATAACATTATTGATAAGATCAAGATGTTCGCGGGTTAGTGCCGACAGTTCCGATTTCCGGCAGGGTACTTCAAATGCTAAACGGATAACCGCCGACAGATGGGGCGCTTCCTTATCCACAATATTTATGAGTCGTTGCCGTTCAAGGTCAGTAAATACTCTATCTCTGGGAATAACCTTGAGAATCTCCATTTTCTGTAGAGGATTAGAATCAAGAAGCCCATCGGTAACACAGAGATTGAGTGCAGCTTTTGCCATTATAGTGTAATGGTTCACGGTCGTATTGGCAAGCGGTTTTCCGGTCTGGCGGGAAATACGGTGTCTGAGATTAACCCAATACCGCCTGAAATGCTCACGTAATTTTTCTATTGGAACGTGGCTTAAATCCCTTTTCATCTCGTCGAAAGCATACGGGGCAGAAAGGTTGTTTTTCCGTGCCTCGTAATAATAATCAAGCGCCTGACCGAACGTGACAATTTTTGTTGCTGAAAGGTGAATACTTGCATCAGCAATTTCACGAAGACGCTGACGGAGTTCATAGTATTTTTCCTCTGCCGCCTTGCGGGTTCCCGTGAACGTATGGCGCTGGCTATGCTCCCTATTATCTTTCCATACCCTGATGAGCAGAAGCCATTTGCGCGGCCCGACCTGTGTAATATTCATTCCCATGCTACAACCATCTATCAGTTATTTTTTTAATTGACTTTTGATATTTAAAATAACACGATAAATTTCTATTGTAAAGACTTCTGTATAACATTATCTATTTTTTATTATTCGCCGGTTAATCTTCAACACAGGTTGAAGTAATCTGCCGTTTAAGATATAACGGTCGATTTCATCTTTTGAAAACCTCCATCTTCCACCGACTTTTACCGCTCCGGGTATGCGGCCAGTATGCCGATATTTTTCTACGAACTTGATTGATATGTTCATGTAGTCCGCAAGTTCCTTGCTGGATAAATAGTGCTTCTCCATAACACATTTCCTTTAGGTCAATTTTGTAATATCAATTGTCAGATTTTGCAATTCCTGGATTCATTAAATATTCTATTATTGCATGCATCAATATTTTGTCTCTTTCATCTGGATCAGATGGATTCCCATTCTTCAGAAGTTCCTTTATCGCACACAGAAGACCACCGATAACATCTTTGGAACATAAGAACCATGCTTTGATAAATTTGTCCGCAGACTGGTAAAATTCGGTACCAGAAAGGCAGAACAACCATTTTGACAATAGATTATCAACGTCACCTGCGTTCATTCGGTCAGGGTAACGGTAATATCGAAATATATACGGGAATACCTCAAGCGGATTTTTAACGCATTTTAAAGCATCAACTATGATTTTTATTTCACATTGACTTGCATTTACTTGCTGAAGTTTTTTGATGACTTCAAAAATATTCATATGATATTCTTTATATATCAGCCTGTCGATTATCATGTATTCTTCCTTTACTATGAATTATATCTGAATTGTTAGTATGGTCATTTGTTAAACCGGGAACTACAGATACCAAGATCCCTTCGAGTTACCCGCTTATAAACCCCTCTGAAAGTAACTAAAAACACTTTGCAGGAAGTGCAGGAAGTAAAACCATGTTTTGCGTAAAAGTCTTATAAACAATACTTGTAAAGACTTTACCTAAAACCCCGCTTTTACATCCTGCATATCCTGCGGTTTAATTTCCTTGTCTACTTTAGGTATCTTGCATGATGTTTTGGTATCCTCCCCCTTTCCTGAAGCTGGAATGCAATAACGTGTAGTTCGTGTTCTGTCAACCTTCTTAGATGCACCAGTAACCTTTTCAATGTGTGCCCATATTTTCCCGATTCTCACTCCGATCTGTTTTGCCGATACCTTATAAAAATGACTTCCGATTCCTTCTTTTTTCCGTATCAGATCAAGTAATTCAGATGCGGTACCATCGAATCCAGTTGAGTTATGAATATCGAGTAGTAATGACCCTATTGAATCGTTTTGAAGACATATCATACCTTTATCTGCTTCAGCGGCTCGTAATGCCTTAATAGCTTCTTCCTCTTCACCCAATGCGCGGCCAATACGAACGGCGAAATCTGCGAAATCAGGGTGTCGTTTATTCAATCCTTGAGGAACTGGTTTATGATCAGCAAGTGCTTTTTTTAGTATAGTACAGAGCCACGACAATACGCCATCACGGTTATCCTGTATTTCCTGTGTCAAACTTGCATCCGCAGTATCGGAAACAAGCCGTTCCAGCCTGATGACAAGTGCCCTGTCTGCTAAACCGGCATCAGAAGCAAACAATGGATTTGCAGATGTAAGTGTAATCCATGCATGTGGATAATATGAGGCAATGGCATCATTGGTGTAAAGTTTACGTTTCTTATATGGTGTTCCTGTAGATGCTGCCGCGATGTTATCAGGCAGCCATTTTATATGGGAATCAACATTGTCGATCAAAGCAATACCACCGGCATTCAATACTAACCAGAAATCCTGCTCGCCATCCCGTTCTTTTGGACAGAGGGCGTTCTGAAGCATACCGAAAAGGTGGAGAATATTTCTGATAATACAAGTTTTACCGGAACCGACAGGGCCAATAATAACAAGTACCGGTTTATGTTGTGGATCGGTCGGACACGAAATAAACCAGAGTTTCAAAAGCGTTCGTGCATGCGGGGATATAGTCGAAAGATTCCTGAACAGGTGCAATGTACTAAATGGATCAACAGGCGCAGTACACGACCATTCACGCAAACAGGTAAATGGTGTGAATAAAATACCATCGGTGCCATTATCAACCGTTTCTATTGCATTGCATGAAATTCTTACTATTTTATTCTGACCGCAGGAAAGGTATATTTTTCCGTCTTTCTTTGCCCAAAATAGGCTTACATTGATTTCCTTTGCCCTTCCGGATAATGCTTCATTTTCAATATCCTTCAGTATAAATGAAAACAGTTTTGATGCCCGATTAACGCGAAGAGTATCACTGAGCCATGAAAGGAAATTATCGTTCTGAATGAGAAACAAAACCTTCAAGGTTGAATTAAAAAACATTGCAGACGTAAAATCGTTATCGGGTGTATGGTAAAAAGTCCCGACAGTTTGCAGCCATTCACGTACTGCTTCTCCGCATTTCTGGTTCCGTTCGTCAGATGATAAATTCTTATCTTGAGTAATTGAAAAAAGGATTGCATGTATACTGTCTTTAAAGTTTTTTGCTTGTTTCGTATCAGCCTGTTCAATCTTTACATCAAATAAATAACATCGTAAAACACCAAGAGCATCAGTGCCATTTTGAATGTAAAGATCACGCACATCATATCCCGAAGGTTTACCGGCAGGCCATTTGATATGTTTAATTTCAAATGCTACATTGCGGAGCAGGCCAACAACCTTTTTAATACCGTTTCTGCCTGCTTCGTCATTGTCATACACAATGTAAACAGACTTGCCAGTAAAGTATTTCCTCCATTCTGTTTTGAACGTATTAGCGCCCGGAACCGCAATTGCACATAAGCCAAGTTCACGCATGGCGAGCATATCCCAGATGCCTTCACAAAGATAGACTTTATCAGCATTTAATTTTTCAAGACCGTATAAATAAGTTGGAAAGCCCTTCAGGCAAAACGGTTTTGATAATTTGCCGTTTATTAGCTTGCAGGTGTAAATAGTCTGAAGCTTGCCGTCAGGTTTATATGCTGGAATGATGTACTCACCTGTTTGGGGGTTATAACCTATTCCGGCACTCCGCAAGGTTTCAGGTTGTAAATGTCTATTTTTTGAAAGCAGGATTTCAGGAGTACCGCTGAAGCTTTTTTGGAAAGAGGGTAACAGCATTTCAATGAATGAATATAGGTTGCCACTTTTCCCGCAATGTTGGCAAATCCACAATCCATTCAACATTTTGACATAAAGATGATTCCCTTTTCCACACAGTGGGCAATCGCCAATAGCCTCGGTACCATCTCCATTTGGTTTCAAAAAATGGACATTAAAACGAATAAGAATATTAATGAAATTATTTTTATGAATTGACATAAACATCCCAGATGAAATATTAAAAGCCATAGATTATTGTTAAAAATACGGCATTTTAACACATTGAGATGTAAAGAAATAGTATATTTAAGTCAGATGTAACTCTTTGTAATGAAACGAGTTAAATAAGAATGTATAAGAAGTGTATAAGATTACAAAGCTACTTTTTACGTGGAGGATTCATCTTTAAATAAACTTTGTCGAATATTTCGGTAGGTATTTGATATTCGCCCTTATTTTTGGTAAAATGTTCCTTATATACTTCAATACCGCACACTTTTTTTGCATTGTTTCTGATTGTCATTTTTGTTGAATTGAAAGCATCCTCAAGCTCTTTTTCGGAATGAAATATTTGTAACTCACTACCTTTTTGAGGATGCGGTAGAGAATTAGAAATCATATTTATATATTCGTCAATTGCGGAAAGGAATTCCCCCTCTAATACACTGTTTGCGAATGGAATAGGAATATAAACTTTAAAATTTAACAATACGGGAGTAGATCGTTTAGCTAAGTCTTGAAGCAATGGAGGATAATTGCCCAATCCGATAAGGTGGCATAATGATTTTATCGATTTCAGAAAAACATCCAAATTGTCCTGTACTGATTCGATATCTTTTTTACTGCTATATTCTAATATTTCATTGCGTATTTTTAGATAATGATCACGGCTTTTTATAAGTGTAGTCAGGCTCATAAATTCATTCGATTCAGGGATGTAATAAAAGGCAGAAATGTGGTAAAAACCAATTTTCCTGCCTTTTTTGTATTTAAAACCAAAATAATTCCCGAAACTATCGCACACCCGGATGAATCCACAATTGACCCTCTTTTTTCAGCAGATTCTCATACATATCAAAGGTGAGATTCGCCCAAACCACCTTTTGCGCCACACTTCGCTGCAAAACCAGTTTAGCCGCCGTAGAAACGGATTCCTGCCCGTAATTGTCTATAAATACAGTTTGAGGCCGAAGCATGCAGTTCTGAATTTCGCTTAAAGCTGGATCAGCATAGAGTTCTTTCATGATATCCATCGCTTTTGACAGCATCCCGATTTTTTGAGCCCTTATAGTATACTCAACATTAGCCATATATCCACCCTGATCAACAAAAATTGAATCCAGTTTGACTGTTATATTTTCACCACCAAATTTTTTAACAATCTGGCCGATTTTCTCTTCTCGTGTTAAAGGGGCAGATGTAGCAGAGGTATTAGGAGAAGTTGATGTTGATGTTTGTTCTGGTTTATTAAAAAAATAACCAATAAGAGCTAAAACCACAAACGCTATGCTTGAATACAGAATATTGCGGACAATTTTTGGTAATTTTGTTTTTGGTGCTGACATGGAGTCCTCCTGTTTTGGAATATTTGTGAACCTACCCCGAAACAGCACCAATAAAAAAGGCGCAGCTTCACATCATTTCGGTTCAAGGTACTGGCATACCTACTCCACAAAACGAAGGAAGTGCGCCCGTTATGGACGCACCTTTCCCTCAGTTCTGTGGAGTTAAAAATTGCCAGTTTTTGAACCAGAACAAGGTAAGTGTGTTTATTTTTCGCTACTGAATTAACGTTTTTTTATCCGATGTCCTCCTTTGAACAATAGTTTAAATTAAAATACGTTCCATTTTTCCCAAAAACATAGAAATTCATGCAGATTTTTTAAATTTTTTCGATTAAATAGAGGCCGAAAGAAGGTATTTAATGTAATTTAAAATTCTGTTCAAAATTTAATTTTTACTGTTTCTCAGTGTAAGAAGGCAATAATGGCAAAAGCTAAAGAAGTAAAACCACAGGAAGAACCCATCGAAAAACAGCTCTGGAAAGCTGCCGACAAACTCCGTAAAAATATTGATGCCGCCGAATATAAGCATATCGTTTTAGGATTAATATTCCTTAAATACATTTCTGATGCATTTGAAGACCTGCACCAGAAACTCTTATCTCAAAAAGGGGAATATGCAGGTGCAGACCCGGAAGATAAGGACGAGTATAAAGCTGAGAACGTCTTTTTTGTTCCACCTTCCGCCCGCTGGAGTTTTTTGCAGTCACACGCAAAACAACCCACTATCGGAAAAACTGTTGATGATGCAATGGATGCAATTGAACGGGAAAACGCCTCCCTTCGTGATGTATTACCGAAAGTATTCGCTAAAGGCAACCTTGATCCCACTAACCTTGGCGGTTTAATCGATTTAATTGGAAATGTCGCCCTCGGCAATGCCAAAGCCCGAAGTGCTGATGTCCTCGGCCATGTGTTTGAATATTTCCTTGGTGAATTTGCGCTTGCCGAAGGTAAGAAGGGCGGACAATTCTATACACCACGCAGTGTTGTTGAGCTGCTTGTCGAAATCCTCGAACCGCATAAAGGCAGAGTTTTTGACCCCTGTTGCGGTTCTGGTGGAATGTTTGTGCAATCCGAAAAATTCGTGGCAAACCATCAGGGAAAACTCAATGATATCTCCATTTATGGTCAGGAGAGCAACCAGACAACATGGCGACTGGCAAAAATGAATCTCGCCATTCGCGGTATCGACAGTTCACAGGTAAAATGGAACAATGAAGGTTCTTTCCTCCATGATGCACACAAAGACCTGAAAGCCGATTATGTAATAGCTAATCCGCCTTTTAATGACAGCGACTGGAGCGGTGAACTGCTCCGCAATGATGGCCGCTGGAAATTTGGCACGCCTCCTCCCGGAAATGCCAACTATGCCTGGATACAACACTTCCTTTATCATCTCAGCCCCAGTGGTATTGCCGGATTTGTTCTGGCAAAAGGTTCTCTGACATCTAAAACATCCGGTGAAGGAGAAATACGCAAAGCACTGGTTGAAGCCCGTCTGGTGGACTGTATTGTAAACCTGCCCGCAAAACTGTTCTTAAACACACAGATTCCAGCCTGTCTCTGGTTCTTAAGCCGCAACAAGGCTAATGGTGGGTATCGTAAGCGCACCGACGAGATACTGTTTATTGACGCTCGTAACGAAGGCCACCTGATTAACAGACGAACAAAGGAACTTTCTGAAGAAGATATACAGAAAATTGCCGGAACGTACCATGAATGGCGGAAATTGAAAGGAAAGTATGCAGACATAAAAGGATTCTGCAATTCCGCATCTGTTGAACGTGTAAAGGAACTCGATTACGTTCTCACTCCCGGACGGTATGTAGGGCTGCCGGAAGAAGAGGATGAGTTCGATTTCAAGGAACGTTTTACCAGCCTTAAAAAAGAGTTCATGGAGCAGTTGAAGGAAGAGGAAAGACTGAATAAAGCGATTTTGGAGAATTTGAAGAAAGTGGAAAATGTCTGAACCGTGATTAGAAAGATTATAGGATTACCATGATTAAAATAAATCAAGTTCATCATAATCAAGTTCATCAGGAGAATCATGAAAATCACGGTTCAGACAATGTGGAAAGTGAAGCTGGTATGAGTGAGTGGAAGGAATGTAAACTTGGCGACATTGCATCATCTAATCTGAAAAGTATTACAAAAGATTACTCTTATGAGACAATCTACTACTTAGATACAGGTTCAATTACCTGCGGGAAATTGGAATCTTATCAAAAATTGTCTCTTGGTGACTCACCAAGTAGAGCAAAACGTATCGTTTCTGATAATGACATTGTTTATTCGAATGTACGTCCAATTCAACGGCATTACGGTATAATAAAGAATCCACCGGAAAACCTTATTGCTTCAACAGGGTTTTCAGTAATATCAGTTGATAAAACCAAAGCAGATGCAAGATTTGTTTATGATTTTTTGACATCAAATGAAATTGTCGAATATCTTGATTCAGTTGCAGAAGGTTCAACATCTGCATACCCTTCATTAAGACCAGCAGATATTGACAATTTAACTATCCTCCTTCCCCCTCTGCCCGAACAAAAAGCCATAGCCTCCGTTCTCTCGAGTCTCGACAATAAAATAGACCTGCTCAACCGGCAGAATAAGACACTCGAAGCTATGGCAGAGACGCTTTTCCGGCAGTGGTTTATTGAACCATGCAAGGATGGATTACCGCAGGGGTGGCGGGAAGGTTCACTTTTCGATGTTATAGAGTTGCACTATGGGAAAGGATTAAAAACAGAAGAACGGGCAGGTAATGGCTACCCTGTAGTAGGATCCAGTGGAATAGTAGATTATCATTCTGATTTTTTGGTAGAGGGCCCCGGAATCGTTATTGGACGGAAGGGCACACTCGGTAAGGTAATCTACCTTTGGGATAGTTTTTATCCTATAGATACAACCTATTATATAAAGTCAAAAATAGAATCTGCTGGTTTATTATATGAATATTTCCTGTTAAAAACTATCAACTTTGAAGATATGAACACAGATTCAGCAGTACCGGGATTGAACCGAGATATTGCATTGTCAACTGAAATTCAAATTCCACCAAAACATAATGTTTATAAATTCAATGATTTGGCTGTAACATTTACAAATAAACTCAAGAACAACTTAGACAAGATACACATTTTAGAAAAGCTCCGCGACACCCTTCTTCCAAAACTGATGTCTGGCGAAGTGCGGGTGACAGTATGAATACTCCATCATTTCGCGATCAGCAAGAGGAAATACAGAAAAAATGGCGGACATCAAACATTTCATCATCTGAATTTGGCTATCAAAACGGTGAGCAATACGAGCATATTATTCCTCGTAACCTATGGCATGAAACACTTTGGCCTGAAATACGGAAAAAATTACCGGAATATTTGTCAAAAAATAAAATTAAACCGCACACTGGTACTCATAACCTTCTCAGTTCCTGGGTTCTATGTGCAAATCTATACTTCGCAGTAGAAACCATACCCGTTTTCAGATCACTCATGCTCGGTTTTTTACGACAATACATTTCTGATGCAATTAAGGATATTACCAAAGTTGAGTTGGAGTATAGCCATGCCACTCTCAGCCCGGAAAAATTGCTTGGTGAGAAAAATGGTATGAGAGGGTCTGGGCAGACATCTCCCGACGTAGCTTTCATCGTTCAAACAGAAGCAGGAAATGGCCTGATACTAACTGTATGTAAATATACCGAGCATAGTTTTTACCCTTGTTCTGCACGAAGGACAACGAGCAGTGAAGGAAAGTCTGCAAATCCTGATCCCAAACGCTGCCTTAATCCCGCAATCAGTTATGATTTTCATTCAAACTGTCACCAAACTGAATGGGACAGAAAATATTGGCAAAATCTCACGCTTTCAATGTCTGGTAAATCCATTTTAAAGCATTGTCCGGCAGCACTTGCGGGATACCAACTTTTTAGACAGCATTCATTGGCGGAGGCACTTGCAACACAAGGCGATTTTGATCTTGTTGTTTCCAGTGTAGCCTTTGACGGTAGAAATGACACATTAAAAACATGCTTGTCGTCAACCGGTATATCAGATTTTACTATTGAATGGGCAAAAACATTCAGTGGCAAAACGGTTTTTAAAACGTGGACACACCAACAATGGGTAGAATATGTCAGGCAAAACGGGAAAGAAAAGATTTGTATGGAATGGGTAGATTATCTAAATAACCGCTATGGGTATTGATTAAAGGTAAATAACTAAATTTAAGATATAACGTGTACTTAACGGAATAACAACTTCATGACCTCTCACAAAATTACCGAATCCACCATAGAAGAATTTGCAATTGATCTTCTCGAACAACAGGGCTTTAACCCTATTTACGGCCCCGATATCGCGCCAGACAGTGAAACTCCTGAACGTGAATCATTTGAGGATGTCATTCTGATAGACCGTTTACGCGAATCGGTAGCAAGAATAAATCCCGATATTCCGCAAGATTGCCGCGAAGATGCAACCAAACAGATTCTCCGTCTCAATTCACCGGAACTTATTACCAACAATGAAGCATTTCACCGGATGCTCACTGAAGGAATTAAAGTAAACGTCAAAAAAGACGGTAGTGTCCGCGGTGATTATGTATGGTTGATAGACTTCAACAATCCTGAAAACAATGACTTTTGTGTTGTAAACCAATATACAGTAGTTGAAAACAATTCTTCGGCCGGACTCAAAGCAGGTATCAACAAACGCCCTGACATCATTCTGTTTGTAAACGGCATTCCTCTTGTGGTAATTGAACTTAAAAACCCTGCCGATGAAAACGCAACAATTCATTCAGCATTCAAGCAGATTCAAACATATAAACAGGCAATTCCACGGCTATTTACTTATAATGGACTGGTTGTTATTTCCGATGGACTGGAGGCAAAAGCCGGTACTATATCAGCAGGTTTTACCCGTTTTATGGCGTGGAAATCATCTGACGGTAAAATTGAAGCATCCCCGCTTATCGGCCAGCTTGAAACGTTAATACAAGGGATGCTGAACAAAGAAACTCTCCTTGATCTGATTCGCCATTTTATTGTATTTGAAAAATCTAAAAAAGAAGACAAACAGACTGGTCTTATAACCATCCAGACAGTTAAAAAACTTGCAGCATATCACCAATATTATGCTGTCAACAGGGCAGTTGAATCGACGCTCAGGGCATCCGGGTATACTGCAAAACAACTGGTTGAATCTATTGAAAACAGGGTGATGGAATCACCTGAAAGCTACGGGGTTCCGGGAGTGGAATCACAGCCGATTGGCGATAAAAAAGCAGGTGTCGTATGGCATACACAAGGCAGCGGTAAATCGCTTTCAATGGTATTCTATGCTGGAAAAATCGTACTTGCATTGGATAACCCCACCATTGTTGTTCTTACCGACCGCAACGACCTTGATGACCAGTTATTTGACACCTTCGCGGCATCACGTCAGCTTCTACGTCAGGAACCAGTACAGGCGGAAAACCGTGGCGCACTCAAGGAGCTTCTCAAGGTTTCTTCCGGCGGCATTGTCTTTACAACAATCCAGAAATTCCAGCCGGAAGAAGGAAACATTTACGAAACACTCTCTAAAAGAAAAAACATTGTTGTCATTGCCGATGAAGCGCACCGGACACAATACGGCTTCAAGGCAAAAACAGTTGATGCAAAGGACGAAAAAGGCAACATCACCGGTAAAAAGATCGTTTACGGATTCGCAAAATACCTCCGTGACGCTCTTCCCAATGCAACCTATCTCGGGTTTACCGGAACACCGATAGAACGGAATGACGTAAACACACCCGCTGTTTTCGGTAACTATGTTGACATCTATGACATTTCACAGGCAGTTGAAGACGGTGCAACGGTAAGAATCTACTATGAAAGTCGCCTTGCTAAAATAGAATTGAGTGAAGAAGGTAAAAAGCTGGTCGCAAATTTCGACAGCGACCTTAATGAAGAAGACCTGACCGATGCACAAAAAGCAAAAGCGAAATGGACTCAACTTGAAGCACTTATCGGCAGTGGAAACCGGATAAAACAGGTAGCTCGCGACATTATCGCCCATTTTGAAAACCGTCAGGAAGTGTTTGACGGAAAAGCAATGATTGTCTGCATGTCGCGCCGTATTGCAGCCGATCTTTACCAAGAAATTATCGCGCTTAAACCGAAGTGGCATAATGACGACCTGAACAAAGGTGTTGTCAAGGTAGTTATGACTTCAGCCTCTTCAGATGGCCTTGAAATAGCAAAACACCATACCACCAAAGACCAGCGGAGAACCCTTTCAGAACGGATGAAAAATCCTGATGACGAATTGAAACTGGTAATTGTCCGCGATATGTGGCTTACCGGCTTTGATGTCCCCTGCCTGCATACACTCTACATTGACAAACCAATGAAGGGTCATAACCTGATGCAGGCAATCGCACGGGTAAACCGTGTTTACAAAGATAAGACTGGTGGTCTCATTGTTGATTACCTTGGCATTGCATCAGACCTTAAAAAAGCACTTTCTTTTTATTCCGATAGTGGCGGCAGAGGTGATCCTGCAATTGCTCAGGAAAAAGCAGTTGCGGTGATGCTCGAAAAACTCGAAATTGTATCACAAATGTTTCACGGGTTCCCTTATGAAGACTATTTCGATGCTGACACCAGCAGAAAACTTTCCTTAATCCTTTCCGCTGAAGAGCATATTTTCAGTCTCGATGATGGAAAGAAGCGATTTGTTAATGAAGTGGCCGCTCTTTCGCAGGCATTTTCTATAGCGATACCGCACGAACAGGCAATGGATGTAAAGGATGAAGTTGCATTTTTTCAGGCGGTGAAAGCGCGACTGGTTAAATTTGATGCAAGTGGCTCCGGTAAAACGGATGAAGAGCTTGAAACAGCAATCCGGCAGGTAATCGACAAGGCACTTATATCTAATAAGGTTATTGATATTTTCGATGCAGCCGGAATAAAAAAGCCCGATATTTCAATTCTTTCAGAAGAGTTTCTTCTGGAAGTAAAAAATATGGAGCACAAAAATATCGCGCTTGAACTGCTCAAAAAACTCCTCAACGATGAAATCAAGGTTCGTTTAAAAAAGAACCTGATACAAAGCAGATCACTTATGGAGATGCTCGAAAACGCCATAAAGAAGTATCATGCGAAAGTTCTTACAGCCGCCGAAGTGATTGAGGAATTGATTAACCTGAGTAAAAATATCAAGAAGATGGATAAAGAACCCAAAGAAATGGGGCTTTCAGATTATGAATACGCATTTTATACCGCAATAGCAAACAATGAAAGCGCCCGTGAGGTTATGGAAAAAGATAAATTGCGGGAACTCGCGGTAATTCTCTTTGAACGGGTAAAGGCGAATGCCTCCATTGACTGGACAATAAAGGAAAGTATCAAGGCGAAGTTAAAAGTTATCGTAAAAAGGACTCTGCGACAGTACGGATATCCTCCCGATATGCAGAAACTGGCAACAGAGACGGTACTGAAACAGGCTGAAATGATCGCAAACGAATTAACACAAGACAAATAACTGCGGGAAATGGCTATGAAATACGTGATGGTAACTGATTTCGATAAGCACTGGGACAAAATAAAAGGAAATCTTACCTCATATCCGCCTAAAATGCTTAAAAAAGCAAAGCCGGAAACGCTGAAATCCGGTGTTGAAACCATTTTCATAAAGAAATTCAATGGCAGTACGGATGTAGAAAAAGCATGGTGCGGAAAAGTCCACGACATCCAGAAAATACCCGGAAGTATCTTCTTTCGGGTAGAGATTGAAAAAGAGATTCAATGCCCGGTGAAGTATGCAGAGTATGAAAACGGATGGTATGTTGAACAGCTTTAATAAAAAATTTTGTTGTTACTTATTTTGTACCGTTTCTTCTAAATTCAACAACATTTTCGGGTACACTTTTGTTCTTCTCAAATTCAATCAGTACCTTAATTCTCTTCTCAAAAACCGAAGGAAATTTAGAATCATACTCGCCATCCATTAAACGTTTATATGCCATATAAATAGGCCCTGATGCTCTCGTGCCTCCAGTAATTTTGTTGAATAAACCAACCATTGAATCTGCATCATAATAGCTGATTTGAAAATCATACGATTTACCGATTTCAAGTAAGGCTAAAAGTTCTTGTTCGGAATAGTCGTTTCCTTTTGTTTTGTTAAGTTTCTTGATATAAACACCATTATTGAAATGAACACCTAATTCATTCAATCTTATTTCAATAAGGAATTGTGTTACACCAAAGTATTTGGTAAAAAGAGTTATATTCTCTCTCAGGTCAATAGTTCCATGAAAATTGATTTTGTTAATCAAATCTTTTAGTTCCTGTTCCGGAACAAGCAGGTTACGGGCGTACTTGTTCGCAAACACCTCAGATTCTCTTGGGTAAACTATAATTGATGTAGGGTCGTCAATGAAAATCTCAGGAAACAATGTTTCTTGTATTGTTTTGTTATGAAAATATTTATCTGAAAAATGGCCAACTTCATGAGCAGTGGTTTGTCTATCAGCATTTTCTATATAAAATTTTGCTGGTACCTCATAATCACCCAGTTTAAAAGGTTTTCTGTTTGTGTTAATATAGATTACCCGCTCAAATCCAGAAATGGGGTCTTTTTCTGGAAAAAGCATTCCAAAGAAATCACCGGGTTCATATTTTTCTTTGTTAATAATTAAATCAAAGTTTTCATACTGAATGTCCAATCCAAAAACTTTTACCGCGAACTCTTCAATAGGAAAAGGATATGATACGGTACCACCGAGTTGTTTAAACCTTTCAACGTCTTTTTTAATTGCTTCTTCAAATCCGACCATTATGAATCCCTCCTACTTTTTATCATTTTATAGAATGCCGGTATTTCTGTAATAAAATTTGGATCATCAAGTATGATTTGCTTTATTTCGTTTGGAATCTTTCCGAAACTGGCAATTAATTTGTTTACATCTTCTTTATAATTTAAAACTTCAGCTAACCGTTTAATCAAATCTTCACCCGGACTCTCTAAACCTCGCTCAACCTTACTGAGAAAAACATAATTCACATTAGCGAGTTCAGCTAATTTTCGTACTGAAATACCTTGCTGCATTCGGAGATCCCTGATTACTTTTGCGCCTTCTTCCATTTCGCTCTCCTTGTAGTGTTATATCTAATAGTATAACAAATGCCGGAATAAAAATCAATAGCTTTATCATGAGGATTTTCAAAATTCTAAAGTTCACTGCCTGTGAAAATTTTATTTATCATTTAATGAAAAAACGATCTGACAGATTAAATCTGCACACCTGTAAACCTCCGGGGTCTACGGTCGGGTCTACGGTTTGTTGTAGTAACCAGTAGTAATTTGTAGCATTTTGGCCGGAAAATGAGGAAAAACCGGAGAAGCCGCCTTTAAAATAAAAAACGCTCAACCACCTGTATTTACGGTAGTTAGAGCGTTAAAAGAAAAGTACCCCCAGCCCGAATCGAACGGGCGACACCAGGTTTAGGAAACCTGTGCTCTATCCTACTGAGCTATGGGGGCGCGTTTTTTTTCAAATGATGCGCTAAAAATAGCTTCAGAGCTGGCTACAATGCAAGAAAACTCAATTCGGAGGAAAAAACGAAATCCTAAACACGAAATTCGAAACAGGAATGGAAAAGTGGAAAACTTGAATCGATAGTTAGGGCAACCCTTGTGGTTGCCCTTTTCCCTCTTCAGTTTCGTGCTTCTTAATCATGGATTTTCCCCTAACACCCAGTTAAGAATTACATCGGCCTGTTTGGCGGCAGCGATCATAACCGAAGGTGCATAAGGTTTGACATGATCGTTGACTTCAGAGCGGTTATCACCAATAACAAAGGTGTTTTTCCGTATTCTCCTGGTGACTACCCGATCTGACGGACCAAAGCCACCGATTCCGCTCACAGCCACAAGTAGCTTATCAGATCCCCAATACTCCTCAATCAGCATGGCTTTGCATACTGGATTGTCAAACGCCTCTACTATCACATCGCAGCAATCGAAAACCTGGTGGATGTTGGTGGAATCTACTCTTACAGGGAAAGTTTCTACCTGCAGTTGGGGATTAATCTGTAGAAGAGTTTCAGCCAGACATTTTACTTTGGTTTTTCCCAGGTGAGAGGGGTAATAAAGCTGGCGGTTAAGGTTGGAGAGAGTTACTTTATCAAAGTCAGCAATGCGCAGTTTCTCAAAACCACATCTTACCAGAACGTGGGCACAATTGGAGCCCAGGCCCCCCGCACCTGCGATACCTATGCGTTTATTTCTGATTAAGTTTAACTGCTTCTCTGAATAGAAATATCCGGAAACTTCTGAAAAAGAAAATGTATTCATTTTTGGTTCATTATCATATAATCGGATATATATTTCAATTATAGTAACACACTATTAACCGTAAAATTACATAAAAATTCAGAGTGATTCCAAAGTCCTTTTTTGATTCGGACCTTTTGGAAGCCGCTATTTATATTTATTGTTAAATTGAAATTCATAGCTGTATCATTAATATTGAAGTATTCTAATCGATTAAATAGCCAACTCCGGTACTCTTGAGGGGGATAATTTATATGAAAATATTAACAGCAATAACTGCGCTGGGAATATGTCTCTGTATTACAGAGGCATTTGCTCAAAGAGATACCTTATGGGTGCATGTTACCTACTTTGACTTCCGTTCCGATGGAAGTAATCCAGAATTCGAGTGTCCGCACATGGGGCGTGTGCACAAGAACATGGTCATGGACACACTGGATGCAGACAAACTGCCAATAGTTAATCCAGCCGGAGCCCATAGAAACCATTACATAAAATACTGGTATCGCGACTGGAAAACAACGGTCGAAGGAAGAGACTCTACCGCACCGCGATACACAGTACTTTCTGGAGGAGAATATACCGCCAATATCAGATACGACGGTCCCCAAAACGTAGGCCACGATACCTCTTTCAAAAACATAGTAATACATGACTCACTTCCTTTCACACCCGCACCCGAGGGTAATGGCATTTATCAATATGAAAATGGTAGTTTTTTCCCGCTCAATGGCCGAGGCTTTGATAAGCAGAGTGGAAAGAAAAATTATTCATTTACCATGAAACTTAACCGGACATTTACCAAGACATCTGGTTCTCAGATTTTTAAATTCACCGGTGATGACGATGTGTGGGTATTCATTGATGGAAAGCTCAGAATGGATCTTGGTGGTATTCACGACGCAGTCAGCGATTCATTTGACCTTGATACAATTCCGGGGCTGGAAGATGGCAAGGAGTATTCACTGGATTTTTTCTATGCTGAGCGTCACACAAGCCACTCACACATACGAATCACGACCAATATTATAACAAAACCTACGAAAATAAATCTATTTGTATCTAGCGACACGATCTGTGCAGGGCATCCCGTTATAGCCTATGCTGAGGTAAAAGATGAGTATGATTCATTAATGGAAGATCTCAGTAAAAGTACAAAATGGTATCTGCTCAATAGTGGTTCGACTTATTACAATAACGACAGCGCTCTGAGCGCTCTTCTGGGAGATACTATCTTATTTACACCAACGAAAGCCTGGGTACTGGAACATTTGGTAGGAGAGGTAGTGGCTGGTTATGATACTTTACGGGATACTGCATCAATTTGGGTAAAAGCCTGTGATCCTTATCAAATCTTTATTGAAGGTTCAGTACCTGATTCATCTTCGTTTCTGGATATTTTACAAAATGACAATGAATTGAGGGTTCTGTCTATCGGTTCCAGCATGAAAAGAGGTATTATTTATGCCATTGTGCGCGACTCTTTTGGTAATTTCATAGAACCATCAAAACGTACTACTTGGTCAATCGTTAGTGGTCAGGCAGTTAGTAATGTTGTAGATAGTATAAGATCTCAAGGTCAGGGTCTAGTTTACAAAGACTCTAGTGCCAAGTCAGGAGACCAGGGAGAGGTCAAGGCCCAAAGTCAGGATTACCCATCAATACTTCCCGATTTTGTAAGAGTTGATATAACAGTAGCATACGACTCCTTGCAAATAGTAAAAAGAGTAGGCTCGAATTACCAGAGAATCGATAGCCTTTACACAAATATCGGCATTATTGACACACTTATTGTACAGGGAAGGCGTGCAGACGGATACGGATGGGAGGTTGTAAGTGGCAACTGGGCGATTTCTCCCAACAAGCTCTATATCGGTACTGTTCCCAGTTCGAGTGAAGAATGGAAGTTCAGTCCAGCCGATACAGGAAGAGGAGCTATCAGCGTGGTCTTGGTAAACAGTACGCTTAAAGCACAGATTAAGGTTGTAGTGGGGGTAGGTGCCCCATATTCACTGGTTCTGTATCCCAATGCGATCGGTTCACCTTATGATTCAAAAATCACCACCACTTACAAGTGTCCTGCATGTGTCCCATTCCCTTTATATGCCAAAATATTTGACGCCGGTGGGAATTGGCTCAAACAATATGATACTCCTTCGGCTGCCATATCCTGGAAATTGCAGGAATTGTCTGGAACACCGCCGAGCGGAACATTTACAATGATAAGTGGCCAACAAAACAGTTTTAACCCTTATAGTGCTGGCAATGAAGCGGATCTGATAGCAAGTTTCACATACAACAACAGCACATTGACAGATACAGTGCGCATCAGGGTTATTCCCGGAGATCCTGATCATATCACTATCCAGGCAGACACAACTGAATCCGGGGCAGATTTGACCAGGTACGAGATTTCCAACAACGATACATCTGTAAACCTGTATGCTATTCTGAGGGATTGCAAAGGTAACAAGATAGATGAGGTACAGAGTTCAAAATGGTACAGCAGAGACACAACGGTAGTGAAAGCAGAACCCACCAGTTCCGGAATCTATATAGGTGAAGGCATAATCACCAGAAACTCAGATTCTGTAAGTCTGGCCATTGTAGTTGCTACTACCAGTGACGGATCCATAAAAGACTCTCTTATTATCAAGTTGTCCGATATTTCCTACGATTCATTGCGCATCTACATTGAAGACAATGGGAGACAATATATAGATACCATCAGAGTAAGAACAGACCAGAACCTGCCGCTTTACGTTGAAGGAAGGCGTTCTGATGGTAAGGGGTGGGATAACGTTCCAGTAATCTGGTCTAAGAGCAATTCTCTAAAAACAGCCACGCTTGCCCCGAACTGGAGTGATAAGTGGACTGTTGATCCAGATTCGGTTGGAAGGGGTAAGATTTATGTCAACAGAAGCGGAGCTGCACCGGATTCGGTTTTTGCCATTTTCCTTCCGGGATGGCCCGATCATCTGCACATTTATAAGCAGAGCGGAAATCCGGCTTCTCTGATTCCATACTCGCTGCCTCCCATAGTTGATACGCTGATTGCAGGCACAACCTATCCGCTGTTTGCCAAGATTTTTGATCGCAACAATCTATGGCTCTCAGAATATGAAAATGCTTCGGTCAGCCGGAATCTTATCAGATGGAATATAACGTTGGTGTCGGGATATCTTTCTGCAGATACGCTTGGCAGCCGCACAAGTCATGCATCGAGCTTTACCCCTACCCGCGCTTACAGTACATACCGCATTACAGCAGAGTATCGGGACTCGGTCTTGACTTTCAGTTCATCGGTGCTCTTCTATATTAAGCCAGGTCCGGTTCATCATCTGGTAATCGAAGGTAACCCTTCACCTACTGGAGCAGATCTTCAGAGAGATAATCCACTTAACTGGATTGAGTTTGGAAGCAGAGACGACAGGAAAAATGCTTTTGCCATTCTCAGGGACAAATATGGTAATTTCATCAGTCCTTCCAAGAGCACAAACTGGAAGAGTATAGATACCAGCAAGGTTACTGCAGAGGAGGGTTATGCTGCAGGTGGAGAGGGAAGAATAATCAGAAAAGCAGAAAGTGGAGATTCGATCAGGGTAGTAGCAAATAATCGCAATACCCCCTCACTGATAGATACGGTTCTGGTGAGGATAACATCAGTTTCTTATGATTCACTAAAGATAGTGGTTAATGACACTTTAAGGATCGATAATTTGGTTATGCGTTCCGATCAGGACACGGTATTGCAGGTACTGGGTTTGCGGTCATTCGACAGCTTGTGGGTACCGGTGTATGGAGACTGGTTATTTACATCTACTAAAAAGGCATTGAATGCATCTTCAAAGCGCACGTGGACATTTGCACCAGGAGACACCGCAACCGGAAAGATAATTGTAACCTACGATTCTGCTGTTCCGGATACTATAAATGTAAAAGTGCTTCCCGGATTACCACAGAAACTGGTGCTATACCCACAAGACGGAAGTGTGTCACCTTTAAATCAACCCTTTCCTGATCCGCCGGTGAGTGTTGAGGTAATTGCAGGTGAACCATTGCCCATGTTTGCCAAGATTCTGGATAAAAATGATGTGTGGCTTGCTGAATATGAGCTGACCCCATCAAAGAGGGATTCCATAAAATGGAAAATCATTGAATTTATCGGAAATGATTCATCCGGATTTTTAAGCGGCACATCCGGTAACAAGCAGACTTTTACTCCGGTAAGAGCTCGTCAGAGTGTTTATGTAGAGGCCAGTTACAAAGCAGAAGGTGCCAGCAATATCTTTTCTGATAGGATTCTTCTGTCGATTGTTCCCGGGAAAGCCAAAAATCTGTTTATTGAAGGAAGCGAAAACTGGCAAACCAGTCCTTTCCATCCTAATCCCATCTCTGTTATCCGGATAACCGAAAATGTGACAACAGCCAGTGGCTTTGCAGTTTTACGTGACAGCATGGGAAATTTTGTACGGTTCAGTACCAATACCACCTGGGGAGTAGTAAATAACGACACCGCAGTCTCGGTTCGTAACGGTAATACAAACCTCGGTGAGGGTGTGATTGAACGTAAAGTAAAAGAAAAGAAGGTAAAGGTATTTGCAGTTGATGAAATCGGATTGCGTGACAGTGTTGATGTCGAACTTCTGGCTTATCATTATACACGTTTAAGAATCGTGGTGGGTAATGACACCAGTGCTGAATTCCTGTCCATGAACACCAATCAGGACACCATTCTGCGGGCACAAGGTTTACGATCCACTGATGGTATATGGGAAGATGTGTCTGCCAGGTGGGGAAACAGTTACAACCTTAAAATTACCCCTTCGGCACCTGGTGCAAGTGTAATTTGGAAATTCTCTCCATCGGATACAGGGCATGGAAAGATCCACATTTCATTGGACAATGATACCGTAGCCCGTCCGGATACCCTGGATGTGGAATTCACACCAGGTCCGCCGACTTCAGTGGAGTTGAAGATAATTACCCCGGATGAGAAGTTGATTACTGGTGAACCCATACAGATTGTTGTCACCATTTACAATAAAGACGGAAAGGTGCCGGGTACCTATTGCTTTGATCCTGCAAATGGCACAGGTGTAAAGTATGCCGATCCGATAGGGGATGGCGGAAAACCGCGACCTTACATGTTAGTCAATGGTGATACGATCTGGCTTTCAGAGACAGGTAAGCAATGTTTTAATGGTGGTGTGGATACAATCATTACCTATCTTTTCAATGCTCCTTTTGGCAAGGACAGCCTGCACCAGATTCAGTTTATATCCGGAGGTCTCAAAGGTGAAACACCTCCTTTCAAGCTCCTTCCAGGCCCTCTGAGTTCGCTTGCTCTGGAGAGGCAGAATTTCCAGCCACTTCCAGATACCATAGAATTGAGTTATCCAAAGGATCAGATAATCATCTATGCAGTCGGTTACGATAAATATGGTAACCGGCTGGGTTATCAGCGTTCCAACTGGTCAACCGATTCTACCCTTCATCCCATTGATGGTGGCATAAATACCGAGGGTATCTACTATGGTGCTTCCAGTGTCACTGATAATGAGTACGGGCATATCATTGCGATTCCATCGGATACATCAATAAAGAATATTAGCGCACAAAAGTTTGTAGTTATCCATGGCCCGCTTATAATGCTCAAAGATGCAGTAACGCGTGATCTGGATGGTAATGGCTATCTCGATCATATAGAGCTCAAATTTAGTAAACCAGTTATCCTCACAGAAGAGATGCTCTCCATGATCAAGATTATATATGGTGATCTCAATCAATTTACCATAAAGAGGATTGTCAATGACACTGGCTCATTGGATTCGGTGTGGGTACTTGAGCTTAATGAAAATGAAACTGATGTACCTCAGACCAACTGGACTCCAAAGATTAGCCTGAGTAATCTTACCGGATATGGAATAGGAAATGTAACTGATTTTGAGAGCACTGATGGAGCAGGACCGGTGATCTGGCGTGTAACAAAGCAGAGATCGACTCTGAGCACACGAAACGAAGATGAAATAATCATCGAATTCAGTGAACCAGTCTGGCAGTCCGGAGCCAGAAACTTGTCTACTTCTGATACACCGTCGGTTATCTTTTACGTATGGCAGGGTAACGATTCTACCGGTTACACCAGAATTGACAGCTTTCTGATCAATATTGATGGTTTCACTTTTATAAGCGATGAAGTGGTTAAATTTAAAACCACCAATGGTGTGGACCTGACATCGCGACATCTTATAAATATCAGGACTTCGCTTGATCAATCCGGCTCCGTGTACTCGTTTGTAAAAGACAAAACTGGCGATGGTCTGGGAAATTTCCCAGTGGTAAACAACAGAAAGGTTCGGGTGGTAGTAGTTGGTCCGGTTCCAAAAAGAGTTGACCCGGTTCCCAATCCATCTAAACCCAGTGCCAAGCACGTTCCACCCGGAGTGTTTCATATTAAACATGAGCCACAGGCACGTGAATGGGTATTTCATGAAAAATCTGGTGTGATTTTCGCAATACCTCTGGTGATTCCTGATGAAAAAGAAACCAAAGTCAGAATCAGGATCAAAATCTATGATGCTGTAGGAAACATGGTCCAGTCAGGTGTACAGGATGACATTCTGAAAAGTCTGAGGCCATCTGGAGATAAGGACAGCTTAACCCTTTACGATGCAGATATCTACTGGAATGGGTACAGTAAGAAAAAGATGCCTGTGGCACCAGGAGTATATCAGGTGGTTATCTACCGGGAATACTATGGCTCGCAGGTAGCCAAAGAATATGGTGATGCCCGCATGATTGCCAAGGTTGGAATTTCCAGATAATTCTGAAATAAGGCAGGATAGATACACTCCTGCCTTTTTTTAATAATTGGATACTTTAAACGAAATAATACATCGCCCGTTTTATTTGAATCTAAATAAGGATCGCTCATGCATATTGCTGATATTTTGAAAAATAACAAAGTGGCATTCAGTTTCGAACTTTTCCCACCTAAAGACAAAAATGCTTCAGATCAGTTATTTACAGCTATTTCTGAACTGGTTCCATTAAAACCGGCTTATGTCAGTGTGACTTACGGTGCAGGGGGCTCAACAAGAGAGTTGACTCATGACCTGGTGATGCGTATCCAGAATGAGACTAATCTGACGGTTGTTTCCCATCTTACCTGTGTAGGGTCTTCGAAAGCAGAATTATTTGCCATTTTAGAAAAATATCATGATAGCGGCATAAACAATATTATGGCTCTTCGTGGCGATCCGCCCCGTAACAATCCATCACTGGGCAAACACCCTGATGGTCTGCTGTACGCTTCGGAGCTGGTCAGGTTAATAAAAACGAATTTCCCTGATATGGGAATTGGAGTCGCTGGTTTCCCGGAAGGACATCCTGAGACTCCCAATCGGCTTCAGGAGATCGAATACCTTAAGAGAAAAGTGGATGAAGGTGCTGATTATATTTGCACACAGCTCTTTTTTGACAACAGAGATTTCTACGATTTCTGTGAACGCTGTGAACTGGCCGGCATAAATATTCCCATTCTGGCAGGTATCATGCCCATAACATCCAGAAAGGGTATGATACGTATGGCGGAGCTGGCGTTGGGTGCCCGTTTTCCAGCACGCTTATTAAAAGCTCTTGCGCGTGCTGAGGATGACCAATTTTTTGAAAAGGTGGGTATCCACTGGGCAACCGAGCAGGTTCGTGATCTTTTAGACAATGGGGTTAAAGGAATTCACTTTTATACACTCAACAGATCAAATGCCACAGTTCAGATCTATAATCAGCTTGGGGTGAGTTGTTCGAGCAGTTTATCAAAATAGGCGGGAAGACCTTCCCCGCCTGTTTTTGCTTTAATAAGTTGCGTTTTTCGCTGCCTGTTTTTCTTTCTTCTTTTCTTTTTTTTCTTTAATCGACAGTTTTGGCTTATTGTTTTTTGTAACTCCCTTATCTTTGCATTTTGACATAAGAGCCTCCTGGTTTTATGAAACTTGGAAGGTGATATATGGTATTATCATGATAATTAAAAGTATCCTTTTCACTGGTTGATGTCAATAATAAATTTGATTTGTTCAGCCCAGGATCCATTTTTTTTCTTAATAACTTCAGCCATTAGACAGAACCTTTTTGTGTTAACAACAGATCTGACGGTAAGTAAACCAGACAGCCGCTTTTGGGAAAACAGTGATACTGTGAAACGGATCTGAAAAATTCTGCTTGCTTCGCCCCACTCACCAGAAGTATAATTGCCTGTCGAATGGGTTATTCTGGTTCTGTTTTTGCATTTATTGATCCTAAATCCAGATTATGCAAGGACCAGCAACTATCATCTTTTTCAGGTAACACAAGAAGAGGAGCTAGTATGAATCTGATGCGCGCGAGTGCAAAAGGTGATTTGGAAACAGTAAAACAACTTCTCAACGAAGGCGCTGATGTTAACGCCACAGATATGCATGGAAGAACAGCTTTAATTGAAGCTTCTTGGAGTGGAAGTTTGGAAGTAGCAGAATTTCTGATCAAAAAAGGTGCTGATGTGAATGCATCAGATTCAGCCGGATATACTGCTTTGATGCGTGCATCGGAAGAGGGACATCTACCAGTGGTTAAATTCCTCATTAAAAATGGAGCCGATGTAAATGCCAGGGGGAAAGTTCGTGGGACAACACCATTGATGTTAGCTGCTGAAAACGGTCACAAAAAAATAATCGGATTACTGATTGACAATGGAGCCAATGTAAATGCTATCGACCAGTATGAGGAAACTGCGCTGGCCCGGGCTTACCGTACTAATCAGATTGAAGCGGCAGAGCTGATAGAATCAAAGGGTGGAAGAGGAAAGCCTGAAAGAAATACTTTCTCCATTTCAAACGAGGAGCTTAAACCGTACACCAAAGCCACTGTTCCTCAATGGAGCGCTGCGGCTACAGAAGACTTTGGCTTTGATGAGGAGGCTCCGGTTGATGGATTTGAGGAGGAATAATCCTTCGCGAGGACGCTACGGATTACAGGTAATAGTGTAGCCAACAAACAAGTACATCTTCGCGAGGACGCTACGGATTACAGGTAATAGTGTAGCCAACAAACAAGTACATCTTCGCGAGGACGCTACGGATTACAGGTAATAGTGTAGCAAGCACCGAATACATTTTCACGAGGACGCAATGAGTTCAGGTAATAGTGTAGCAATTCAATATTTGCATTTTCGTGAAAATGACCTTGTTTCTAACAACAGTTTTTAGGCAGCAAGTTTTATATTGATCAGATAAGTAACCCTGAATACGGAATTGTAGTTTTCGAAGGGATCTTTCCACAAAAACTTCATCCAACCACCATACCTCCAAACCCTCCTAAATCTAAAATCAGAATGGGTCTGTCATGGCCGGGATGTCACAGTCCTGGCATCGATCTTTCCATTTTTATACTCCATGCGGATAATAAGTATTCCGGAGGGCAGTTTTGGAGAGATTATTGGATAGTTCTCTGGGGCTAACAAAACCAAACACCACCTAATGGACAATTTTGGTTAAAATCTAAAAAAAAACAAAGAAACCCTCTTTTAATAGTCGTGGCTTAGAATAGTCGAGGCTCGGAATCGGAGTTCCTGAACATCGAAACACGGAATCCTCAATCAGAAAATCCGAAATCACGAATTCGAAATTCCACTCATGGATTCGCCGGATGTACCGGCAGGTTCACCTGCAGAGGCGCATTGGGATCTTCATTTTCGGATAAAAGCGTGAATAAAAGAACGGTTCCCCCGGCTAATCCTGCGGCACCTATTCCTGCCAGAGCGGCTATCAGACCCTTACGTTTCTTCTTTGGCGGGCTGCTGTACAAAGCATCACGATCAACCTGTGTACCAGGCCAGGGTAAAGACATGGAAACCATATCATCTTTTTCGGTGAATTTTAAGACGTTTTCGCTCAAAGGAAGTCTGCTGCACTTTAATAATGCATCGGTGACATAATAATATTCCGGTTTAAGTCCCCTGACTTCCTTGTTTTTATCTTCAATACGCTGTTTAATCTGCAATGAAATTACCGGACCCTTATCTATCTGCAAAACAGTGTCTTCAACAATAAACCCTCCCAGCTTTGCATTTAAAAAAGAGATGACAATCGAGTTTTCATCCTTGTCTATAGTATAAAAGAAATTCTGACACTTTCTGGTAAAGGAAAAATTAAAAAACAGTGTTGTATCATTGTTGTCTTCTTTAAAGTTGTATGTCAGATTAAGCAGTTGAAGAGTTGAATCCGGAACCGCCACTGTAACTTCATCCTGACCGATAGCATAAAAGTGAACCAGAAACATCCATATAAGTATTTGAATGAGTTTGCCTTTTTTCATGATTACATATCCTGTTACATGCAAGAAACATGTTGAATAATGGAGTGATTGTTGAACTTATCAGAAGTAAAAATGATCCTCAGTAAATAAGTACCGGAGGCAGAAAGCGGTATCGAATAATCCTCATTATTTTTTCCCGGACTCCACCTCTTCCTGAACATTATTTTTCCTTGTAAATCATAAAGTTCCAGAACACATTGACACTGATAAACATTGCTCATATTCAGGTTCAATGCCTTGTTTTTGTAACAGTGTCTGACAGATGGCTTTAGAACCGGGGCTATCGATATCGGATTTTGGAAATTATCTATATCCGATGATTTGCCGACATAAATTCTGAGTTTCCTGTTTTTTAAAATCTCTATATGTGCATTGCCAGAAGATGTGACAGTCTGATTGTCATATACGATCTTCATTTTCATATCATAGTTTCTGTTGTCTGTAAAACCTGCAGACAAAGAAAGTGGCGAGCCGTCTCTATCGCTGTTAACATCGATTTCAAAAGCTGATACTGTGGTATTGCGTAGCGGATAGGAGATGATGCCCAAATGGCGGTTTCCGCTTTCTATGGATATTTCAGTATTGCCAAAGGAGGGAGGCGGTGGACACATTATAGTATCCTGGCTGAAGGCATGACCGCAGCAGTAAACTGAACCAAGAGTATCTTTTCCGGATTGAAGCGCTACTTTAACACTGAAACCATTGGATTTGGTTTTCGACAGGCTATTATTATCAAAAAATCCATAAGGATAGGGGGGGAACCTTAGCGTAATGGCAGTGTCAAAGGGATTGTAAACTGTGTAGCCATTTCTTTGTGCCTTTAAAGTATCTTGTGCAATATCAGAGATTGCAGAGCTGTACATAAGTGATGCAGTGTAGGTTTTCTGTACCACTTGAGCTTTCCAGGAATAAATATGCAAACTTCTGGCATCGGGTGATGATGAACCGAAAACATCCGATAATTTTAAATCGAAACCGTAAGGATTAGAGAAATCGGTCCAGTTTTTCGGTGGAAGAATAAGTTCATAGGGTTTATCAAGCGGGACTGTAGTACCTCTTCCAAGATCAATTATTTGAGATTTATCACAGATAATCCAGAAAAGAGCTCCAGGTTTAATCTGGAAAAGACTCTCGTATTTTGGTTCATATTCCACCCATCGGTTGCTCTGGGTCGTCTGACCCGGTTCTGAAGCCCAGCGGAATATCCTGAATTCCGAATTGTCATAGGTTTTCTGCTTGCCAAAGAGCGATCCCAAACAAATAGAGGCATTGGGGTTGTCAAGAACAGCAGTGGTTAAAAGCGGCATGATCATTTTGGATTCAGTGGTAAATGGATCGGAATTGGATCGAATGCCTGATTTGGAAAGGTTTATGGTGTCTGTGAAACTGCCATCGGAAACTATCAGCAATGCCCTGATTCCATTAGTCTGTGCTCCACTGGAAGATATTCTGCAGGGAATTTTTGAAGAGGTGCCTTGTATAATTCCTGAACTGACCGGTTTCGATGGAAGTTCAGCTCCGGGCATGCAGTAAAAAGACCAGTAAATGTTTGCAGAGTTATCACTTATTTCTACTGTATCGTTTATCTGACTGGAATCAATCACAGGAAGGACTTTAGAAACCAGTTTATGTGTGGGTGCAACTGTATCAACCATGACTACCAGAGGAAATTTTATATTGTCGGTCTTCATCATTACAAATTTGCCTGAAATATCGAGTTGGCAGTTGCGTTCAGGGACGAAAAAGCCAAGAGAATCACGATAAATGAGTACTTGTTCTGCTTTACAATAAGCTGGAATGCTGTCTATGGAAAGGGCAATGAAGAAGGGAAGAGACGGCTCTGGACTGACAAATCTGATACCGGTTCCTACCTGTACAAAACCTTTCAACTTGCTGGCGTCCGGCCGATAATAATACACAGTATCTTCATGAGGAGGAATCCCCAGCAAGTAATCTTTCTCTTTCCACAGTATTACCTTTCCGTTAAGAGCCTTCACTGTGTCGGTTGATTTGGCAGGGTGAAAAAATGAAACAGGCTGTTTTGTCAGGGAGTAAACGCTGACGATTTTGGAAGACAGACTTTCCGGTTGCAGCAGGTTTTCCTGGTGTTTGGCCCAGAACTCGATGTTGTAAGTGGTATCGAATTTCAAATCGTAGATGTGAATGACTGTATCTCCACAGCGCTTCGTTGGGAGAAAATAGGTTTCCGGACGCACTGATTGATGATAACTGATGACGATTCCGCCTGAAATCCCATTCGCAAGGGCAGAAGAATCAACGCACCAGGAGATCTTAAAAGTCAGATTTGCCTGATCAAACACTGCTTCATTGATCCTGAAAGGATTATTCAGCAGAGTGGCACAAAATAATGTTTTACAAAAGATTAAACCTATCAGTCCTGCTTTCATGGTCTTATTCCTATTTTCCCTACATAAGTAGTTACTTTGTCTTCTTTCCCTGATTTCTTAAAAAGCTTGAGTACTGCCCGATAAACTCCGGGAGCAGCTCTTTTACCATCCTTTGTGAATCCATTCCAGTAGATGACAAATTCATGAATCGCACCGTTTGCATCCCAGTTACCTGGTATGATATTACTGTGTTTCTGATTTGAAACTACGGCATCTTTATTAAACAGATTAAGCCATTTGTAATCGGTCTCAGGGTCTGCTATAACCGTATTCCCCATCATATCCTGAATTACCATTTGTCCGCCGATAACCGGAGTCTTAGGCTCATCCAGTTGAATCTGAAAGACTATTGCCACACCAGCCTTGTCTTTTGACACCCAGTTGATAGCATTTGGATTATGTCTAAGGTGAAATTCACCGGCTCTTTCCCGAATCAGAGAGGCCCGTGAAGGATTAGGTGCTATCACCAGTTCAGTATTTACACTGCCACGTACTTCCACCCGTACCTTACGATTATTAACAGAAGGTCTGTTTCCGTGGATGTCCTCAATCAGATAGGCTTTGTTGTCAGTTCTGATATCGAAGTAGTAACGTTCTGTGAGGTCATTTCCATTAGATGTATTGAAAGTGACAGAATCTGGAAGAACAGGAACATTGAAGTTTTTGATGCCCTTTAAAAACGGCACCTGGGTTAGAGCTGTACCAGTGGAATTGATAAACACTCTGAAAACCTCTTCAGGCATCTTCAGATGCGAAAACTGGCTTCCATTTGGACCGTTTACCTCTTCGCTAAAAGTCACAGTTACCAAATCATTTTTGCGATTACTGTCTTGGATCTCTTTGATTACAGATTTAATAACCGGGCCAGCCCCGTCATGTGGTTCAATTTCGAAAGAATCGACAGCTCCTCCAAGGGCAAAATTGAGGTTGTGAAATGTGATTAATGGTGTCCAGTCTGTTTGCAGAGTCTTATTATCAACAGTCTCATGCAGAAACAGGGTAAGATGGGTACTATCTGGTGATATGATCAGACTGTCAACATCGAATTTGTATTTATTGTAATCAATGGAAAAAAGAGGAAGCATCTGTTTGCTGTTAATGTAAATTGGCATATCGAAACTGATTTCTATCCGGTCCAGGATTCCATTTCCATTCATGTCTCTGGTTATTGCATCTATGGGTTTTGACAGTGGACCTATTATTACTACCCGCAATGTATCTGAAATCAGTTGGTTTTCCTGAGAAACAGCTATTAATCTGCCAGATTCATCATCGGACACGATTGAAGAATCGGCTCCGTAAATGATTCTGGTAGCTGCATTTATTGTATCACACTGATGTAATGTACCGGTGGTATGCCAGTAACTGAGCTCTCCACCACGCATGTTACCGTACTTGTCATATCCTATGGAATAGATAAGAGCCTGTTCATCAGGGTAACGCAGGACAAGTGAATCGGTGCAGCATTTGTGAGTATGTGCAAGAGAGAGCGAATGCAAGGCAGATGGCCTGATGCGGAATGGGTTGCTGCTTGCAGAGATGCTGCCAAACTGAAGCTGAATTATGTGAAGGCTATCTCTATCAAAAGGAGCGTAGTACAAGATCATTTTTACTGTGTCTTTGCCTTCTATGAAACACTGGTTTAACCCGGCACTTCTGATTCCAGCTTTGTTCATATTGGCTTTATGGTTGTCCGAGGAAACTACCGGTATAAATGAGCGGCCTCCAAATCCGAGCAGATCTGAATAGTATACCTGGCCGGAGGATAAACTCTGGCCAAAACAATACTCACCAGGAACCAACCCGTCTTTATTAAGAATAGTGATCAGGGCAGTAATGGTATCACCGGCAATGAGTTTTTCGGGAGGAGTCAACAGATGAATCTCCGCACTGACCGGTTCACCACGGGTAAAAATTACAGAAATAGTATCCTGCAGAGTCTCATCTGCCCCGTATTTTATATGAATTATACCAGTACCAGGTTTAACCGGAGAGAAACCGTAGGAAGGTGTTCCGCTGGGACATTGTGGATCGACAAGCAACGTATCGCTTTTAAACCAGTTAACAGCGACTTCCCGCCACAGTGCAGTATCAGAACGGAGTCCTTGAGCGAAAAGAACCGTATCATCGTTGGTTGATATGGTCAGGCTTTTTAATGGCTTGTAGGATTTATCGGTAATTCTTACCGCTGTGAAGTGGTAGGGAAGAAGTTTAACGAACGCAGTGTCGGAGAATGAACTGCTGGTAACCACGATTGCTGTAATACCCTCTTTTACCTGAATGTTTTTGGTTATGACACCGATACAGGGAGGTGCCCCAGACTGGACGCTGGCGGTAGTATCCAGGGCTATCCAACTACCCTGGCGCATTGAATCGATATAATTACCCATCGAGTCTCTGATGATGGCATATACGGTTGCACTGACTGCGTTATCCGGTATTTCTATGGTGTCGATTTCTGCAGCTCTGGTGAGACTTCTTTCATAATTAGCATGAGATTCTATGACTACTTTGGCAGGACTTCCAGGCAGAATCCTGATGTTGGCAGAATCGTTGAATAAACCATAACTGGCTTTTACCCTTACGGTGCGATATGCCCGTAACGGGGTCAGTATGACATTTTCACCTTTGTTTGGATTTAAAAGTGCCGATGGATCGGAAGCGGCAGCGGGGTCATCCTGAAGATCCCATAAAATAGAGGTGACATTTACATTCCTCAGCCAGACATTGTTTTTATCAAAAACTCTGAGTGACAGGTTCATGGGTTTACCGGCTGATGCAGAAGTATTAGAGGGTAATGGAGAAGTGGCACTGTAGATTTTTACTTTGGCTGGTGCTCCTGGTGTTGCCTTGACAGGCAATTTTGCTCTGAGAAAACCTTCATATTCAATATCCAGAAAGCCAATACCGGTGTCGTTTGGACAGAATCCAATATTGGTATAAGTACCGGCCGGGAGATTCAGTTCCCATTTTTGGGAAGACCATTTTGATTTCAGTACCACCCATCTTTTAGTATCCATTGTCAAACCCTGCGACCAGAGTTCTATACAACTGTCAGTGGATAACTCCAAGGAAGAGATGGGCGTAAAACCGGTATCTGTTACTTTTACTATTCGTATTGTATCATAATCTGCCGCCGGTATATTTACCAGAATCGAATCTCTCAGAGTGTCTTCTGAAAAGATATCAGTGGCTGTAACCAGCATATTGCCACTTCCAATCTTTTCCAATATCCCCTCTCCCAATGACGAATCACCATTGGATACCGACACACATCCGGGGGTAAGCCCGGGAATCAGGGCATCGGAGGTGGTATCCCATACTGTAGATTTCGAGAACCCGCAGAAATTCCCGAATTTATCCCTGAAAATGGCGAAAATATTTTGTTCCAATTTGTTTGAAGGGATAATAATCCTTGAAATCTGGACTGTCTTGTTATAGTTGAAGCCAGAAGATGCAGTATCTGCTATGAGTTCGATCGACAGGTGATCAGGCTTTCCAGGCAGAACGGTGACTGATTTACAGTCGGTTAAAGATTTTTTAGACAAGGGATCGATCAGTGACACACAGATGGTAAAATTTTTAAATGCAGTTGCAGGAAAAAAACGGGCCGTATCTGGTTTTAAGGCTGGAACCAGAGTATCATGATTGGTTCTGATACCGCTTAGTTCCCACTTTAAGAGCGAATCCAGATCATGCTTTAAGATCTTCTGGCCTGAAGAATCAAACCAAACTTGAGCACTGCAGATTATTGTATCACCTGCTGTGACAGTATCAGGCAAGATCAGATCTATAGAATCTGGAAAAGGTTCCACATTGAGCTGCAGCCCTGTTACTCTGAAGATTACATCATTAAAGTCCCAGTCAGAAATAACCTTAGTAGGATCATTATTGTTGATCATATCTTCAAAACCGAAGATAATGGTATCGGTAGGATTATTTAAAGAATCGATGATCCTGCCAGCTACTGCCCAACGATAACCAAAACCGGGCTTGAGACCAAATTCTTTGGAGGCAAAATCTGCACCAGGGTAAGCGTTTCTATCTACCGGATCAATACCATTTCTATTCTGTCCTGTATACTTATCGTAATGCGCATCCTTACGTTTGTATTTGAAAAATATCTCTGTTCCGGGTGGAATCGGGTTTTGTAGTATGTTGGTTACATTTATTCTGCTACCCACATCTTCATTGGAGAAAAGGAACATCGCTGAATCAGGATACCCCGGAATCATCATATAGAGATCACCCTTCTTATCAGATTCGGATGTGTCTAACCACACGACTATAGAATCTGAAGGATCGATATAATAGAATGAGGCACCGACATATAATTTTGTGCTGTCTGTGATCTTCCACACACTGTTAGGGATAAATCTCTCAGTTTGTGCAAATGAACTGAGAGTCAGTGAAAATATCAGCAAAAAGAATTTCTTTGAATTCATGTTAGAATATCTCTCAGAAGGGGTAGTAACCCATGAAGATTGTGTTATTAATAAGGTCCGCTTTTATTTCAAAACAACCGGATAGGCAATAGAACCTTCGTGATTTGTTATACTAAGCATATACACTCCGGAAGTGGCCTGCGGAATATCAAAAGAAAAACGTTGTGCAATATTTTTCTTTTCAAAAACACTACGCCCTGAAACATCAATTAACCGGATTTGTACAGGAGCTTTAGATGGAAATGTACCTTTAATGGTTCTGCTACTTATCTGAATGTTATAATTTGTCAAATACTGTCTCTTCTGTTTAACTGAAATCGAACCAGGTGGAAGAAGAAGGCCATTCGACATAGAACTGATTGCTAATTCTGATTGTGCAGAATTAAGAAATGCGGGTTCTGCAAGTATTATAGAAGTGGTATCAGAAGTAAGTCTTTGAAAAGTTATCACTCCAAGATATCCTGAACCGCTTGCACCTGGAACCTGACCTAAAAGGGAAGCTGCAACCAGAACTCTGTTGTTTTGGCCTTTTGATATGTTGCTTTGAAAAAGGATCTGCTCAGTTAACCCCATAAGGTGAAGTGCTGAAGAAGTAGCTTTGGACGATGATATGTATTTGAGTCTGGTTGTATCGAACTCTACATAAAACTGGTACCCGTACAGATCTTCAATATCTGAAACGTAAAAAGCAACTGTGAAGGTGCTGTCTTTTGCCGGGGCATAGATCGAATCTATGGAAGAATTTGTTGTATTAAAATCAACATGCAGATTTGGAGCCCCTTCTGTTGTGCTTAATAAGGTCTGGAAAAATAAAGCCGATATCAATACTTTTTTAAACTCTTTTTTCATATCTGTTCGCCTTTGTAAAAGTTTCTACTGTTGAAGTTCCCAGTTTTTGCTTATGCGTGAAACGTCCCTTATATCAATCTTCTCAGTTCCACTTTCCGATAGTTTTACATTTATAGAAGGATCCCAGGCCTGATCGTCCGGTGTCATTTCCCAGTTTC
>Ga0209510_1001001_pt1 | contig 34323 bp, 11 predicted proteins | sample BiotimSIPDNA_FD_185749 | JGI IMG/M metagenome (GOLD analysis project Ga0209510, IMG submission 185749) | Anaerobic biogas reactor microbial communites from Washington, USA - Biogas_R1 time_0 SIP DNA (SPAdes) (version 2) | ecosystem: Engineered > Bioreactor > Anaerobic > Unclassified | place...
ACATTGGAGATGTAGACGAATTGTCCCAGGAACATATAGAGAAGCTGGGCGTAGCCCGTTCCCTGGAAATCATCCGCTCGGCCACCGTATTGATGCTGGTTTTGGATGCTTCCCGGCCGGAAACCTACCCCGAAAGTCTGCAATCCGTCTTTGTTGACAACCTGTCGGGCAAGGAACACCCTTTGACACAGCCGGTGGCCAACTTGGAAAGTATACAATCTTTAGGGAAATTCAATAAAAGCCATATCTTGTTTGTTGTTAATAAAATAGACCTAGTAGATAACAAAGATGTTGCATTGGAGCACTTTATGAACACCCTGAGTAACTATTTTGTTACAGATGGCTTGGGTTTGAATGTTGGCGGGGGTTTTTCGGGTAATGCCGCGAAGGGTTCAGGTGCTGGGGTTGATTTTGCAGATGGCGGTGCTGATTTCGTAGGTTCTGACACGGGATTGCCGGATGTTGGTAGTGAAAATGCGGCTATTAACAACGGGCAGTATACCATATTACCGGTTTCAGCGGCCAATAACAATGGTATTGAAGCTATCAAACAAGCTTTGGTTGGAATGATCCGGCCGGTACTGGATGAAAATACCGTTATGCTGACTAACCTGCGTCACTATCAGGAATTGAGTGCTGCCGGGGAAGCCCTGAAACGCGTTCGCGAGGGACTGGATGCCGGTTTGAGCAGCGACCTCTTGACCCCCGACCTGCGCCAGGCCCTGCACCATGTAGGCAGCATAGTCGGCGAGATCACCCCGGATGATATTCTGGGTGAGATATTCGGGCGTTTCTGCATAGGTAAGTAAACTCAAAAATTTTTCTCTAACTTTGGAAAGCCAGGGAGCCACCAGGGGCAGATTCCCAGTGTTTTTGCACATGGTGGGGCTCAAAACATGCCCACCAGGGGCAGTTTTGCAGGGTTTTTGCCCCTGGTGCATCTGGCTTGCCCAGTGACGATTTTGCAAGGTGCTCTGAATGAGGCATTTGATAAAATCTGCGTTCTTTGAAAATAATGACCAGGGGCAATATTCCCGTGTTTTTGCCCCTGGTGAGGCTCAAAACAACCCCACCAGGGGCAGTTTTGCCGGTTTTTTGCCCCTGGTGCATCTGGCTTGCCCAGTGACGATTTTGCAAGGTGCTTTGAATGAGGGTTTTGACAAAATCTGCGTTCTTTGAAAATAATGACCAGGGGCAATATTCCCGTGTTTTTGCCCCTGGTGAGGCCCAAAACAACCCCACCAGGGGCAGTTTTGCGGGGTTTTTGCCCCTGGTGAAACTCAAGCCCTACCCACCAGGCGCACTTTTGCCCTGTTTTCGTACCTGGTCAACCTAATATAACACACCGGGGGCAACCGACTTTAATTATGCCCCTGGTAATTAAATTTTTTAGTTATGAACAAAATGTATCACGTATTCAGTGAAGGAGAAAATGTGCTGTTCAGGGAGAATAGTGACTACATCTTCTTCAACAACAAATTTGCTGTTTCAATTTACACGTATCAGTTGCAAGCTTTGGCGGAAACCACTATGTCTACGCATTTTCACTCAATTGTGGAAACTGCAGACGAAAAAGGGGGATTGCCTTTGCACGAGCTGACGACAACCATGCAGCACCTGGTGGAAACTGTAGACGAAAAAGGGGCTTGCCGCAAGGCAACCCCCTTTTCCTTCAATAAACGACCGATTCTGCAATAGATCGTTTATTTTTCATCGTTGTACAATTTGGCTACCTGTCCGGCATCCAATGCAATATTGTACATTTTCAGTTCATCTATTAACCCTACAAAACCGTCCCAGCCATCAGGGGTGCGGGACCAGGCCCAATCCCATTTGGCATCAGCTTCTTCGTATGTTGTACATGCACCTATCATTAACGGCAAGACAGTTTCGTAATTAAATGCACCGGTTCCGGTAAGACCTGTCTTGGTGGTTTCATCCCATTCCATTGTTTCTTCTCCGTTCACGTAGAATACCAGTTTCTTGGTGTTCATGTTCAGGGTTACTACCAAATGGCTCCATTCACCATTGGGAGCAGAGAAATCCATCTGGTTGTCTGCATCTACCCAACCGTCTTCATTGGTGTGAATGGTAAAGAACGGTTTGTTTTGTTCCTGCAGCTGGAATTTCCAGGAATTCCAGTAATTGTAGGACATAATGTAATTACCGGCTCTTGTGGAATCGGGTTTTACCCAGGCCGAAATTGACAACTGACTTCCCAACAAATCGTTGGCCGTATAATCGTTAATTCTCAGGTGTGACCCGTTGCTAAAATAAATGGCATTACCGGCTTTACCTGTCTTAAAACTGGGTAAATTTGTATTCTCTCCAAATATTTCAGACGGCCCCATGGTGAGCTCTGCAGTCCAGCCCTTACCTGCTGTTTCGAATTTGTTATTGCTCACTGATTCATCAAAAGTCATACCCATGATAAGAGCAGTTTCAGGAATTAATCCGTATTCAGACGCCAGAAATATTTCTTTTGCCTGAGTCAGCTGTACCACTAATGCATCTACTTGTGCCTGAGTGGCTTCTTTATCGTTGATAATTGTTTTGGCGGTATTTACCACAGTTGTAAAGGCCGTTATGGCATCGGCAGGAAAATCGGCAGACAAGGTAGGAGAATTCAACAGCGTATTGCATTCATCAACAAGTGCGCTAAGCTCAGTTTTGTCAGCTTCTTCTACAACAGGATCATCTATATCGCAAGCGGTAAAGGAGCCTGTCAGCAGTGTGAATGCAAACAATGCAATAAGAGCATTTTTTAAGTTTACTTTTTTCATAATAGTGTAGTTTAAATTGTAATTATTATTGTATGGCATGGTTAGTATCAATCTCGGATTGCGGTATGGGGAAATAGAACCGGGGGTCTGTCCATTTGAGATTGGGAGCCAGGGCTGCTTCGGCCACTTCCCTGCCCCAACGCATAAGATCAAAGAAACGATGGAATTCAAATCCCAGTTCTTTCCTTCGTTCGTTCCGAATAATTTCGCGAAGTACGGACTGGCTTGCCGAGACCAGGGGAGACAACTGAACTCTGTTTCTGACTTTGTTCACTTCCGTAATGGCAGACTGAGTCTGGTTTGTTTCGTTCAATGCCTCGGCTTTCATTAACAGGATATCGGCATAGCGAATGGCGTGGTACGGGATCACCGATTGGGCTTTGGCCTTGCCCGGAATCATGTCCTCGTTGTATTTTTTGACCAGATAACCGGTCGCTTCTGACCATGCAGCCGAATAAGTAGTATCGTTGAACCAGGGTTTACCATCACGGCCTATGGAAATGTCCAAACGGGGATCGTCCAGACCGTCAACTGTTTTTTCTGTAAATGCATCTACATAGCTCTGGGTGGGTGCATTGAAATAGTAACCTCCCTCCATGGAAGGAGCAAACCATACGTTCAAATGATTGCCCAGTGATACCTGATCATTATCTACGTAACGGATGCTAAAAAGAACTTCACGGCTATCTTCGGCACCGGCTTTAAACAGATCTTCATAGTTATCCTCCAAAGCGTATTTACCCAGGTTTTCCAACGTTTGTATATGATTCAGGCTCTCTTCGTATTTTTTCTGATACAATGCCACTTTTGCCAACAATCCCAGGGCAGCACCTTTTGTTACCCGGCCTTGATCCATGTCGTAGGAGGCCGGCAAATCGGCTTCTGCTTCGCGCAGGTCATTTTCAAGCTGTGCATATATGACAGGGACATCACTCAGTCCCACATAAATGGTTTCGCTGGTATTCTGAGGAGCCAGCTTCAGAGGAATCTCCCCAAAAATATTTACCAGGTTAAAATAGGCATATGCCCTCAGAAATTTTGCTTCGGCTACAAGACGATTTTGGAGTGTTTCGTCCATCTCAATATCGGGCACGTAAGCGATCACGTTATTGGCACGTGCTATCGTTTCGTAAGTGTTCTGCCAATAGGTATTCAGAACACCGTTATCTGCCTTTGCCGATAAATCGTCTATGCCGTTGATATCGGCCTGGTCGCCGGCATTTCCGCCTTTGACAGCGTCATCTGAGGCTACATCGCCGAATATCCACAGCGTACTACCGTAAAGCGAATTATACACACCTGTAGTTGCCGCGATCGCATTCCCCTCAGATATGAAAAAGCTTTCCGATGTATATTGTCCTTTCAGGTCGGCCTGGAGAAAATCGCTGCAGGAAGCGGCCAGAAGGCCAAAACCGGTTAATGCCAAAATGGATTTTATTGTTTTCATAATGCAATCGTCTTAAAAAGTTAAATTTAACCCAATGGTAACGCTCCTGGCAACAGGATACGTTCCCCAGTCAATGCCGTTGGCAATATCACCTTCAGCCGCAGAGTTCGTACTTACAGTCATTTCAGGATCAAGCCCTGAATAATTGGTAATCGTGAAGAGGTTTGTTCCCGACAGGTATAAACGTATGTTGTCAATATGCCATTTCTTGGTATTCGGAATGGTATAACCCAGTTGAATGTTCTTGAGCCTGAAATAGGATCCGTCTTCCAGGAATCTTGTGGAAGCCCTTACGTTATTGGCCTTTGCTACCCAGGAAGCGCGCGGCTGGGTATTGGATGTACCTTCACCGGTCCAGTGTTCATTGTAATACCTTTGGGTAACATTGAATCCGCGGTAGAATCCTTCTATATCATAATTTACCTGCGAGAAGATCTTTTGTCCGAATGCTCCCTGGAAAAATAATGAAATGTCAAATCCTTTATAGTCTCCGGATATATTCAAACCTGTTGTTACCATAGGAATAGAACTCCCTGCATAAACCCGGTCGTTGGCATCTATGATGTTGTTGCCATCCTGATCAACGTATTTTACGTCACCCGGCTTGATATTCTTTCCCTGGTAAGCCGAGGTCAAGACTTCCATCTCGTTCTGGAAGATCCCTGCCATTTCGTACAGGAAGAAGGAACCTATGGGGTAACCCGATTCGGTTTTTGTAGCATAAACACCTGTATCTACCCTTCCGCCGTAATAAGGAAATTCCAGATCTCTCACCTGGTTGTATAAATAACCGGCATTTAACGAAATATTGAACCCACCGTCATTGAATTGCCTGCGGTAGAATATTTCCAGGTCCACCCCGGTATTCAATACGTTTCCGGTACTGTTGAGGTACGGAGGACCTGCCAGACCCGAAGAAGGCGGCAATGATGCCGGCAACAACATGTCTTTGGTCGTTTTATAATAATAATCCAGGGTTATCCCAAAGGTGTTGCCAAAGAATTCCATATCTAACCCCGCATTGAACTGACTGCTGGTCTCCCACTTAAGGTCTTCATTACCAAGAAGAGACTGGGCAAATCCGTCGTAACTGTTCCCTCCATAAACATAGTAATAATTGGGAGTAAACCGGTCCAGATAGGAATACAGGGGAATATTCTGGTTCCCTATGGCGCCGTAACCCACACGGATTTTCAGTTTGTCAATGTTATCTGCCTGTTTCATGAACTCTTCTTCTTCCATGTTCCATCCCCCGGATACAGAATAGAATGTTCCCCAACGGTTCCCCTGGCTAAACCGGGAAGAACCGTCCCGACGAACGATCCCTGACAGGTAATACTTCTGCTTGTAATTGTAATTGACATTGGCAAAAAATGACAAGAGACTGGAAGACCATTCGGTTTGGTTATTGTTCTTTTTAGTAGTTCCCAGACCCAGGTAAACGAAATTCGGATCTGCGTTGGTAAATTCGCTTTCAGTGGCGTACAAACCAGATCCTGTGTTTCTGATGGCTTCACCTCCCAGCAACGAGGTAATATTATGACTGTCTCTTATTGTAATGCTGTGATTCAATGTAGTGTTTACAGTCCAGGTGTTCTGTTTTACCGTGGAAACATCCAGGCTGTTGGTGCTGTTGATCCTGTTGGCTGTCCCCCACGTCTTGTTAAATCCCCTCATTTCGGTATCGTTGTAGTCGTTACCGGCCGTGGCTTTAACAAAGAAATTGGCCGGCAGTGTAAGAAGTACACTTCCTGAAACAAGCAGGGATTTGATCTTTCTTGTTCTGTCAGTGTTGACACACAATCCTTCTGGACTGTAACCGTCACCAAAAAACGAATTGTATACCGAATTGCCGTAATATTCAGAAGGCAGATCCACAAACTTCTCGTTTTCATCGTAAACGGGTATGGCCGGATTCCTGAAAAGGGCATACCGTACCACACTGCCTCCTTCACCGGCATATCCGTCTCCCGAGCTGGAAACCAAACGGTTATTTGAAAAACCGCCGCTTACGTTCAGACTAACTTTCAGCCAGTCTTTCACATCGGAAGAAACGTTGGAACGCATAGAATACCTGTTATAATCCGTCCCTTTGATGATCCCGTCCTGTTTGAAAAGTGTACCGGAGATCAGGTATTGCGTTCTTTCGTTTCCACCGCTGAATGAAAGTTCGTGTGAATGGATGGGAGCAATCCTGAAAATTTCTTCCAGGTGATTCACATCGGGAAAATCCTGTACCCAATCTCCCTGGATCAATTGCCTTTTCACAATAGAAGCGGCATTATCCGCAGTTGCAGCCTGGTTGTATAATTCAATATATTGCTCCGTATTGGCCATGGGTGTTAGTCTGCCGTGAAACTGGTACCCCAACTGGGCATTGTAACTGATTCTGGCTTCTCCGGTTCTTCCGCTTTTTGTCGTTATAAGAATTACTCCGTTGGAAGCACGCGAACCGTAAATGGCTGCCGAAGAAGCATCTTTTAGCACGGTTATATTCTCAATTTCGTTGGGGGAAATATTGTTCAGAGCACCTTCCTGGGGAATCCCGTCCACGATATAAAGAGGCTCGTTGCTGGCGTTAATGGAGCCTACACCACGGATCCTGACGGCAATGGGCGATCCGGGAGCACCTGTCTGTGTTGCCACATTCACTCCGGCCACACGACCCTGCAATGCCTGTTGAGCCGAGGCTACCGGTGTTTTTGTAAGGTCCTTGTCTTCCACTTTACTTATGGCTCCAAGGACATCGCGCTTTTTCTGTACGCTGTAACCCACCACTACCAGTTCATCCATAACCATGGATTCCTGTTCCAGATAAACATCCAGTGTTGTCTGTTCTGTTACCAGGATCTCTTTGGCAGTAAAACCGATGTATGAAATTCTCAGGGTAGTGTTCTGCGGTACGGTCAGACTGAATTTTCCGTCAATATCTGTTGTCGTTCCGCTGTCTGTACCAACTACCAACACAGTGACCCCTATAAGAGGCTCTCCCGTACCGGCCTCTTTGACTGTTCCGCTGATTTCCAAAGGCGTTTGTGCCGGCAGCAAATTGGCAATGCAACCAAATAAAATGATCAACAGTGCTTTTTTCATCATATCTATTTTTTATAAATGGCGTTTTTATTGATCCTGCTCCCGGTCGGCAATTCCACGACCAGGCATGCCTGGTCTGCCGGGATGGTTATTAAGGCCTGATCCTCTACATCTGTGGCCAGGTAACTGGCAGAAAGGATATCATACAGATCTGCCTTCTTCCCGGATATATGATAGGTAACTCTCCGGTTTTGTTCATACGGATTAAAGAGTAAAAAAACAGGATGTGACGGATAGGAATAGAAATCAGTCACATTGCAATCATGTTTCAAAATACCGGGTACATCCGTTGTGTCTGTGATGGCTCCCAGGATGCCAACAGGTGCTGTACTGTATAGGCTGAACATGGATTCTATGGGGTTGTCGGGATGCCATTTGGGGCCGTCTCCCAAGGCTACAGGATGAACACCTTTCAACCTGGGGCTGTCGTAACAGTCCTCGTACCTGAGTCCTTCGTAAGCAATGACAGATCGTGTAAAGTCTTTCATTTCCGGTAACCATTGGTTTTCATCTGCAATCTGGTCAGGATAGAACAGACGGCAGGCATTCACATTGTTCAGCATCCACTTGCCTATGGCCCGGGCAAAGGACGGCTGGTATTTGACCATGGGCACTAATGGCATGGCCATCAGGATACTGTTCATGAAAAAAGCATAACCGCCTCCGTCAATAATGCTTCCCTGCAGGCCGCTCACATCGTACTGACCCCATTTACCTACGATCACTCCCCACCCATTCCGGCCAAGGGAATCCCGGTTTCCTTCAAATACACAATCCAGCATTGTGGCAACATCGTAGTTTGTCCCTTCTTCGGCATTCAGACGGGCAGCCGTATAGATGCCAATAGGCAAAAGGATTTCATAAAAACGGCTCTCTTCTTGGTCATTAAGTACCTGAATGGCACTTTTGGCATGTTTTAGGTAACGGGGATCACCGTATTTCATATAAGCCGAGTACAGCACGTACCCGTGACCGCCGGCAGCATCCTGCTGGAGCGGAATATTGTTGACCATGCCCTGCATACGGGCATAATCAAAATAAGAGTAGTCGTATTTCCCATTTAGCACAGAATCGGCTTTACATAACTGTTCTGCAATGATCTGTTGTATGTTGTCTGCATTCTCCACTGACGGAAAAATATCGCATACATTATAATAAAGGATGTTGGGCAAAAGATCGTACCACCAGTCACGACCGTAACCTCCTCCCAATAAGGCCACATGGGGGTTGGTGTTATTCATCATGATATTCCAGCCGTTATCAGAATTGAAATAATTCTGGACCATCTTTACATAATTATACCCTTCCTGATTGGTCTTATCTATGCCCATCAATCCGGCCCCCAAAATGGCTGCCAGAGAATTAATGCTCTCATGGAATTCTCCGTTGTTCTTGTCAGGACCCTGGCGGGCATCGTTTACTGCAGTATACAATCCAAATGTGAATTGAGGGATATTGCGTTGATTGTCATCCAGCCAGATCATAGTGCCTGCCGGAAGGCCGGCATTGAAATCAAAGACATAGTCATCAAAATCCCCGGCTTTTTGTTTCCAGTCAATGATCTTGTACGGTTGTGGCATATTGGGCATGAGCTCAATACGTTCAACATTAATTTGTTTTACTTCGCTGCCGTATCTGTCAGAACAACTGTAGAACGGGAGCAAAAGGAAAAACAATGCTGTGAATACAAAATTTTTATTCATGATCAGTTAGTATATTTTGTATCTATTTCCTTAATTATATGCTTGGCCAGAGGCAACGAGATCAGCTGTATGGTCCCCACAATAACCAAAGCATACTTTAGGGCGAACAACTCGGACACCTTGTAAGATAATAAAATGAAAAGCAGCATGCCAAAGGCACGTCCAACAAACAGACCGATCTCGTGACTCATAATATAAGTATACTCATTCCTTTTCTCAATCTTCTTAACGGCATCAATGGTTTTCATCATGGTGGGAAAATAGGCCAGATCATGAATGGGCTGAAACATAACCTTGAAGAAAATAAATATGATCACACCTGTTGCGGAAAACATGATTGCATTAAACATAGTCCCTATGAAAAAAATTATAAGACCAAAACCAAAGACAGTCATTCTGTGCCTGGGTTTGGTGACGCGGCCCAGCACATACACCAGTATGGCCGTCAATGCTCCGCTAATTCCCTGTATCAGTCCCAGGGCACCTTCATCTCCGACAAGGCGCATAACTAATATTGCAGGAGTAGTGACTAAAAAACCTTGCACCATTCCTTTCAATCCGGCCAGAGCTAATAATTTGTGCCACAGAATATGAAACCTGACATAGAGGAATTTTTTTTGAGAAGGATTTTTAAATTTTCCCCTGGCCAATACAATACATGCACAAATGGATATTAAAAATGCAACTACTGTAACTATCTGATAACCAATATTTACACTAAGAGGTCGTCCAAAAAGTGATGATCCCTCAATAGTTCCCAAAAAAGCACCTACCATCAACGGCACCAGGATACCCCACATGGAAAAGAAGAAAGTTTCCAACCCAAAGAAATAATTGCGGTTAGCATCGTTAGTCGCATTCAATGCCAGAAAATAGCGGTTGGTCCAGAAAAAACCTGTAGAGAATCCCAGGATCAGACCGGTTATTCCCAACTCAACAATACCTATGGAGTTGACAAACATCATGGTTGCCATTACTATTGTCGATAGAACTATCCCAAAACCGTACAGGAGACTGGAACTGAACTTTTGCAACAAGAAACCGTTCAATAGAGAAGAGAACACGATCCCGGCATACATGCAAAGCTGATAAATAGCCACATAAGCAGGCATCCCCGTATTTCGCATGATATAAGCCCCTACAAAAATTTCAATGATGGGCAGGATCAATGCATACAACATATTGGTTATAAGCAGAGTCCTGATGTTCAGAGACTGTGAGCGAAAAAACGCGAATTCTTTGAATATATTCTTTCCCACTTTATTTCAATGAATTATAAATTTCATTTATAGAAAAAGTCGCTTTACATATCACTTCATCACTGGCACCGTAAAATACCTTAAGGGTATCGCCCGTAAGGTAATGGCCATTGGTAAAAACAACGTTGCCAAAAAAACCGGTCTGTTCATAAGGGGCAATCGGTTCCATGACAGGCTCTTTGCTGCGGGCCAGCACTTTGGAAGGATCGTTCAGGTCAAGTAATAAGGCTCCAAGGCAATAACGATTCTCTCTGTTGGCTCCGTGATAGATCTCCAGCCAGCCTTCAGAGGTTCTGACCGGAGCACCTCCGGCCCCTACCCTTTCCGAATCCCAACTTTCCGGGCGGGTGACGGCAACGCATTTGTGATTCCCCCAATGCAGGCGGTCGGGAGACTCGGCAAGCCAAATATAATTGCCGCCCAGCTCGGGGCTGCTCGGCCTGTGAAAAGCATAATACCTGCCGTTGATCTTTTGCTCAAAGATTGCGCAGTCTTTGTTATGTGGAGGGAAGATCATTCCCTTGTGTTCAAAGTAACGAAAATCTTTGGTAACCATAAGGCCTACTCCCACGGCTACGGGTGATACCTGGGTAAAAGTGAGGTAATAACCATCTTCCATGGTAGCTACACGACAATCTTCAATTCCGAAAGATTCCAGAAACCCTTTTCCAAAAACAGGTGGATATGCAGGGTCTTCCCGGAAATTAATATCGTCCTCACTGCACACCAGTCTAAAATAAGACAAGGTGGTCAGATAATTCTGTCCTTTATATTTAATGACGCGGGGGTCAGAGGCATCCAGCAAAGGATCATCCTTGTCAAAATGCAGCACTTCAATTTCCCCGCGTTTGTTATATACAGGAAAACTGATCTTGCCGGACACCTGGGCCGGTCTTTCGGCAACACGCAATATAAGCCAGGTTTTGCCGTTCATTCTGAAGACTCCGGGATTCAGAAGACAGGTAATTTCCATTCCTTCTATACCGGGTTTCAGGTCGGAAGGTTTTAATAATGGATTACTATCTGAACGTTTTGCAATATCCATAGAATAGTGTTTTTTTCAAAATTAGCTTTATCCGGGAAAGGACAGGGTATCCAATTTTTTCAAATTGGTTTACTAATCTTACAAAACAAGAATAAGATACTCTTTGTGTGCAAAAAGCATACTTCTTCCGTGTGTTTACAGACAAAGTATTGTATATTTGAGACTAAAGACAAAATATTGTTGGTATAAATGAAAAAAAGGCTGTTGTGCTTTGGTATAGTTCTCGTGTGTGTTCAGCTCTTTGCGCAGAATTACGATATTCAGCGACTGACCAATAACGACGGATTGTCCAACAGTTCTATAAACATCGTTTTTCAGGACTCCAGACAGATCATGTGGTTTGGAACCTGGGATGGGTTGAATATGTACAACGGCAGTGGTTTTAGGGTTTACAAACCAGTACCCGGGAATCCGCAAAGCATCAGTAACAACATTATCCGGGACATCATCCAGGTAAGTGAAGATATACTGTGGATCGCCACAGATGTCGGGATTAACCGCTTCTCATTAAAAGACAGGGCTTTCAGAAGGTTTTTTGTAGATACTCTGCAAGCAGGGATCACCAACGAGCATTCCTATCATATTGCCTTCGACCGGTCGGGCCGGCTCTTTGCCTGGGTCTATCAGCAAGGTTTGTGTAGCTACGATCCGGAAGAAAAGCAATTCCACCGCCTGCAAATTGCCGGGGACATGAATATCAGAAGCATGGTCTTTGATGACCACAACAACCTATGGATACTGACAAAAGAAAAGGAACTCCATAAACTCTTCTTTAATGGTGGAGCTAACATCCCCAGAGCAAGTGAGATCAGCAGGTTTCCCCTGATTTCTGAGGTAGAATCTGTTTTTTATGTGGATCACTACGGCCTGTTTATGCAAGCAACAGATGGTACGATGTATTTGTATGACAATACCTCAGCAACCTTGAATGAAACGGCTTTTATTGTCCCTGAAAAGGGAACAGTCAGGGATCTTTGTTGCAGGGATTCTGTCCTTTACCTTGGTACTGACAAAGGACTGTATTCTTATGATCTCAGAAGCGGCACCTCTTTGGAGATGATAGGAAACTGCTCCGTTCTGTCGGTTCATTGCGGTACACAAAACATCCTGTGGGTAGGAACCGATATGCAGGGTATTTTCAAGATCGTCCCGTCGCAGGAAAGATTTATTACATATTCCTCACAGAACGTTCCTGACTTCGGGAACAGTGCCGTAAGAACTTTCTGTGAAGACTCGGAAGGTAACCTGTTGGTGGGTACAAAAGGAAGTGGCATATATAATTTCAGGCGGGATGAGAAAAGCGGAAGACTGGTATTACATACAAATTACAGAACAGAGCATGGACTGACAAGCAACTCGGTTTTCACTATCACAAAAGGGGAAAAAAGTACGTTCTGGATTGGAACAGACGGGAATGGCATTAATTACTACGACGGCCGCACGGAGCAGATTCAAAGGCTTATTCCATCTGAGGACCTGAAAGAGAAAATCAACCTGTCTTCTGTTTATGCATTGTTGCCGGACAATGATAATGTCTTATGGGCGGGGACCAGCGGCTACGGCATGTATCGGCTGGAGCTGGATATTTCACGACATCCATACAGAATAAAGGATTATAGACAATATGTATTCCGTGCGGACCGATCCTCATTAAGCAATAATATTGTCTATTCCATCATCCGGGACGATTCATCTCATTTATGGATCGCGACCAGGGGTGGTGGCGTGAATCGTTTCAATACCGTTGACGAGACCTTTGAAACATTCAAATTCTCGCAAAACAATCCGGATTACTCCAGCAGTGATGACATACTGTGCCTTTATAAAGATCAAAAGGGAGATCTCTGGGCCGGTAGCAGCATGGGGCTGAACAGGATGAGCCGGGATCCTTACGGCATGCTGCACATTGAAAACTTTAGTGAAAAAAACGGTATGCCTAACAATACCATACACGGTATACTGGAAGATAAAAAAAACAACATATGGGTAAGTACCAATAACGGCATAGCCAAATTGTCGCGCGACAAAGACCCTTACAAGATCATTTCGTATTATGCCAGCGACGGATTACAAAACAATGAATTTTCTGATGGGGCGTATTATGCAAGCCCCTTCACTTCTATGTTCTATTTTGGCGGTATCAGCGGATTCAATGAATTCAATCCGCTGACGATTATACACGATGACAGTGTTCCAATGCTTTTACTGGACGCCTTTTATGTTGACAATGAAGAATACACCCTTTCCGATTTTTTAATTCAGAAGAAAGAAAAGGATGTTTTGACCATTTCATATAAATACAAATCGCTTAGTTTTCATTTTACACACATTGACTACCTTACCGGACCCAAGTGTGAAATATCCTACATGCTGGACGGCTACCAGAGCGACTGGGTACAGCTGGGAACATCCAATACCATTGTCTTCACCAACCTGCCCAAGGGAAAATACGTCCTGAACGTCAGGAACAGCAATGCCGATAAGGTCTGGGGCGAAACCTGCTTCACACTGCCTATAACGGTCAATCCTCCCTGGTGGGACAGCAACATGGCTTATGTTATCTACACCCTCTTAGGCATCCTTTTTTTATGGAGTGCGCAAAGAATGATCTATTACCGGATCAGAGTAAGAAATGATATCAGGATGAAAGAAATGGAAAAACAGAAAGCCGAAGATATCCATCAGGCAAAACTCAGCTTCTTTACCAACATTGCTCACGAGTTTTCAAATTCACTGACATTGATATACAGCCCCTGTGAAAAACTCCTGAAAGAAAAATCTTCGGATATGATGACAAAAAAATATGTACAGATCATCAAGTCTAATTCTGAAAGGATGCAGCATCTGATCCAGCAATTGATAGAATTTAGAAAAGCAGATACCGGTCACCTAAAATTAAACATAGAAAAGATTGACATTCAGGAACTTATTAAATTTGTGCTGGACAATTTCGTAGATATTCTGGAGCAGAAAAAGATCCGGTATTCCGTTACATCAATTTCCGGGGATATTCATTGGCAAACAGACCGCGACAGTGTTGAGAAGATTGTCTTCAATCTGCTTTCCAATGCCGTAAAATATACGCCTGAAAACGAAAAAATTGATATTATCACTGATGTCAGGGATAATATGCTGTCCATACGGGTAACCAACACGGGCATTGGCATAAAACCGGCGTTCCAGGAGTATATTTTTGACAGGTTTGAAGTACTAAACCGGTTTGAAGAGCAGGTTTCCTATAGCAAGCAGTCTCGTCATGGGATAGGGCTGGCATTGTGTAAAAGTATCACCAGGGTATTACAGGGTGACATTAAAGTACAAAGTGACGGACAGACCTATACCTCTTTCATTGTACATTTGCCCAAGGCGCCGCTTATGCAGCAACCGGATCTGATCGTAGATGAACAACCTGTAGACAGAACGCAAATGGCCCGGGAAGTCATGGCAGAACTACCGGAAGACCCCGGATCTACGCCTTCAGACGAAAGCGGGATCTCTGACCTTAAAGCCACCCTGATCCTAATTGTGGAAGACGACCTGCAGATCCGTTCTATGATAAAGGAATTCCTTTGTGACCGTTACAACATCCTGGAAGCTTCCAACGGAAAAGAAGCCAGAGAAATAGCGGAGCAATACCTGCCACAGCTTATTATCAGCGATATTATTATGCCGGTGATGAATGGTGTAGAGTTTGTAAAAAACATCAGGTCGAATGACCATATCAAACATATTCCGGTCATATTCCTGTCAGCCAAAAGTGACATTGAAAGCCAGATTGAAGGATACGCAATAGGTGCCGATGCCTATTTGAACAAACCGTTCAATATCCGCCATCTGGAGGTCCTGATTGCAAGCTTGCTGAACAAAACCAAGACATTGAGCGAATATTCAAATTCTCCTTCTTTTGCCCTGGAGCAATTTGAGGGTAGAATCATGCACAAAGAGGATAAAGAACTGTTGTTACACATTACCGAAACTGTCTACGACAACATTGAGAATGAAAATCTATCCATGGACCTCATTGCTAACGAGATTGCTATCAGCAAAATGCAACTATACAGGAAGATCAAGGAAGTTACCGGCATGACACCTACCGAGTACATTCGTTCCATCCGTTTGAACCATGCCGAGAAATTATTGAAGACCACATCCAAAACAGTCCAGGAAATCATGTATCAGTCCGGGTTCAACAACAAGGCATATTTCTACAGGGAATTCTCCAAAAAATACCATCTCACCCCCAAAGAATACAGAAATCAGTTTGTCTAAAATCTGAAATTGCCGAGGCGAGGAAACCTTTGCAGAAGCGCCGAGGAAATCTTTGCGGCACCGGGCGAGGAAATCTTTGCGGCATCGGGCGAGGAAACTTTTTGCGGCAAATGCGCATAAACTTACGATCATACATCGCAAAGCGAAGCATTTTGACTAGGTGAAGCTTCAAATTTGATATTGAGCTTTCAATCTTACCTCATTTTCTCTAACTTTGGGAAGCCAGTGAGCCACCAGGCGCACTTTAGGCCTGTTTTCGTACCTGGTGGGGCCTAAAACATGCTCACCAGGCGCACTTTGGCCCTGTTTTCGTACCTGGTGCATTTTAGCAACTAAGTGATAATATTGTAAAGCGCTATTTATTAAGTGCTTAACAAAAGCAACGTTCTTTGAATTTTATGACCAGGCGCACTTTTGGCCTGTTTTCGTACCTGGTGGGGCTTAAAACATGCCTACCAGGCGCACTTTGGCCCTGTTTTCGTACCTGGTCAACCTAAAACCTAATAACAAACCCACCGGGGGCATCCGCCTTTAGTTATGCCCTTGGCAATAATTATTTTAGTTATGAACAAAATGTATCACGTATTCAGTGAAGGAGAAAATGTGCTGTTCAGGGAGAATAGTGACTACATCTTCTTCAACAACAGATTTGCTGTTTCAATTTACACGTATCAGTTGCAAGCTTTGGCGGAAACCACTATGTCTACGCATTTTCACTCAATTGTGGAAACTGCAGACGAAAAAGGGGGATTGCCTTTGCACGAGCTGACGACAACCATGCAGCACCTGGTGGAAACTGTAGACGAAAAAGGGGCTTGCCGCAAGGCAACCCCCTTTTCCTTCAATAAACGACCGATTCTGCAATAGATCGTTTATTTTTCATCGTTGTACAATTTGGCTACCTGTCCGGCATCCAATGCAATATTGTACATTTTCAGTTCATCTATTAACCCTACAAAACCGTCCCAGCCATCAGGGGTGCGGGACCAGGCCCAATCCCATTTGGCATCAGCTTCTTCGTATGTTGTACATGCACCTATCATTAACGGCAAGACAGTTTCGTAATTAAATGCACCGGTTCCGGTAAGACCTGTCTTGGTGGTTTCATCCCATTCCATTGTTTCTTCTCCGTTCACGTAGAATACCAGTTTCTTGGTGTTCATGTTCAGGGTTACTACCAAATGGCTCCATTCACCATTGGGAGCAGAGAAATCCATCTGGTTGTCTGCATCTACCCAACCGTCTTCATTGGTGTGAATGGTAAAGAACGGTTTGTTTTGTTCCTGCAGCTGGAATTTCCAGGAATTCCAGTAATTGTAGGACATAATGTAATTACCGGCTCTTGTGGAATCGGGTTTTACCCAGGCCGAAATTGACAACTGACTTCCCAACAAATCGTTGGCCGTATAATCGTTAATTCTCAGGTGTGACCCGTTGCTAAAATAAATGGCATTACCGGCTTTACCTGTCTTAAAACTGGGTAAATTTGTATTCTCTCCAAATATTTCAGACGGCCCCATGGTGAGCTCTGCAGTCCAGCCCTTACCTGCTGTTTCGAATTTGTTATTGCTCACTGATTCATCAAAAGTCATACCCATGATAAGAGCAGTTTCAGGAATTAATCCGTATTCAGACGCCAGAAATATTTCTTTTGCCTGAGTCAGCTGTACCACTAATGCATCTACTTGTGCCTGAGTGGCTTCTTTATCGTTGATAATTGTTTTGGCGGTATTTACCACAGTTGTAAAGGCCGTTATGGCATCGGCAGGAAAATCGGCAGACAAGGTAGGAGAATTCAACAGCGTATTGCATTCATCAACAAGTGCGCTAAGCTCAGTTTTGTCAGCTTCTTCTACAACAGGATCATCTATATCGCAAGCGGTAAAGGAGCCTGTCAGCAGTGTGAATGCAAACAATGCAATAAGAGCATTTTTTAAGTTTACTTTTTTCATAATAGTGTAGTTTAAATTGTAATTATTATTGTATGGCATGGTTAGTATCAATCTCGGATTGCGGTATGGGGAAATAGAACCGGGGGTCTGTCCATTTGAGATTGGGAGCCAGGGCTGCTTCGGCCACTTCCCTGCCCCAACGCATAAGATCAAAGAAACGATGGAATTCAAATCCCAGTTCTTTCCTTCGTTCGTTCCGAATAATTTCGCGAAGTACGGACTGGCTTGCCGAGACCAGGGGAGACAACTGAACTCTGTTTCTGACTTTGTTCACTTCCGTAATGGCAGACTGAGTCTGGTTTGTTTCGTTCAATGCCTCGGCTTTCATTAACAGGATATCGGCATAGCGAATGGCGTGGTACGGGATCACCGATTGGGCTTTGGCCTTGCCCGGAATCATGTCCTCGTTGTATTTTTTGACCAGATAACCGGTCGCTTCTGACCATGCAGCCGAATAAGTAGTATCGTTGAACCAGGGTTTACCATCACGGCCTATGGAAATGTCCAAACGGGGATCGTCCAGACCGTCAACTGTTTTTTCTGTAAATGCATCTACATAGCTCTGGGTGGGTGCATTGAAATAGTAACCTCCCTCCATGGAAGGAGCAAACCATACGTTCAAATGATTGCCCAGTGATACCTGATCATTATCTACGTAACGGATGCTAAAAAGAACTTCACGGCTATCTTCGGCACCGGCTTTAAACAGATCTTCATAGTTATCCTCCAAAGCGTATTTACCCAGGTTTTCCAACGTTTGTATATGATTCAGGCTCTCTTCGTATTTTTTCTGATACAATGCCACTTTTGCCAACAATCCCAGGGCAGCACCTTTTGTTACCCGGCCTTGATCCATGTCGTAGGAGGCCGGCAAATCGGCTTCTGCTTCGCGCAGGTCATTTTCAAGCTGTGCATATATGACAGGGACATCACTCAGTCCCACATAAATGGTTTCGCTGGTATTCTGAGGAGCCAGCTTCAGAGGAATCTCCCCAAAAATATTTACCAGGTTAAAATAGGCATATGCCCTCAGAAATTTTGCTTCGGCTACAAGACGATTTTGGAGTGTTTCGTCCATCTCAATATCGGGCACGTAAGCGATCACGTTATTGGCACGTGCTATCGTTTCGTAAGTGTTCTGCCAATAGGTATTCAGAACACCGTTATCTGCCTTTGCCGATAAATCGTCTATGCCGTTGATATCGGCCTGGTCGCCGGCATTTCCGCCTTTGACAGCGTCATCTGAGGCTACATCGCCGAATATCCACAGCGTACTACCGTAAAGCGAATTATACACACCTGTAGTTGCCGCGATCGCATTCCCCTCAGATATGAAAAAGCTTTCCGATGTATATTGTCCTTTCAGGTCGGCCTGGAGAAAATCGCTGCAGGAAGCGGCCAGAAGGCCAAAACCGGTTAATGCCAAAATGGATTTTATTGTTTTCATAATGCAATCGTCTTAAAAAGTTAAATTTAACCCAATGGTAACGCTCCTGGCAACAGGATACGTTCCCCAGTCAATGCCGTTGGCAATATCACCTTCAGCCGCAGAGTTCGTACTTACAGTCATTTCAGGATCAAGCCCTGAATAATTGGTAATCGTGAAGAGGTTTGTTCCCGACAGGTATAAACGTATGTTGTCAATATGCCATTTCTTGGTATTCGGAATGGTATAACCCAGTTGAATGTTCTTGAGCCTGAAATAGGATCCGTCTTCCAGGAATCTTGTGGAAGCCCTTACGTTATTGGCCTTTGCTACCCAGGAAGCGCGCGGCTGGGTATTGGATGTACCTTCACCGGTCCAGTGTTCATTGTAATACCTTTGGGTAACATTGAATCCGCGGTAGAATCCTTCTATATCATAATTTACCTGCGAGAAGATCTTTTGTCCGAATGCTCCCTGGAAAAATAATGAAATGTCAAATCCTTTATAGTCTCCGGATATATTCAAACCTGTTGTTACCATAGGAATAGAACTCCCTGCATAAACCCGGTCGTTGGCATCTATGATGTTGTTGCCATCCTGATCAACGTATTTTACGTCACCCGGCTTGATATTCTTTCCCTGGTAAGCCGAGGTCAAGACTTCCATCTCGTTCTGGAAGATCCCTGCCATTTCGTACAGGAAGAAGGAACCTATGGGGTAACCCGATTCGGTTTTTGTAGCATAAACACCTGTATCTACCCTTCCGCCGTAATAAGGAAATTCCAGATCTCTCACCTGGTTGTATAAATAACCGGCATTTAACGAAATATTGAACCCACCGTCATTGAATTGCCTGCGGTAGAATATTTCCAGGTCCACCCCGGTATTCAATACGTTTCCGGTACTGTTGAGGTACGGAGGACCTGCCAGACCCGAAGAAGGCGGCAATGATGCCGGCAACAACATGTCTTTGGTCGTTTTATAATAATAATCCAGGGTTATCCCAAAGGTGTTGCCAAAGAATTCCATATCTAACCCCGCATTGAACTGACTGCTGGTCTCCCACTTAAGGTCTTCATTACCAAGAAGAGACTGGGCAAATCCGTCGTAACTGTTCCCTCCATAAACATAGTAATAATTGGGAGTAAACCGGTCCAGATAGGAATACAGGGGAATATTCTGGTTCCCTATGGCGCCGTAACCCACACGGATTTTCAGTTTGTCAATGTTATCTGCCTGTTTCATGAACTCTTCTTCTTCCATGTTCCATCCCCCGGATACAGAATAGAATGTTCCCCAACGGTTCCCCTGGCTAAACCGGGAAGAACCGTCCCGACGAACGATCCCTGACAGGTAATACTTCTGCTTGTAATTGTAATTGACATTGGCAAAAAATGACAAGAGACTGGAAGACCATTCGGTTTGGTTATTGTTCTTTTTAGTAGTTCCCAGACCCAGGTAAACGAAATTCGGATCTGCGTTGGTAAATTCGCTTTCAGTGGCGTACAAACCAGATCCTGTGTTTCTGATGGCTTCACCTCCCAGCAACGAGGTAATATTATGACTGTCTCTTATTGTAATGCTGTGATTCAATGTAGTGTTTACAGTCCAGGTGTTCTGTTTTACCGTGGAAACATCCAGGCTGTTGGTGCTGTTGATCCTGTTGGCTGTCCCCCACGTCTTGTTAAATCCCCTCATTTCGGTATCGTTGTAGTCGTTACCGGCCGTGGCTTTAACAAAGAAATTGGCCGGCAGTGTAAGAAGTACACTTCCTGAAACAAGCAGGGATTTGATCTTTCTTGTTCTGTCAGTGTTGACACACAATCCTTCTGGACTGTAACCGTCACCAAAAAACGAATTGTATACCGAATTGCCGTAATATTCAGAAGGCAGATCCACAAACTTCTCGTTTTCATCGTAAACGGGTATGGCCGGATTCCTGAAAAGGGCATACCGTACCACACTGCCTCCTTCACCGGCATATCCGTCTCCCGAGCTGGAAACCAAACGGTTATTTGAAAAACCGCCGCTTACGTTCAGACTAACTTTCAGCCAGTCTTTCACATCGGAAGAAACGTTGGAACGCATAGAATACCTGTTATAATCCGTCCCTTTGATGATCCCGTCCTGTTTGAAAAGTGTACCGGAGATCAGGTATTGCGTTCTTTCGTTTCCACCGCTGAATGAAAGTTCGTGTGAATGGATGGGAGCAATCCTGAAAATTTCTTCCAGGTGATTCACATCGGGAAAATCCTGTACCCAATCTCCCTGGATCAATTGCCTTTTCACAATAGAAGCGGCATTATCCGCAGTTGCAGCCTGGTTGTATAATTCAATATATTGCTCCGTATTGGCCATGGGTGTTAGTCTGCCGTGAAACTGGTACCCCAACTGGGCATTGTAACTGATTCTGGCTTCTCCGGTTCTTCCGCTTTTTGTCGTTATAAGAATTACTCCGTTGGAAGCACGCGAACCGTAAATGGCTGCCGAAGAAGCATCTTTTAGCACGGTTATATTCTCAATTTCGTTGGGGGAAATATTGTTCAGAGCACCTTCCTGGGGAATCCCGTCCACGATATAAAGAGGCTCGTTGCTGGCGTTAATGGAGCCTACACCACGGATCCTGACGGCAATGGGCGATCCGGGAGCACCTGTCTGTGTTGCCACATTCACTCCGGCCACACGACCCTGCAATGCCTGTTGAGCCGAGGCTACCGGTGTTTTTGTAAGGTCCTTGTCTTCCACTTTACTTATGGCTCCAAGGACATCGCGCTTTTTCTGTACGCTGTAACCCACCACTACCAGTTCATCCATAACCATGGATTCCTGTTCCAGATAAACATCCAGTGTTGTCTGTTCTGTTACCAGGATCTCTTTGGCAGTAAAACCGATGTATGAAATTCTCAGGGTAGTGTTCTGCGGTACGGTCAGACTGAATTTTCCGTCAATATCTGTTGTCGTTCCGCTGTCTGTACCAACTACCAACACAGTGACCCCTATAAGAGGCTCTCCCGTACCGGCCTCTTTGACTGTTCCGCTGATTTCCAAAGGCGTTTGTGCCGGCAGCAAATTGGCAATGCAACCAAATAAAATGATCAACAGTGCTTTTTTCATCATATCTATTTTTTATAAATGGCGTTTTTATTGATCCTGCTCCCGGTCGGCAATTCCACGACCAGGCATGCCTGGTCTGCCGGGATGGTTATTAAGGCCTGATCCTCTACATCTGTGGCCAGGTAACTGGCAGAAAGGATATCATACAGATCTGCCTTCTTCCCGGATATATGATAGGTAACTCTCCGGTTTTGTTCATACGGATTAAAGAGTAAAAAAACAGGATGTGACGGATAGGAATAGAAATCAGTCACATTGCAATCATGTTTCAAAATACCGGGTACATCCGTTGTGTCTGTGATGGCTCCCAGGATGCCAACAGGTGCTGTACTGTATAGGCTGAACATGGATTCTATGGGGTTGTCGGGATGCCATTTGGGGCCGTCTCCCAAGGCTACAGGATGAACACCTTTCAACCTGGGGCTGTCGTAACAGTCCTCGTACCTGAGTCCTTCGTAAGCAATGACAGATCGTGTAAAGTCTTTCATTTCCGGTAACCATTGGTTTTCATCTGCAATCTGGTCAGGATAGAACAGACGGCAGGCATTCACATTGTTCAGCATCCACTTGCCTATGGCCCGGGCAAAGGACGGCTGGTATTTGACCATGGGCACTAATGGCATGGCCATCAGGATACTGTTCATGAAAAAAGCATAACCGCCTCCGTCAATAATGCTTCCCTGCAGGCCGCTCACATCGTACTGACCCCATTTACCTACGATCACTCCCCACCCATTCCGGCCAAGGGAATCCCGGTTTCCTTCAAATACACAATCCAGCATTGTGGCAACATCGTAGTTTGTCCCTTCTTCGGCATTCAGACGGGCAGCCGTATAGATGCCAATAGGCAAAAGGATTTCATAAAAACGGCTCTCTTCTTGGTCATTAAGTACCTGAATGGCACTTTTGGCATGTTTTAGGTAACGGGGATCACCGTATTTCATATAAGCCGAGTACAGCACGTACCCGTGACCGCCGGCAGCATCCTGCTGGAGCGGAATATTGTTGACCATGCCCTGCATACGGGCATAATCAAAATAAGAGTAGTCGTATTTCCCATTTAGCACAGAATCGGCTTTACATAACTGTTCTGCAATGATCTGTTGTATGTTGTCTGCATTCTCCACTGACGGAAAAATATCGCATACATTATAATAAAGGATGTTGGGCAAAAGATCGTACCACCAGTCACGACCGTAACCTCCTCCCAATAAGGCCACATGGGGGTTGGTGTTATTCATCATGATATTCCAGCCGTTATCAGAATTGAAATAATTCTGGACCATCTTTACATAATTATACCCTTCCTGATTGGTCTTATCTATGCCCATCAATCCGGCCCCCAAAATGGCTGCCAGAGAATTAATGCTCTCATGGAATTCTCCGTTGTTCTTGTCAGGACCCTGGCGGGCATCGTTTACTGCAGTATACAATCCAAATGTGAATTGAGGGATATTGCGTTGATTGTCATCCAGCCAGATCATAGTGCCTGCCGGAAGGCCGGCATTGAAATCAAAGACATAGTCATCAAAATCCCCGGCTTTTTGTTTCCAGTCAATGATCTTGTACGGTTGTGGCATATTGGGCATGAGCTCAATACGTTCAACATTAATTTGTTTTACTTCGCTGCCGTATCTGTCAGAACAACTGTAGAACGGGAGCAAAAGGAAAAACAATGCTGTGAATACAAAATTTTTATTCATGATCAGTTAGTATATTTTGTATCTATTTCCTTAATTATATGCTTGGCCAGAGGCAACGAGATCAGCTGTATGGTCCCCACAATAACCAAAGCATACTTTAGGGCGAACAACTCGGACACCTTGTAAGATAATAAAATGAAAAGCAGCATGCCAAAGGCACGTCCAACAAACAGACCGATCTCGTGACTCATAATATAAGTATACTCATTCCTTTTCTCAATCTTCTTAACGGCATCAATGGTTTTCATCATGGTGGGAAAATAGGCCAGATCATGAATGGGCTGAAACATAACCTTGAAGAAAATAAATATGATCACACCTGTTGCGGAAAACATGATTGCATTAAACATAGTCCCTATGAAAAAAATTATAAGACCAAAACCAAAGACAGTCATTCTGTGCCTGGGTTTGGTGACGCGGCCCAGCACATACACCAGTATGGCCGTCAATGCTCCGCTAATTCCCTGTATCAGTCCCAGGGCACCTTCATCTCCGACAAGGCGCATAACTAATATTGCAGGAGTAGTGACTAAAAAACCTTGCACCATTCCTTTCAATCCGGCCAGAGCTAATAATTTGTGCCACAGAATATGAAACCTGACATAGAGGAATTTTTTTTGAGAAGGATTTTTAAATTTTCCCCTGGCCAATACAATACATGCACAAATGGATATTAAAAATGCAACTACTGTAACTATCTGATAACCAATATTTACACTAAGAGGTCGTCCAAAAAGTGATGATCCCTCAATAGTTCCCAAAAAAGCACCTACCATCAACGGCACCAGGATACCCCACATGGAAAAGAAGAAAGTTTCCAACCCAAAGAAATAATTGCGGTTAGCATCGTTAGTCGCATTCAATGCCAGAAAATAGCGGTTGGTCCAGAAAAAACCTGTAGAGAATCCCAGGATCAGACCGGTTATTCCCAACTCAACAATACCTATGGAGTTGACAAACATCATGGTTGCCATTACTATTGTCGATAGAACTATCCCAAAACCGTACAGGAGACTGGAACTGAACTTTTGCAACAAGAAACCGTTCAATAGAGAAGAGAACACGATCCCGGCATACATGCAAAGCTGATAAATAGCCACATAAGCAGGCATCCCCGTATTTCGCATGATATAAGCCCCTACAAAAATTTCAATGATGGGCAGGATCAATGCATACAACATATTGGTTATAAGCAGAGTCCTGATGTTCAGAGACTGTGAGCGAAAAAACGCGAATTCTTTGAATATATTCTTTCCCACTTTATTTCAATGAATTATAAATTTCATTTATAGAAAAAGTCGCTTTACATATCACTTCATCACTGGCACCGTAAAATACCTTAAGGGTATCGCCCGTAAGGTAATGGCCATTGGTAAAAACAACGTTGCCAAAAAAACCGGTCTGTTCATAAGGGGCAATCGGTTCCATGACAGGCTCTTTGCTGCGGGCCAGCACTTTGGAAGGATCGTTCAGGTCAAGTAATAAGGCTCCAAGGCAATAACGATTCTCTCTGTTGGCTCCGTGATAGATCTCCAGCCAGCCTTCAGAGGTTCTGACCGGAGCACCTCCGGCCCCTACCCTTTCCGAATCCCAACTTTCCGGGCGGGTGACGGCAACGCATTTGTGATTCCCCCAATGCAGGCGGTCGGGAGACTCGGCAAGCCAAATATAATTGCCGCCCAGCTCGGGGCTGCTCGGCCTGTGAAAAGCATAATACCTGCCGTTGATCTTTTGCTCAAAGATTGCGCAGTCTTTGTTATGTGGAGGGAAGATCATTCCCTTGTGTTCAAAGTAACGAAAATCTTTGGTAACCATAAGGCCTACTCCCACGGCTACGGGTGATACCTGGGTAAAAGTGAGGTAATAACCATCTTCCATGGTAGCTACACGACAATCTTCAATTCCGAAAGATTCCAGAAACCCTTTTCCAAAAACAGGTGGATATGCAGGGTCTTCCCGGAAATTAATATCGTCCTCACTGCACACCAGTCTAAAATAAGACAAGGTGGTCAGATAATTCTGTCCTTTATATTTAATGACGCGGGGGTCAGAGGCATCCAGCAAAGGATCATCCTTGTCAAAATGCAGCACTTCAATTTCCCCGCGTTTGTTATATACAGGAAAACTGATCTTGCCGGACACCTGGGCCGGTCTTTCGGCAACACGCAATATAAGCCAGGTTTTGCCGTTCATTCTGAAGACTCCGGGATTCAGAAGACAGGTAATTTCCATTCCTTCTATACCGGGTTTCAGGTCGGAAGGTTTTAATAATGGATTACTATCTGAACGTTTTGCAATATCCATAGAATAGTGTTTTTTTCAAAATTAGCTTTATCCGGGAAAGGACAGGGTATCCAATTTTTTCAAATTGGTTTACTAATCTTACAAAACAAGAATAAGATACTCTTTGTGTGCAAAAAGCATACTTCTTCCGTGTGTTTACAGACAAAGTATTGTATATTTGAGACTAAAGACAAAATATTGTTGGTATAAATGAAAAAAAGGCTGTTGTGCTTTGGTATAGTTCTCGTGTGTGTTCAGCTCTTTGCGCAGAATTACGATATTCAGCGACTGACCAATAACGACGGATTGTCCAACAGTTCTATAAACATCGTTTTTCAGGACTCCAGACAGATCATGTGGTTTGGAACCTGGGATGGGTTGAATATGTACAACGGCAGTGGTTTTAGGGTTTACAAACCAGTACCCGGGAATCCGCAAAGCATCAGTAACAACATTATCCGGGACATCATCCAGGTAAGTGAAGATATACTGTGGATCGCCACAGATGTCGGGATTAACCGCTTCTCATTAAAAGACAGGGCTTTCAGAAGGTTTTTTGTAGATACTCTGCAAGCAGGGATCACCAACGAGCATTCCTATCATATTGCCTTCGACCGGTCGGGCCGGCTCTTTGCCTGGGTCTATCAGCAAGGTTTGTGTAGCTACGATCCGGAAGAAAAGCAATTCCACCGCCTGCAAATTGCCGGGGACATGAATATCAGAAGCATGGTCTTTGATGACCACAACAACCTATGGATACTGACAAAAGAAAAGGAACTCCATAAACTCTTCTTTAATGGTGGAGCTAACATCCCCAGAGCAAGTGAGATCAGCAGGTTTCCCCTGATTTCTGAGGTAGAATCTGTTTTTTATGTGGATCACTACGGCCTGTTTATGCAAGCAACAGATGGTACGATGTATTTGTATGACAATACCTCAGCAACCTTGAATGAAACGGCTTTTATTGTCCCTGAAAAGGGAACAGTCAGGGATCTTTGTTGCAGGGATTCTGTCCTTTACCTTGGTACTGACAAAGGACTGTATTCTTATGATCTCAGAAGCGGCACCTCTTTGGAGATGATAGGAAACTGCTCCGTTCTGTCGGTTCATTGCGGTACACAAAACATCCTGTGGGTAGGAACCGATATGCAGGGTATTTTCAAGATCGTCCCGTCGCAGGAAAGATTTATTACATATTCCTCACAGAACGTTCCTGACTTCGGGAACAGTGCCGTAAGAACTTTCTGTGAAGACTCGGAAGGTAACCTGTTGGTGGGTACAAAAGGAAGTGGCATATATAATTTCAGGCGGGATGAGAAAAGCGGAAGACTGGTATTACATACAAATTACAGAACAGAGCATGGACTGACAAGCAACTCGGTTTTCACTATCACAAAAGGGGAAAAAAGTACGTTCTGGATTGGAACAGACGGGAATGGCATTAATTACTACGACGGCCGCACGGAGCAGATTCAAAGGCTTATTCCATCTGAGGACCTGAAAGAGAAAATCAACCTGTCTTCTGTTTATGCATTGTTGCCGGACAATGATAATGTCTTATGGGCGGGGACCAGCGGCTACGGCATGTATCGGCTGGAGCTGGATATTTCACGACATCCATACAGAATAAAGGATTATAGACAATATGTATTCCGTGCGGACCGATCCTCATTAAGCAATAATATTGTCTATTCCATCATCCGGGACGATTCATCTCATTTATGGATCGCGACCAGGGGTGGTGGCGTGAATCGTTTCAATACCGTTGACGAGACCTTTGAAACATTCAAATTCTCGCAAAACAATCCGGATTACTCCAGCAGTGATGACATACTGTGCCTTTATAAAGATCAAAAGGGAGATCTCTGGGCCGGTAGCAGCATGGGGCTGAACAGGATGAGCCGGGATCCTTACGGCATGCTGCACATTGAAAACTTTAGTGAAAAAAACGGTATGCCTAACAATACCATACACGGTATACTGGAAGATAAAAAAAACAACATATGGGTAAGTACCAATAACGGCATAGCCAAATTGTCGCGCGACAAAGACCCTTACAAGATCATTTCGTATTATGCCAGCGACGGATTACAAAACAATGAATTTTCTGATGGGGCGTATTATGCAAGCCCCTTCACTTCTATGTTCTATTTTGGCGGTATCAGCGGATTCAATGAATTCAATCCGCTGACGATTATACACGATGACAGTGTTCCAATGCTTTTACTGGACGCCTTTTATGTTGACAATGAAGAATACACCCTTTCCGATTTTTTAATTCAGAAGAAAGAAAAGGATGTTTTGACCATTTCATATAAATACAAATCGCTTAGTTTTCATTTTACACACATTGACTACCTTACCGGACCCAAGTGTGAAATATCCTACATGCTGGACGGCTACCAGAGCGACTGGGTACAGCTGGGAACATCCAATACCATTGTCTTCACCAACCTGCCCAAGGGAAAATACGTCCTGAACGTCAGGAACAGCAATGCCGATAAGGTCTGGGGCGAAACCTGCTTCACACTGCCTATAACGGTCAATCCTCCCTGGTGGGACAGCAACATGGCTTATGTTATCTACACCCTCTTAGGCATCCTTTTTTTATGGAGTGCGCAAAGAATGATCTATTACCGGATCAGAGTAAGAAATGATATCAGGATGAAAGAAATGGAAAAACAGAAAGCCGAAGATATCCATCAGGCAAAACTCAGCTTCTTTACCAACATTGCTCACGAGTTTTCAAATTCACTGACATTGATATACAGCCCCTGTGAAAAACTCCTGAAAGAAAAATCTTCGGATATGATGACAAAAAAATATGTACAGATCATCAAGTCTAATTCTGAAAGGATGCAGCATCTGATCCAGCAATTGATAGAATTTAGAAAAGCAGATACCGGTCACCTAAAATTAAACATAGAAAAGATTGACATTCAGGAACTTATTAAATTTGTGCTGGACAATTTCGTAGATATTCTGGAGCAGAAAAAGATCCGGTATTCCGTTACATCAATTTCCGGGGATATTCATTGGCAAACAGACCGCGACAGTGTTGAGAAGATTGTCTTCAATCTGCTTTCCAATGCCGTAAAATATACGCCTGAAAACGAAAAAATTGATATTATCACTGATGTCAGGGATAATATGCTGTCCATACGGGTAACCAACACGGGCATTGGCATAAAACCGGCGTTCCAGGAGTATATTTTTGACAGGTTTGAAGTACTAAACCGGTTTGAAGAGCAGGTTTCCTATAGCAAGCAGTCTCGTCATGGGATAGGGCTGGCATTGTGTAAAAGTATCACCAGGGTATTACAGGGTGACATTAAAGTACAAAGTGACGGACAGACCTATACCTCTTTCATTGTACATTTGCCCAAGGCGCCGCTTATGCAGCAACCGGATCTGATCGTAGATGAACAACCTGTAGACAGAACGCAAATGGCCCGGGAAGTCATGGCAGAACTACCGGAAGACCCCGGATCTACGCCTTCAGACGAAAGCGGGATCTCTGACCTTAAAGCCACCCTGATCCTAATTGTGGAAGACGACCTGCAGATCCGTTCTATGATAAAGGAATTCCTTTGTGACCGTTACAACATCCTGGAAGCTTCCAACGGAAAAGAAGCCAGAGAAATAGCGGAGCAATACCTGCCACAGCTTATTATCAGCGATATTATTATGCCGGTGATGAATGGTGTAGAGTTTGTAAAAAACATCAGGTCGAATGACCATATCAAACATATTCCGGTCATATTCCTGTCAGCCAAAAGTGACATTGAAAGCCAGATTGAAGGATACGCAATAGGTGCCGATGCCTATTTGAACAAACCGTTCAATATCCGCCATCTGGAGGTCCTGATTGCAAGCTTGCTGAACAAAACCAAGACATTGAGCGAATATTCAAATTCTCCTTCTTTTGCCCTGGAGCAATTTGAGGGTAGAATCATGCACAAAGAGGATAAAGAACTGTTGTTACACATTACCGAAACTGTCTACGACAACATTGAGAATGAAAATCTATCCATGGACCTCATTGCTAACGAGATTGCTATCAGCAAAATGCAACTATACAGGAAGATCAAGGAAGTTACCGGCATGACACCTACCGAGTACATTCGTTCCATCCGTTTGAACCATGCCGAGAAATTATTGAAGACCACATCCAAAACAGTCCAGGAAATCATGTATCAGTCCGGGTTCAACAACAAGGCATATTTCTACAGGGAATTCTCCAAAAAATACCATCTCACCCCCAAAGAATACAGAAATCAGTTTGTCTAAAATCTGAAATTGCCGAGGCGAGGAAACCTTTGCAGAAGCGCCGAGGAAATCTTTGCGGCACCGGGCGAGGAAATCTTTGCGGCATCGGGCGAGGAAACTTTTTGCGGCAAATGCGCATAAACTTACGATCATACATCGCAAAGCGAAGCATTTTGACTAGGTGAAGCTTCAAATTTGATATTGAGCTTTCAATCTTACCTCATTTTCTCTAACTTTGGGAAGCCAGTGAGCCACCAGGCGCACTTTAGGCCTGTTTTCGTACCTGGTGGGGCCTAAAACATGCTCACCAGGCGCACTTTGGCCCTGTTTTCGTACCTGGTGCATTTTAGCAACTAAGTGATAATATTGTAAAGCGCTATTTATTAAGTGCTTAACAAAAGCAACGTTCTTTGAATTTTATGACCAGGCGCACTTTTGGCCTGTTTTCGTACCTGGTGGGGCTTAAAACATGCCTACCAGGCGCACTTTGGCCCTGTTTTCGTACCTGGTCAACCTAAAACCTAATAACAAACCCACCGGGGGCATCCGCCTTTAGTTATGCCCTTGGCAATAATTATTTTAGTTATGAACAAAATGTATCACGTATTCAGTGAAGGAGAAAATGTGCTGTTCAGGGAGAATAGTGACTACATCTTCTTCAACAACAGATTTGCTGTTTCAATTTACACGTATCAGTTGCAAGCTTTGGCGGAAACCACTATGTCTACGCATTTTCACTCTATAGTGGAAGCTGTAGACGAAAAAGCGGTTGATGATCTCATCCTTAAACTCCACAAAGCTTACGCTCTTTACTATTCGGCTAAATATGGCTATTCCATTGGCGATTCTTTCAAAATCTCAAAACTTGAGATATCGGGCATGGAATCTATTATGAACGAATTGAGGTACGTTATGAAAAATCAGGTCCATCATTATGTGACCACATATCCCCTGGCTTATCCCTATTCAAGTGTTTCGTATTTATTTATAGATAGCCTTATGCCACCGGTTTTCATTGATGCTTTAAATGCCCGAACGACTAAGATCTGCGAACTTAGCCTTCGTCAAAAGAAGCGTCTGGTCGGGCTGGACGAAGTACCTGATAACTGGCTGGTATTGGATAATAAAATGATACTGCCCTCTTCATACATAAATACCGTAAGGGTCCGTAATTTCTGGAAAAATAATGTCAAGTCGTTCATGTTCGACATCAATAAGAATCAGGTGGATGCCAGAAAAGAGATCATCCAGGCCGATAATCTTGACATCAGGATTGCAGGATACAGCGATATTGATGTGTGCCGGATCATTGATGACTTCTCGGCCCAGGCCGGCCGCAAGAGTTTCCACTTCCTGAACAACCATGAACGAAACTCCATAGTCAGGATACTGAAACAGAAAGCAGTTAACGACGAACAAATCCGTCGGTGTTTGTGGCTGGAAACGGCCGGCAAGTGAGCGGACCTCCAAAAATGGGTATCTGTTCAGGAATGGAACCTCTTTCCAGGTATAGATCATCTGTCCGGGAATGTGTATTTATCCAAGAATGGGACATCTGTTCAGGAATGGAACTTCTGTCCACAGTTTTGTTCTACCAAAACTTGGAAATCTTGGAAATGTGCCCACTCTACCCGGCCGCCCTTACATCATATACGGATACCGGTAGTCGTCGGGGCTGACGAAGGTTTCCTTGATGGTTCTGGGATTGACCCAGCGAATGAGGTTGTATTCGCCGCCCGCCTTGTCGTTGGTTCCGGAGGCACGGGATCCGCCGAAAGGCTGGAGTCCTACGATAGCACCTGTGGGTTTGTCGTTGATGTAGAAGTTCCCGGCAGCGTACCTGAGTTTTTCACACATATGTGCGGCGGCTATGCGATCGGTGGAGAAGACGGCTCCTGTCAGTCCGTAGGGCGATGTGGTATCACACAAATCCAGGGTTTCTTCCAATTTGGAGTCTTCATAGACATAGACACATAGTACCGGTCCGAAGATTTCTTCTTCCATCAATTTGAAACGGGGGTTGGTTGTTTCAACGATTGTAGGACGGATAAAATACCCGGCCGATTTGTCGCATTGACCACCGGCAATGATTTCCGCTTCAGGGGAATTCCGCGCATAATCAATATAGGATTTGATGGTGTCGAAGGCCTTCTCATCTATTACGGCATTCATGAAATTTCCGGCATCTTTCACATCGCCCATTTTAATATCCTCGGCAAGTTCACACAAGCACTGCTTCATTTCACCCCACAAAGACCCGGGCACGTACATGCGGGAAGCGGCACTGCACTTCTGACCCTGGTACTCAAAGGCACCGCGGATGGCATTGATGCAGACATCTTGAATATTTGCCGAGGGGTGGACAAAGATGAAGTCTTTTCCTCCGGTTTCCCCAACCAGACGGGGATAAGATTTGTACCTCGAAAGATTGGTGCTGATCCGGGTCCATAATCCGTTGAAGGTGCCGTTGGAGCCGGTGAAATGAATGCCTGCCAGATCCTTGGAATCCAAACATGTGTTGCCTATGACGGATCCCTGTCCGGGGATGAAGTTGATGACACCGGCGGGCAATCCGGCTTCCATAAAGACTTTCATCAGGTAATAATTGGACAGGACAGCTGTAGAGGCCGGTTTCCAAATTGTCGTATTGCCCATCATTACAGGGGCCATGTTCAAATTGGAAGCAATGGATGTGAAATTAAACGGGCTAACGGCCAGGACAAAACCTTCCAACGCCCGGTATTCCATGCGGTTCAGCTGATTGTACGCAGATTTGGGCTGCATTTCGTAAATACGCCCCGCGAAACCCACGTTGTATTTCAAAAAGTCGATGGCCTCGCAAACGGCATCAATCTCGGACTGATATATATTTTTGCTTTGGCCGAGCATGGTGGCGGCGTTGATCACCGGACGGTAGCGGGACGAGATCAAATGGGCAGCCTTAAGCAAAATGGAGGCTCTGATGGTCCAGGTCATGTCTGACCAGGTTTTCCGTGCTTCAAGAGCTGCGCTGATGGCCATTTCCACCTGGGCCTTTCCTGCTTTATGATATTTTGCAATTACTTTACTGTGATCATGGGGCATTCTGATTTCTCCCAGATTCCCGGTGCGGACCTCCCTGCCTCCAATGATCAGGGGAATCTCCACTACAGTTTGGGATTGTCTTTCTAGTTCTTTGTCCAAAAGAAGCCGCTCAGGACTACCTTGCAAATAAACAAGAATCGGCTCGTTCTGAGGTAACGGGAAATTGTAAATTGCGTTGTTCATGATATGTATTTTAAATAATTAGCGAATTGCAAAATTATGCAATTCGCTATCAAGTTCATAAATTTTCAATAAGATTTGGAGGATTTTGCTATTTTCCTGTAGAAATCTTTTGGGTCATTTCTTTGAAAAACGGATCACACAAATCGTGCAATTCTTCGAAAGTCTCCATCAGCTGTATTCCTTCCGGTGTTAAGGTTGTGGTTCCTCCGGCAGGCCCTCCCTGTTGCGTTTCCAGAATGGGATAGCCTAATCTGTCCTCTATGGCACGTACTTTATCCCAGGTTTTCCTGTAACTCAGATCCAGCTTTTTAACAGCATGTTTAAAAGATCCTGTTTCCTGTATGGTTTTCAACAACCTGTATTTTCCGTCCCCGAAAATACTCACACCATCCTGATCCTCGATCCAGAATTTGTATTTAAAATGCAATGGGTTCATGATGTTTGTTTTTAGCCAATGCTTTCCCGATGCAATTTAAAAAATTCTAACCAAACTTCACTATTGGTTCAAAAATGCCGGTGGCTATTCCATTAAGCGACCACATAAGCGCTCCAGTAATGAGGACTCCCGGAAGAACTCCAATAAGGAGGACTCACTTAGCACTCCAGTAATTAAGGCTCCCGGAAGAACTCCAATAATGAGGACTCACTTAGCACTCCCTCTGATGCAGATAATCCTGTTGTGTTGAGAACATCCAATATATTGTGTGCGG
>Ga0209510_1001007_pt1 | contig 34156 bp, 26 predicted proteins | sample BiotimSIPDNA_FD_185749 | JGI IMG/M metagenome (GOLD analysis project Ga0209510, IMG submission 185749) | Anaerobic biogas reactor microbial communites from Washington, USA - Biogas_R1 time_0 SIP DNA (SPAdes) (version 2) | ecosystem: Engineered > Bioreactor > Anaerobic > Unclassified | place...
GCTGGAAGGAATCAACAATAAGATAAAGGTAATGAAGAGAAGAGCATATGGCTATAGAGATGATGAGTATTTCACACTGCTACTGCTCGGACTACATGACAAAACCAACGCAATTCGGGGATGAACCTTCCTGTGCACTCACACCTGTCATGCCCATTAAGAGCAATGTTGCTAAAGAAAGTAAAAATTCCCTCATGTTTTTTAATACGTTTTGATAAATTGTAAATAAAATGTATGATTGTCACATGCAAAGGTAGAGAGAATAAAAGACAGTGAGTTTAGAACAGGTTACATATATTTCTCGAAAAGTTACAAAATCCTTCCTAAAAAGGATGTTCAAGCATGTTTAAGGGTTTATGATTAAAGACTCATCAACTTCAAAGAAAAACGCACGCATAGTTCGTTGTTCATTGAACAATTGTTCATGGGTCATTGAAGCATTGTGCGTTGGCACTTGAACAATTGTGCGTTGGCTATCGAACAATTGTGCGTTGGAGCATGAAGAAAACCCCGATTATTGGGGATGTCAAATGACGAAGAAATCTCAGCACTTCATCTTCACACATACTCCCTCTTCCTTTGCCTCAAACAATATTATTCCTTCCAAAGAAAACCTCCTTTCCGGTAATGATTCTTGCAGGAAAGGGGCGTTGAAGCATGGGGGTGAGACAGGCAACGCATCAAATCAACATTTTGCACATAAAAAAGACAATGCACGAAGAGAATATTTCTCCACGTGCATTGTGATAGGGTTTGAAGACGAAGGAAACTCGTCAAACAAACATGGGATTGTATCTTTTCAAGAACAAGTTAGTTGATGAAGTAGTTCTTGGTGCGACCCTTCCAAGTGGCCTTAACCACAGAACGACCATTCTGAATAGCACCAATCTCGAATGTTACAGATGGATCGGTAGCAGTTGCCTTAATCACAGAATTGTTCTTGAGAGGAGCATAAGCCTGATAGTTGTTAGCCTCCATGAAACCATTATCGTTGGTTGCATACATTGGAGCTGCTGGCAGGTTGATGGTCTTACCATCCACTGTGATCTGAACAGAAGGAATCACTGGAGGCTCACATGTGCTGCCTGCCTTTGAGAACCCAAGACCGTGGAGTTCGAAGAGACCCTGAGGACGCTGAGGAGCGTTCTGACGTGGGCCACCAAACTGGCGACCACCCTGTGGTCGCTGCTGTTCCTGGATTTCAGGACCTTCGGCCACGAGATATATGGCATGCTTGCCCTTCAGGCCTTCCACTGCTGGCACTGCCACTGTGAAAGTCTGAGCCTCACGCTTTGCGTCAGCAGGCACTTCAATAACTGCGATTTCCTTGCCATTCCAAGTCTTGTTGGCATAAGGGCCATCAAGCATCACACGAATCTTGAATGCTCCATGACCACCAGGGGTGAGGTTGAGGTTGATCTGAGTGCCATCACCCTTCTTCGCACCTTCAAATGCCTTCACACCACGGTCGGTCTTTGCCAAACCACCAAAGCCAAAGTACTTGAATCCTGCTATGCCACCATTCTTGATGCCAGCAAGATCCATGCTGTTCACCCACTGGTCGAAGTTGTCCTGCAACCACTCATTGCCTGTCATATAGCAAGCAAGACCTGCTGAATAGTACTGGTATGGAGGAAGACCGAAAATCTGGAAACCTTCAGAAGTAACCTCTGCGCCTGTATAGGTCATGCCATCAGAAGCGGCTGCTGTCCATTCATTGTTCTTTGCATAAGGGTCGTAGCCTACAATGCGCACCTTACCACCGTCTGCCACCGACTTCTTATCCCATTCAATCTTGACTGGAGCAACCATTGGCTGGCGAGCGTTGCCAAATCCACGTGGTGGACGATGATAGAACACATACCACTGACCATTGATGTCTTGAAGAGAACCGTGGGTGTTGTGAGCCGCATTGGCAGTGGTGAGGTGGGAACCATCCTCGTTTGGCACTACACCACGAGAATCCACGAGCACGCCACCAGAACGCCAAGGACCAAGTGGAGAGTCGCCATAAGCATAGCGGAGTGCTGAATTGGTTGAACCCAGACCGTAGTCAGGACCTGAATAGCCAGAGAAAACCATCACATATTTGTTGCCTACCTGACGGATAGATGAAGCCTCGAAGAAGTTGAACTCACCAGGATTCTGTCCCTTGTAGAGGGCAGGATACTGAGTTCCTTCTGGGTCGCGAACCACACCATAGCGAGCACTTGCAGGGATGAAATAGTCATGAAGCTGAGTGCCTGGACGCATGGAGTACATGGTGTTCTGATCAAGTTCACAAGCAGTAGAGTGCTGGAAACCATAGAACACATAAGCACGGAAGCCCTTGTCAAAGTCAGGATCATTCTTGTCTGTGATATTCTCGATAAACACAGATGGGTCAAAGTCAATCAGTGAACCAGGGAGACACTGACGACCATCCTCTGTGAGGTTCACAGGAGTGAAAGGTCCGTTTGGACGATCACCCTTAGCCACCATAGGTGTACGACGCCATCCACGAGAGTGTGGGTAGAGCCAGTAGGTCTTCTTGCCTGTATTCTTATCCTTTACCTCTACAAGATCGGGAGCATACATAGTGTCCCATCTTCCATCTACGAAATGAGAGAAGATCGGACCTTCATCACGCCATTGGCTGAGGTCTTCTACTGGGGCAGACCACATGCGGATGTCGTTACCACAATAAGCAGTGTAAGTCACGTCGTGCGAACCGATGATGTAGGCACGATACTTGCCTGGATTGTCGGGGTCCTCAAATACACGAGGCTCGCCATCAGGCAAGTGTTCCCAAAGTGGGAGGTAAGGGTTCTGGGCATTCATAGAGAGCGCGCAGAACGACAGAATTGCAAAAAATAATTTTTTCATACAATAATTTTGTGTTGAGTATAAAATATGTTTTGTTTGTCTCATTCTTTATTTTCCCGAAACACGAACAATCTCGCCAGCCTTGACTGGTATCTCATACAAGCAAGGAACGCTATCTCCGACAGGGCGAGCGTATAGTTCGTCCTTGACAAAAGGACGGAGGTTCTTACCTGAAAGTTCTGTGTAACTGAGCAGACGGAGTGTGCCATCAGCCTTAGCCTTGATCTCTGCATGGGTCAGCTTTCCCTGGCTCCAGGCAAGACTTACCTCATAGCCTCCGCGTGCACGAAGCCCACTCACACTACCCTCGCTCCATGCATCTGGAAGTGCAGGAAGAAGGTGAATGACAGGAGCCTCGTCGGTGATGGGGTCACTCTGCATGAGCATTTCTGCTATACCTGCGGTCACACCAAAGTTGCCATCAATCTGGAAAGGAGGGTGTGCATCAAAGAGATTAGGGAAGGTGCGACCATCTGGACGCTCACGTTCTCTACCCTCATTAGGCAAGAGACGAAGCATGTTGCTGATGATGGTGAAGGCATGATTGCCATCAAGCATGCGAGCCCAGAAGTTGGTCTTCCAGCCAAGGCTCCAACCTGTGGCCTGATCGCCACGTTGCTGAAGTGTGACACGAGCGGCATTCCAGAGATCAGGTGTCTTATAAGGAGAAATCTGGTTGGAAGGGTAAAGACCATAGAGATGGGAGATGTGGCGATGCTCATTGCGTGGATCATCAAGATCTTCACGCCACTCCTGCAACTGTCCATACTGACCTACTTTCATTGGAGGCAACATGCGGATGGCGCGCTCCAGTTTCTTCTGGTTGTCAGCATCCACATCAAGAATACGAGCAGCATAAAGTGCTTGAGAGAGCACATCACGGGCTATCTGATTGTCCATAGTAGAGCCAGCACATACAGGGCTCTGCTTGCCACGACCTCCATGTTCGGGAGAAACGCTTGGCACAACAAGGAGTTCGCCATCACGCTCCACCATATAGTCGAGATAGAAATCTGCCGCACCTTTCAAGACAGGATACCACTGCTGGAGGAAATCCTTGTCGAGGGAGTACTGATAATGTTCCCAAAGATGGGTGGATAACCAGCCGCCTCCATTGGGGAACATGCCCCAGAAAGCACCGTCCACTACTCCGGCTATACGCCATATATCGGTATTGTGGTGAGCCATCCAACCACGACAGCCATACATCACGCGTGCTGTCTCCGCACCTGTCTCGCTCAAATCCTTGATCATGGAGAAGAGTGGCTCTGTGGTCTCTGGGATGTTGCAGACCTCAGCAGGCCAGTAGTTCATCTCAGCATTGATATTAATGGTGTATTTGGAATCCCAAGGAGCATCGCGCTTGTCGTTCCACACACCCTGGAGATTGGCTGCCTGACCTCCCTTCTGAGAAGAAGAGATGAGGAGATAGCGTCCATAGTTGAAGAGCAATGAGACCATCCCCATATCGGTACTGCCATAGAACTTGTCAAGACGCTGGTCAGTTGGCAACTGACTGTTGGCTACTGCAGACTGTGCATCTGCTGTGGCAAGACGAAGATGTACACGACCATATTGCTTCTGATATTCAGCCAAGTGACGCTTGAGAAGCTGGTCAAACTTCATTGTCTCAGCCGCAGAGAGGAATTGCTGGTTCTTCTGGGATGCGTTGCCTGAGACATCTTTATAATTCACAAAGTTGGTAGCAGCAGAGATGTAGAGTGTCACATCTGTAGCACCTTCCACCTTGAGAGTCTCACCATCCACCTTCACTGTACCATCGCCCTTCACATCTGTGCGACACTGAGCCGTGAGAGCAGCCTTGATGCCTTCCTGATCCACACCATTGATTGTGGCCGTGAGCGACTTGCCTTCAGCCTTAACAGTGAGAGGGAACTGACATTTGTGAGAGAGGGTGAAGTTGAGCGCACCTTTCTTGCTCGCCTTGATATTGACCAACACAACACCGTCTGCCAAAGAAGCAATGGCACGACGAGTATATTTCACATTATTATATATATAAGATGTGGTGTTGGTGGCTGTCTGTAGGTCGAGCTCTCTCTGATAATTCTTCACTTCCTTATGTCCGAAGTCCATGCAGACACTGCCCACTGTGAGGAAACGCATGCCATGAGGTCCTTTCACAAAAGTCTTGTTGATAAGATCTTCTGCCTCCTTTTCTTTTCCATCAAAAATAAGGCTGCGCACCTCTGTGAGATGCTGGAGAGATTCCTTACTATTATTGTTATGAGGGCCTCCGCTCCAGAAAGTCTCCTCATTCAACTGAATCTCTTCGATTTCTGTACCACCATATACCATAGCACCCATACGAGAGTTGCCCAATGGCAAGGCTTCCAGCCACACAGTGGCAGGTTTATCATACCATAATCGTTGATCATTGTCAGGTTGCGCACCAGCCTTAGCCAGTAGAGAAAAACAGGCATAAATCATGGTCAGCAAGACCACACGCCCATAGTGATTAGTACTCATTGTTGTTCATTAAGTTTTATTTTGTTTGATAATATATAGGTATCGTCAGTTATGTCTTACAAGCATCTTCGCAGATGACCAACCTTTGTCTTCACAGATGACCGACCTTTTTCTTCACAGATGACCGACCTTTTTCTTCACAGATGACCGACCTTTTTCTTCACAGACAGCCGACTTAGGGCATCATAGAAAACTGGATTGGGACATCAATAAGACCTCAGACTACTTGTAAGTGACCTTCTGTACCATCTGGCCTGGATCACCAATGATGAAGGAGAGTTGATGGCTCTTTCTCTTCTTATCAATGGGCAGTGTGACCACAAAGTCCTTGCGGTTTCCCAGCACTTGCTGTTTCCAACTGAACCCATACTCCTTGAACTTGTTCTCACACACAACTGGCTCTCCACCGTCCACACTCACACCAAAGCGGTTGCTACGGTCGTAGTTCACAGGCCAGAAAGGCACTGCAGAGATGCACAAGGTGATGGAGTCGCCCTGCACATCTGCATCGAAAGCCACATTCACATGTTGTGAAGACAGGCTCGATGGGTTTTGCACCTCATCCAAAGGTTCACCTAACTGGATAGCCACCCAATCTGTGCCTATACCTTCCAATAGCCGGAAAGGGGCTTGAGCCTTGACCTTAGAAAGATCAACCTTGTTGGCAAACTCCACTCGGTCTTGACTCTTGGGCAATGCAAACTCCGTGGTAGGAGCATTCACCAGCCTTGGCATCAGGGGATACTTTGCGCAGAAGCCCGGAGGAACTTCCGACATCATCTGATTCCACTTGCCATTGAGCTGTGTATTGTATTGTTGTGTCAAAGCATGAATGCTGTCATGGGCGGCAACAGCCATCCGAGCAGCCTCCTGACTTCCTGTTTCGTGATTTTTCTGAGCCATCAGGAACTTCACATTCATCTGATGTGCGCCCTTCACCGAGTATGCCAACATCTCAAAGAAAGCAGGCTTCAAGTCGGCTGGCAGGCTATTGTAGATAGCATCAACCCTATCTGCTATGGCCTTATAATCATCCAATCGCTGCTGGGCAGAAGGTTTCACCACTCCATTGGCATCAGGAGTAGGATTGAAAGAGAAATCTGAATCATGAAGCTGGTTGTTCTCCTCGCTGTCCCACTCATGCTCATAGCCCATATACTCAGGCTTTCTCTGCCAAGCCAACCGATAGTAATGATTCAAAATCCATTGGAAATCCTTCAGATATTTCTTGCCATACACACGAGCCAGCCACCGAGGCTGATAACTGTTCACATTCTCGTAAGAGAACGCTGAGAAGTCCCAGGCCATGTCGAAGAACTGTTGCATCTCTATCTCCATAGGCTTGATGTCGCCCACATTGAGAAGCCAATAACGGTCTGCGCCTGAGTCGTATGACTTCTTCAACTCTTCATACATCAACATGGGCGATGTGGTGGCAAGCCACAAATAATCATGAGGAGCACCCAGATAACTCAAGTGATAATACACACCTGTTCCTCCTTTGCGCTGACGCTCTGCCTCGTTGGTCACACGCTTCATATAGCCATAGTTGTCATCAGGCCAAATGATTGTGATGTCATCAGGCACACGAAGACCTGCATCATAGATGTCAAGCGCCTCCTTATAAGGAACAAAAATCTGTGGAATATCAGCAGCCTTCCCCTTATAATTTTCCAGAATCTGACGCTGGTCAGTTATCACCTGCTCCAGCGTGCGTGCCCTCACCTGATTGTCCAGAGAGCCCTTCATGGCCTCATCGTGCAAGCCACGCATACCTGTGGTATATATATTATCATATTGAGCAGTCTCCTTGATTCTGCAGTCAAACTTATTCCATATCTTCTCCCTGTTGGTCACATAGTTCCACTCTCCATCCTTTGCTGTGTCCCACTCTGATATGGCGGCATTGTTCACCAACATAGGCTCGCAGTGGCTGGTTGTAATCATGATGCCCCACTCCGCAGCCTTCACCTGACTCTCGGGATGGCTGTAGAAAGCCCCTGTGCAAGAGTGCATGGCTGGAGCCAACATGTTGCCCTTCAAACGGAGAAGCAACTCACACACCTTGTCGTAGGTCTTAGGACCTATATCATTCAGTTCCTTCTCAAAGTTGCGAGCCGACCATGTCTTCAAGCCCCAGTCCTCATCATTAATGAAAATACCACGATACTTGACCGAAGGGGTCTTGGATGTATAATTCTCCTTATAGTTCAAAGCAGTCTTTTTGACCACAGGAACATCTGCAAACCAATACCAGGGACTCACACCTATTGCCTCGCTCACATGGAGAGCACCATAGGCAGCACCTCTTGCATCACTTCCCACCACTATCAGAAGATTTCCCTTTGTCACAATCTTATAGCGTTCCCAATCTCCTGCTATCTCGCCAGCATTCACCTTGTCAGCAACTCCAAGACTGGAAAGACAAGACACTGTGGCAATCACCACCACAGGACCACTGCCCACTTGGTTGCCCACAGCAGGCTTCACACCTGTCACCCGCTCCACATCTTCTGCAAACACGTGGGCAATCTTTTTCACCAAAGCCGCATCGTCATGATCCACAACCACACGACATTGCTTCAAATCAACCGCACGAGCTGACAGGAAGCAAAGGCACACACTCAAAAACAGGAGTATTTTATTCATCTTGTTCTATTCTCTTTCCGACACAAAAGTGGCTTTGATTTTCTTGGATTGTTACACCTTTGCAAAGGTACACAATCTCCTCAATAACCTAAGACACTCATGTATCATTTATTTTCAACTATGTAACATTTCATGCTTTTATCAGTTCTTTTCTCCCATTCAAGCCACTTTTCCTCTCTTCTACAATAAGGGAGCGACCTCTTCCCAAGAGGGAAGTGAGCCATCATTCATAGAGCCTCCTTCTCCCTTATGAAAGCAACAGCAACCCTTACATTCACCCATCCCTATGTCTGAACGGTCAAAGAGAAAATGAAATATGCCCATCAGGCAGATCACCTCAATCCTTCACGAACAAACGCCCCCATGTTTCTGCAAGCCTTCGAGACGAGTATAGGATAATTCCTGCACTTTTTTCTTGGGTGGCATGAAGGGAAATGAGAACGAAATAAAGGTCAAGGCAGAGACAGATGTGGGCATTTCGTTCTGGCAATGTCTATTTTGTGAATTTCCGGAAATGTGAATTTCGTGAATTGATGACCCAATCATACCATGAGCGGAAGACATGACACGTGGCGAAAAGCATCAGATTCTGTCTAACACCTAATTGGCATAGCCCTTTCCATCTCGTTCAGTTGTCTTGCCCCGTCTCCTCCTTTCATCTTTCACCATTCCACAAAGCAAGAGGACCGGGAACTCAACCCGATCCTCCTTTATTACTGTCGTAAGAAAAATTTGTTTGTTGGCTGAAGCCTATTCTTCATCGCATGCTCTGTCTTCACTTCTTTCTTGCAGCATTCAAGAAGTCCACCATCTTGCTGAGGTTTTCCTCGCTATACATGTTCATGCCATGTCCTCCACCTTCCACAAAAGTAGCCTCTGTCTTCACGCCAGCCTTCTTGAGTTCATTGTAGAACTCCTCGCCCTGACAGCAAGGCACCACATTGTCGTTCTTTCCATGGAAGATGATGGCAGGACAGTCATTCTTATCTATATATGTAATAGGGCTCAATGTGCGGTAGAGATTCTCGTTGCCTTCCACAGGAGCACCCAGCAACACAGCCTCAGGACTGGAGTTTCCCATGCCCATGTGTTCGCCACAATCCATGTTCAGCAAGTCGATAGGACCAGACCAGTCGCAGGCAGCATTCACGGCAGAACTTTCTTTGAGGAACTGACCCACATTGCCTTCAAGGTCTACCTCCACGTTGCCCACCTTTTCCACCTTCTTAGCATTGCTTGTCGTAGCAGCGAGTGAAGCGAGATGACCACCTGAAGAGAAACCAGAAGTGGCAATGAATGAAGTGTCAAACTTATATTTAGCGGCATTGCCTCTTACGAAACGCACCACTGCCTTAATGTCATTGATCTGAGCGGGATACTTGGCATCGCCACTTGAGCGATGGTTGGGACATACCACAGCATAGCCAGCCTTCAGCAACGCATTCACGATAGTGCTGAGATCTGCCATACCTTTGGAATTGTTGCTGAACCACGCACTACCATAGATATGAATCACCACAGGATAACTTTTAGCCTCCACCTGAGGAAGGTAGATGTCACAATTGTGGAACGCCTGACCATCGTCAGCATAATTCACATCCTTAAAGGTTTCAGAAGCGGGAAGGTCCACCTGAGGTGCCTGAAATCCTCCAAAACCACCAAATCCACCTCCTGGCTGGGCATTGATCACTGCTGCAAGAGAGAGAGCAGCGAGAGTAGAAAAGATTTTCTTCATGATAATAACATAAGTTGTAAATGATACTTTCTTGATTCAGAATGCCAATTTGCACACACACATACGCACATGACATCAGCACCCTGTTCTCATCATTAAGATACTTCTATCCCCCGAAAGTTTAATCCCAACCTGCACTTTTTTCTCTTTTTCTTCACATACCATGTTCTTGCTACGTGAAGAATCATTCCATCCAACAGTCTGTCTATTGTTTCACTTCCTTATTGACAATGGAGCAGACACAGGAGTCACTCCACACGTTTTCAGCAGTCTCAACCATGTCAATCATCGTGAAGACAGGAAGAACGACGCCCATGATAGCCACAGGTGCACCTATGCCCGACATGAGGGAGAGGGTGAGGAAGAAACATCCCATTGGCACACCAGCATTACCCACGGCTGAAATCACGGCAATAAAGAGCCATTGAATCATGAGCGGAAGGGTAAGTTCCGTCCCACCATTCTGCATGACAAAGAGTGAGGTGACAAGGATGAAGGCCGCACAACCATTCATGTTGATAGTGGTACAGATAGGGAGAACGATGCGAGAGACCGCTGTGCGCACATGCAGATTCTCTTCTGCCGACTGTATGGTGACAGGCAGGGTGGCGGCAGAAGACTTGGTGAATAGTGCCATGAGCACCGCAGGAGACATGCCTCTGAACACCTTCATCGGATTGAGACCCCGCAACAAGAGGAACAGTGGCAGGATGACAAAGAACTGAATGGCATTACCACCCAAGATTACTGCCAGATACTTGCCCAAAGAACCTACGATGACACCCGCTGAGACTTGAGCAGAGAGTTGGGCGGCAAATGCCACAATGCCAAGAGGAAGAGCCCAGATGAGAGCCTTGATGAGGGTGAAGAGCAAATCCTGCAAACCCTGAATGAAACGCAGCACAGTCTTGGCACGGTCTGCCACCTCAGCATCTTGGGCTGTAGCAGGATGGCGTTCTTTCTTGATGAGATAAGCCAGAGCCAATCCCACAGCAGCCGATATGATGAGGATGCTGAGCACATTGCCCGTGGCAAAAGGCTGTATGATATTGTTGGGAACAACATCAAGAAGGTAGTCAGCATAGTTGCCTGATGTCTGCAAGCTCTCTGCCTCAACATCCGAAGCAACAGGGAGTGCCGGCAAATTATCTGGACTGATGATCAAATACAGTCCCAAACCTACAGCCGCAGCACAGATGGTGGTGAGAAGAGTGTAGGTGATGGTGTGGAGAAAGATGCGGCCAGTGTTCTTCTGTGTGCCAAAGAACGCAAGCGTAGTGACAACCGCCAGAGAGATGGTAGGCACAGCCACAAACTGGAAGAGACGTGTGTAGATGGTGGCTACATAGTTAAAGACCTCGTTGAGCCAACCAATGTTGAGAAGTCCAAGCACTGCGCCCAGAGCAAGAGCAGAAATCCAAATGATAATCTTCTTCATATTATATATATAGGAAAGCTGTTACTTAGAGAGAAACACTGAGATTGACATAGACATTGCGCCCCTTCTGAGGGATATTGTTCCAATCAGAATAGGTGGAGTAAGTCTTATCCAGCAGGTTTTCAACACCTGCTCTGAGTGTTAATAACGTTTTTTGTACTGAAATATTGTATTGTGCGCTGAGATTCAATATGGTGTATCCCGAGGTCTCCTTCTCCCCATATTTATGACCAAAGTGCGCCTGACGGGCATTGCCCTTGACAGATATTTGGGCAGAGAAACGATTGAAAAGGAAGTCAAGTCGAGACTGGAAAGCCCACGGAGAGATGAGCGGGAGGTTGTCGCCCTGAGCATCGTGACCCAAAGCATAGGAAATCTGACCTGTCCACTTCAGCCATTCGAGCGGTTGCCAATCTGCTGAAAGCGAAGTGTTGATGATTTTAGCATGGTCTTGATTATAATATACCTTCACGCCCTCAGCACCAACTGTCATGGATGACAAACGCGTTTCAAACTCACCAATAATGTAGTTAGAGAAGAAGAAGGCGTTGGCATCCCACTGCAAGTTGAGCAAAGGGAGAGGATGCCACTGGATTCCTCCATTCACCTCAATGGCAGACTCGTTCTTGAGACGAGGATTGCCAATATAGTCATACTGATCAAAGGTGTTGTTGAGATAATAGCCATAAGCCTCCGTGACTGTGGGCGCACGGCTTCCCCACCCTGTTCCAATGGTAAGTTTCCAATTTTCAGGACTCCACGCATAATGGGCCGCCACCCGACCTATGACCTGATGATAGGCATCTGTCATGCCAGAGAAGAACACCTTGAGTGCCTGATAGCCCTCGTAGTTATTGAGTTGCTGCGACTGAATGGCAAGTTTGGCAGACAGCCCTACCGACTGATGATGGGCAAGGGAAATCTGGTCAGCGAGTGCCAGACCTGTGTTGAGCGTGCCCACATCTGGCCAAGTGACCATATACATAGGTGCAGCACCTCCTGGATACATGGTCATGTCGGCAAAGAGACGGTTGTAGTAGATGTCATAATTGACAGAAGCATTGTGATGTCCATTGCTGGCACGCAGGATGCTATAAAGTCCTGTTGTCCAACTCTTGCCAGGCATATCCATGTGAATCTCCACATCAGGACGAGTGGTGTCATCCATCACATGAGTGATGTGATTGTAGTACACCTTCGTCTCCCAAGAGTTAAGAAAGGGATGGCTGAACTGCCAACGATAGGACAGAGAGGAAATGATGCCTTCTGCCTTATACACATCCATATTGAGTGCAGGATAGCCCACATCTGTGGCTCTATCATATATGAATGTACCTTCAAGGATATGATTCTCCGCAAGACGGTAACCGAGATTGGTGAAGGCATTGACTTTCCCAAACTTAGAAAACTGAACAGTCTGTCCTCCACCAGCCTCGTAGTTGCCCGCATGGCGGTAGAAAGCGCCAAAGTTAGTGTAGAACCTATGAGAGGAAAGAGCCACATCTGCTCCATACACCTGAAGGTGTCCGTTCCATTCATGACCTGCACTGACATTGAGGCGGAAAGCATCATTGTCAAAGCCAACCTTGCGGAGTTTGAGGTCAAGACTGCCACCTATATTGCCTGTGGACTGCGGATTGCCATTCAGACCAGAGTTGAGACTGATACTCTGAAGGTTGCCACTTTCCACATAGGAGGTGACAGGATCCATCTTATCCGTACATGCGTAGAAGATTTTCATGCCATCTATCGTGGTGGACACACGCTCAGACTGCATGTTGTTCACTACAGGTTCCCACGCATAAGAACCTCGACGCACCACATCTGTGTGATTGAGTTCCAGCAAATGCTCTTCTATGCTTGCCACCTGCCCTTTGACAGAGCGTTTCACTCCCTGAATACTGCCCGACACCACCACGACCTCGTCAAGTTGCAGACTTCGGTCGGTGGCAGTGTCGGCAGGCTGTATAATCGTTGCAATGGCTAATACTACCGCCGTCCACATATTTTATATCGTTACATCAAAATGAATATTCTCGGCAATCACATTGCCTTCCTTGTCTTTCACTGTCAGGTCTATCTTCCAATATCCCGTCATGGTGAGATTAATCAAGCCCTGATACGTGCCATCAGCCTGCTTGGTGAGAGCCTCATTGCCAGGGGAAGAGTGTCCACCCATATCAGGCATTGTGGGCACAATCTCTATCGTGAACACCTCTTCTGCCACCACATAAGGTTGAGTGGCAGGATTGCTCTTCTTCGACACATAGGCAGAGATGGAGTTAGAGCCTATCTGATAGTTCTGAGGGTCAACAAGAGAGATGAAGTAGGTGGCATCACCTGTCTTGAACGACTGAAGCCAAGTCTGTCCCTGAGGAAGTGCTTCCACGCTGAAAGACGCATCAGCCACAGTCTTCTGATGACCCAGCACCTTCACGTCATAGGAAAGCACCCAGAAGTCCTTGTCTGTGCTCGCCATGAGGAAAGAGACCCATCCACGCTTGACTGCCAGATACTTGTCGTTGAACGAATCTACGCTGCTGCCCACAGGTGTGCTGTGTTTCATGTTCATAGCAGTCATCGTCATGAGCGGAGAGAGATTCGTTACATCAAAATTCTTCACGTAGTTGCCCGTACCCTTTTTGACAGCCACAAAATAAATCTCATTATAGCCCACACTGAACTTTCCTGTCTTGCTATAAGCAAAGACATTGTACTTGCCATCCACCTCGGTTGAGAGTTCTGGAATGATCTTGACTGTCTTCAGAAACTTATACACCTGCAATGCCTCCTCTGCCGAACAGCAGTCCACATCGCCATCCAATGTAATTCCTGTGCCGTCAAGGATTGAAGCCGTCTGGTCATCGTCATTGCTGTTGCAAGACTGCAATCCCAATAGCGCGATCGCCAACAAGATGAGCGTAGAAGTTTTTTTCATCGTTTAACCTCCTTTTTTGTTTTGTTTGATTAGAATTATACCATGAACTTTTAACCATAGTGCAACTTTACGAAGCAGTACCAACTGCTTTTAAATGCACTGCAAAGGTACGGACTATTTGCCGACTGCGGAATACCATCGAAAGGCTATTCTCATACCACATACGTGGTAGAGAGCATCACTTCCTTCAGTCATACTCCTTCCTTTCATTTTCTCTAATAATTCATTGATTATTCTCTTGGACTCATTTGCAGTGAAAGAGGGGCAAGAGACTCTGACAGGTTTTGTCGCAAGGCTATCCACCCAAGCAAGTGAACAAACACATCCTTGTCTCCAAAAACACTCATATATCATTTATCTACAATCATTTATAGACATCTGAAAGCACCATGCTTATAAGGGTAAAAACGCACGCATGGTTCATTGGCCATCGAAGCATTGTTCGTTCGCTGATGAACCATTGTTCATTGGCACTTGCACCATTGTCCGTTGGAGCATGAAGAATGCTTCTATCTGGCAAGATGTCTAATTGAAGGAACATTCCACAACTTCATCCTTGCGCAAGCCCACTCCTACCCACCCTCCCTAACAATAGAGGCAGAGAGTTTTTTCCTTATCAAAATCACATGATAGAAGACATTCCCAACCATCTTTTCTAAACTTAGGAAGACTTCGTAGCCCTCCACGCCGCCTTACACATCTCAAGGGCACTAAATAACAATCAGAGAAAACTCAACTAATATCCTGTGTACTCCTCCCACTCTGCAACCATACGGTAGAAAAGCAACAACCATATAGTATTTACTCACGAACCATATAGTCTGAGAGAAAAAAGACCACACTTTTATTAAAAAGAAGATGGGTGGCATTGTCTTGCCTTTACCGTCATACAATTCACCCTATAGGGATTCGGCAAGAGTTCTGCTTCTCTTCGAAATGAAAAGAAACTAATCATCTTTCCCTACCCTATAAAAACTCATTGGAAAGCGAGTTCACTTTCCACGTTTGGAGGAAAAAATGGCAGGAGAAACATTCAAAGAGACCCATGCCCAGTCTTGCCAACTTTTGCGATGACCACCCTTGATTGCTTCAAGATGGCGAGTACCAAAGAAAGTGGAGTAACCAGCCAGAAGTGTGACATCCTTCTCCACCCTCCAAGTCAGTTGGGTGTCAAACTCTGCCCCCAAGTTCTTAGACCTTGTGGATGTGAGGAACTGGTGGTAGGCAAAAGACAGACTTACACGTTGGGAGGGATTGTATCCTGCGCTGACATGGAAATCCTGTAGCCCTGCACCACTCTTAGCAAACCAGTTGGCAGGCAAGAAATAGTCCATTGTGCCATGGAACTTGTGATGTGTACCATAGAGGGGATTGAAAGCCGTGACACGTTTGTTGCCCTGCGACTGTCCTTCCAACCAATCATAACCCACAGTTACAGTGACTTGAGGAGAGACGATTCCCCTCAAATCTATTGCTGCCAGATTGGCATTGAGAGTTTCACCTATAGGATTCTTACCGCTTTGGTGATAATAACTGGCAGAAAGCGACACCTGCGCATTGGCCTTATACTGCAAGAAAGTGCCCAGAGTCTGCTGATAGTATGTCTTTGTCTTTGCAGCAGAAGCACCACCCTCCTGACCTAAATTAAGAAAAAGAATACTGGCCTGAAAAGGTTTCTGCACATTGCCATAGTGATACCACACACCTTGCAGGTTCTTGTAGGGAGCGCCACTGCCATTGTAGTATAGTCCCCCATCCTTCTCCGTGTCGGAAGTTTGGGAAAGTGAAGCCAGCACATCTATCTTATGCAGATCTGCACGATAGCCAAAACGCCCCGCATCATGGAAGTTGCCAGCCTGATTCCAATCCAGTGTGCCAAGGATGCGTTCATCATCATAGGCCAACTGCTGACGTCCTAAACGTGCATACCAACGATGGTCATCGCTTTCCAACTGCGCCCAAGCCTCATTGATAGAGAATGTGCCCGACTTGTCGGCTATGGGACGACTGCCCCACACTCCCACGTTCTGTCCACCAATCTTCAAGGAAAGATTGTTTCGTTCATAGAGTATGCCCAGGCGTGCACGCTCGCTGATGAAGACATCAGCATCCTAACCTTTGTTGCGCAATGCGCCCTGACCATTCTGGTACTCACCACGTATTCTGATTTGAGCATTGATAGTAATGTCTCCCAACTCATCGTTCTTGTGCTCGGACTGAGCCTGAGCTGAAGCCGTCGCCAATAAAATCAGGCTCCATGCAAATAGCAATTCTTTCTTCATAGGAGAATCCCTTTCTTTTCTTGTTGTGTGTGTTGATTGATTTTATACTAAATGATGTATTCTGGCTTGCCCTCCTGAATGGAGAAGAGCTTGTTGTAGATAAACTTTCGATACTGTCCAAAGTCATCTGTATTGCGGTTGCGAGGGTGCGGAATCTTGATGTCGTAAATCTTTTCAAGATGACCAGGATCGGATTTCATCAAAAAGATACGATCAGCCAAATAAACTGCCTCCTCAATATCGTGGGTGACAAAGACCACTGTCTTCTTCTGTTCACTCACAATCTTCAGAAGGTCGTTCTGGAGTTTATTGCGGATGACGGGGTCTAAAGCCCCGAAAGGTTCATCCATGAAGAGAATATCGGGATTGACCGCAAGACTACGTGCGATGGCCACTCGTTGCTGTTGCCCACCCGAAAGCTGAGAGGGGAACTGTTCTTCCAGACCTTTCAGTCCCACAAGTTCTATATAATGTTGTGCACGAACCGCCCTATCCTTCTTGGAAAGAGACAGGATTTCCATTCCCAGTTCCACGTTCTTCTGCACCGTCTTCCATGGCAATAAACCATAATGCTGGAAGATGGTGATATAGCGAGTGGAAGGTTTAGTGACCTCTCGTCCATCAATCTCGACCGAACCACTCGAAGGCGTTTCGAAGCCTGCCAAGAGATTAAGTATAGTGGATTTACCACATCCCGAGAACCCCAAAAGGCAGACAAACTCACCCTTTTCTATCTCAAAACTCACATCTTTAAGCACATGAATAGTATTGCATTTTCCATTTGCCTCACGACGGGAATAGTCTTTGGAAATATTTTTCACATTAATGTATGCCATAGTGTTTTAGTACTTTCTTTTCAAATTTTCCAATGAGGAGATCAAGGATGAATCCTATCACTCCAATAACAAGCATGGTAGCAAGGAGAATATCAGTACGCATATTGTTGCGAGCATCTATAATCATAAACCCAAGACCAGACTGCGTACCCACCATCTCACCACTGACAAGAAATATCCATGAGGTGCCCAGAGCAATGTGCAAGGAGTTGGCTATCTGAGGGAAGATTGCAGGAAGAGTAATCTGAAAGATTGTGGAAAACTTGGTGATACCATAGTTGCGTGCCACCTTCAAATAGATGTCATCCACAGTGTGTACAGCACGAGCCGTAGTGAGCAGAACAGGAAAGAATCCCGCCAAAAAGATAATGACAATAGCCGGTGTATCGCCAATTCCCATAAGCAAGACTATAAAAGGCATCCACGCAACAGGTGCTATAGGACGGATAAGCTGAATGACAGGGTTGGAGAGACGGAAAAGCACATTCACATTACCCAGCAAGAGTCCTAACAACACACCTGCAACAGCAGAAACGAGATAGCCAACAGCAAAACGATAGAGACTGGCAGCGATGCCCTCTAAAAGTGTTCCATTCGAAATTGTTTCTGCCAAAGCCTGAGCCACATGCCATGGATTTGGGAAGAGCGCACTGTCAAAATCACCCAGCAAAATGAGTAGCTGCCATATCATGAGGGCAATGACAAACGATGCTATACTATATAAAAGGTGTTTCATGTCTTTTCTTTTTTTTCAACTTCTGTATTGACAACCTCTTTGAGAAATCCTTACTTTTCCTTCACAAAATCGGCATAGGAAGGAGGATTGTTTAGGATTCCATATTTCTTCACCTTTGAAACGAGCTCCTCATAAGCCTCAGGCGTTATGACAAGGTGAGAAAAATCGATCCATTCCAATGATTGCTTCAGTACGTCATCAGGCTGAGAAAGAATTTCTTTCGATTTAACCAAAGCTTCATGCTTATCCACCAGCTTCTCTCCAGCCTTGAGATAAGCCTCTATCACTTTATCCAACTGTTGTTTCTTCTCACTATATGCCTTATCGTTAAGCACTAATGAACAGCAGATGCTATTAGGCCAGAGTTCGTCGCTACGGTAGAGCACATGCCCCTTGCTAATGTTCACGCCCACAGCACCAAACGGTTCTGCCACACAATAACCACTTATCTGTCTATTGGCAAGAGCAGAAGGCATTTCTGGCGGAGCCATCTCAACCACATTCACATCCTCAATGGCAAGTCCATCCTTAGCTAAAGCTTCTTGCAGAAAGATGTGATGAGAGGAGGCTCTATGAGGAATGGCAAATGTCTTTCCTTTCAGATCCTCGCCCTTCTTAATGTCTTCAGCCACCACAATGACATTGCCATCTGTATGACCTAATGCCACTGCTGTAAGACCCACACCCTGCGCCTTAGCCTTCATAGCCAGTTCTATAAGCACAGAGGCTCCATCCACTCGGCCTGTATTGAGCGCATCAAGCAGTTCTGGCCAAGAACCATATTTAATTAATTCAACATTCACATTCTCTGCATGCTGCAACTCCACCGATGGCAGTGCATGTGTGATAGGTAGATAAGCAATCTTTATTGTTTCCTTGTCATTCCTTCCTCCGCAAGACACTAACAAAAGTGCAAGGGCAATTGCTATTATAATATTCTTTTTCATGTCTCAACTATGTTTAGAAGATTCTATACTTTTTCAAATTTATCAGAGTCATTATTCATGATGTCCTCAATGAGAATTAATCCTCACATCACTTCCATCCAAGTTCCATGCGCTTCTCATTCAAATCCTTCACCAATCCTTCAGCGAGTGCTACCGTATCTACATTGACAACCATCTCGCTACCTAAAATAGACTTAGTGCCATGCTCCATAAACTCATTGACCTGTGGTGCTCCCTGAGTAGGTGCATACACACTGTGGTAGGAGTTCATGCCAAGAAGTCGGAAAGCCAATGCAGCACAAATACCTTTCTCATTGCTGTATTCGGGTGAGATGAAGGCATAAGGAAGTGACTTGATAGGAATGCCAAGCGCACCACTAATACCATTGAAGAAACCACTGGCACGAGCATTGTCTAAACATTCACCCAGATGCCAAACAGGAGGTATATTGCCATGCTCACGACAGAAGGCGGCCAACTCACTCCCTGTATATTCCAGTGCCTTATTAGAACAGAAACCTGTCTTGAGCAAAGCAAAAGATGCGCAGCCATTGGTGAGAATCAGAATATTGTTGCGAAGAAGAATCTCTGCAGCCTGAAGAATATGCTTCTCGTAAATAAGTCTTGGGTTATTGCATCCCACAAGATTCACGATACCACGAATCCTTCCTTCTCGCAAAGCATCAGCCAAATCACGCAACCCTCTATCGAAATGCTTACCAGCCCACTCCACAGAGAATCCCATTTCTGCCTCTACCTCATACTGTGGAATCTTCACTGGAACATCCCGCCTATCCTTAAATGCCTCGATACCTCTCAGCACAATCTTCTTGGCAAGGTTCTTAATGTCACCAATATTGGAATGCTCATGGTCAAAACCATAATGTTCTGCTTCTGGCAGACGAGCAGAATCACTGGTTGTAACAACAACCGTGCGGAAACACTTCGCTACATCCATGATGGTCGGGAAGACATCCTGCACATCTGCCACCCAGAGATCAAGCGCGCCAGTGCCCAAAACAAGTTCTGACCCAACAGCATTGCTCAAAGGAATGACACCTCCATATCTATACATGGCACTCAAACCACTGCAACAGATTCCATAGAACTGTATGCCACTCGCACCAGCCTCACGTGCCAGAGCCTGACACTCATCACTCTGACCAATCTTCACGATCTCACGGATAAGCAAGGGAGAGTGTCCATGAACTGCTATATTGACCCATCCTTTCTTTAATGCACCCAAATTTACTTTAGAAGTACTGCGATGAGGCAAACCATAGAGACAATCCATTGCAATGCCACTGCCCAAACAAGAAGACCAAGCAAAACTCACACCTGTACGAAGAAACTGCTGCATCACATTACGCCAATCCCCATCTGTTCCAGTGGTGGTGCGGTGTAATGATTCGAACACCTCATGATAAGGCGAGATAGGTATGATGCCCGCCTTTTCCCATGTGGCAACACGTTCCTTAGGAGCATGAGAATAGATTGTCCTGTGCTTGCCTGGAACTGTCCTACTCAAATCTTCCAACAGGATGTCAGCAATCTCACCTGCCAATTGTTTGATGTCCTTGCCCTCTGTCTCAAGACCGAAAGTCCTTGCCTCTGCCAAAATCTTCTCCTTGCCTTCTATGTCAATAGGAGCCTTGCCCTCAGACGCATATTTCAACGCCAACATGCTTGCTCTTCCTCGTGCACCATGGCTGGCTGTCCCTGCCGCCAAATGGCGCAGGAGATTGCGTGCACCAATCAGATCAGCATCAGCACCACATACTCCACGAGGTGCTTTCTTGGTGATGCGACAAGGTCCCATGAAGCAGTTCTTACAACATACGCCTGCTATACCAAAATTACATTGTGGCTGTTGAGCATCAAAACGGTCAAACACGGTCTCTATGCCCAATTCCTGCATGTGGAGTAGCATCTCACGCACAGCAGGGTCAGGAGTCTGCTCTATCTGTTGCTGCTTGTTGGGGAAAGTCTTTCGGTAGGCATTCACTGCTGCAATATAGTCCTGTGTGCCCCCATGCACATGAGGATGCTCCGAATCATGATGCTCGTGTGCGTGAGCATGAGCATGGCTCAAAATTTCCCCATCGGACTTCTTGCCCGAAAAAACCTCTTCAAATTGTTCGCTTAAATCATGATGATGATGAAGTTTTGACATTGTATCGTTGTTTTTACATTCTGAAAGATATAGATAATTATTTCACGGCACAAAGGTACGCAAGTAATGGCATTCCTTCCAAGAAAGTATACTATCCTTAGAAAACAAATCTAAAAAAGACATCTAAACAGTATATTTTTTCTGAATCAACGTGAGTTCGAAGAATTTCGAGGATGAAGTAGTTGGCTTCGATGATTGGTGCATCTTTTCCATCACGCTTCTCCTCTTTTATTTTTCGACAAAATCATGGGTCATTCGAAGGGGATTTGCCTGCAGTGCAAGAAGGACTAAAAGATTTTGGCATGTTTTGTCGCTGGACGACTCTTACAATATTGCGAACAATCCTATCCCCGCATCCAAGATCATGCATATCTCATTCAAACACAAAGATTTATGAAAACCATAGAGCACTATGCTTGTGAGGTCAAAAACGCACGCATGATTCATGGGACATCGCACCATTGTTCATGACCGCTTGAAGCATTGCTCGTTGGCCATTGAACAATGCTTCATTGGGTCATGAAGAATGCTTCGGGCATGCCCGATAAAAAATGGCAGGATTCCCCTGCCATTTCATCTTTACAAACACCTGATTTTATTTGCCCCTCCTAATCATAGAGGCAGGGCGTGGATTTTTTATCAAACTTGCGTTTCTTTATACCATTTAGATGTCTTTTTCTTTTACGTGAGCACTCACTTGACAACAAAGATCTTGTTTCTATCCCATTCTGCCCAGTACTTGATGGCCAGTCCACGCACATAAGTCCAATAAGGAGCAGTGTGTCCATATTGCTCCACTCCGTGGCGAATATCGTCCCTTATTTGTTGCTGATATTCAGACTTTAGAGCGATACGCAGAGATTGACCACCTCGTGTCATCTTTGCTTCCACACGCTTTTCCGCCACATCCAACACAGTAATGAGCCCATGTCCCAAGGTAGCACCAGTACTAATCTGCAAACCGTCATTCAAACAACTGATGGGAGGACACGTTCCTGCATACGATTCAATATCGGGTTCTCCCTCGCCATCGAGCAATGACAAGGCATAGAGTCCCATTTTTGCGCCAAGAGTGGAATAGATGCCCAGATGACCATGAATCTCATTGGTCATGACAATAGCGCGCCATTCCTCTATTCCATACCTCTCAATGGTTGAAGGCATCATCGCACGCACATCCTCCGCATAGAGGGTCTCAGGCAAGAGAAAAGAAGAGAGGACACCATTTCTAACCATCATCTGTATATTTTTTTGATGACAAGATAACCCAAAACCACCTGAATGAGCAAACCAGGGAAACCTATACGAACATCCTGTAGTGCACGAAGAAAAGCATCCTGAACAGAGAACCTCTCATAAAGTCCCTGAGCAAATTCAAAGAACATACCCACCAACTGATAACTTACCACAACCAAGGCTATCAGCGGGAAAGTTACCTTCTGGTATTTCTTGCTCACATAACTGGCAATAAGAGCCAATGCTATAGACTTAATCATAATGGCTGGCAAGACTGCCAAAGGCGGCATTCCAAAGAGCACACTATTCACCACTGGAGAAAGTATTGCCGTCAGCACACCCACATTCTTCCCAAAACGATATGCCCCAATGAGGGTGAAGAAATAGATGGGAAGGAATATGAGACCTCCCTTGGGGATGAGATGACACAACTGTGGCAATAAGATATTGCCCACCACAAATGCTGTTGCAAATGCATAGGTCTTGTAATCAGCAAAACCTAACTGATAATTTTTCGTATTTGTATATTCCATATAATAATGAGTTTGTTGATTAAATGACAAATCCAAACTTAAAGAATCTCATGTATGATTAAGCCTTTATATTTTCAGCATCATGTAAGATTCAAATCAAATTGCGGTGCAAAGATACAGAGAAACAAGATTTCCCCAAACAAGAACACTTTCCATCAGAAAATAAATCTAAAAGAAGAACTACATACAGAAAAATTTTCCAACTCCAAGATGAACAGTGGCACATTCTCTCCAGGTTTTCAGCACATGCACATGTACTGATAGTATAATGGAAAAAGATAATTAGTTTAATCTCATGTGCATGTTTCCAAAGCAACCGTGCATCAAGCCACAAAGGAAGGATGACACACGGCTTTCTTCATTCTAATTTCGTAGAACTCACTTCGTATTACTTCTTCGTACCTTCATAATGAACGGTTCCAATGATTTGTCCTGCATGAAGGAAGGTATAGTCCAGTATCAGCTTTTTCCCTTCTATCTTTCCAGAGAAAGTTCCTGCAACCGTGTAATATCCATTCATGCCTGAATATTCTTTCAAGACAAAGGAGAAGTTTCCCTCTTCGCTATTCACTGGGAGGTTATACACAATAGCACCAGGATAGGCACTCAACTTGGTTTCGCCATCATCGCCCTTTGATTCCGTGTAGAATGTAGGCTGTTTGATGGTGAGCGAACCATCTTCATTCAATGCCACATTGGCTGTCTCTGTGCCCTGCGGAACAATGTCTATAGACGACCTGCTACCTGTAGAACTGACTATTTCCACCGTTCCTGTGGCTGAACCTACATAGTCGCCACCAAGAGTCTCTAAAGTCACCTCCTGTTCTGCATCATCGTCTTTACTGCATGATGCAAATGCGGATGCTGCCAGTACAATCAGTGCTGAAGCAATAAGAATAAATACTTTTCCTCTGGTCATGTTTTGTCTTGTGTTAAGTGTGGATAGAATAAGGGCTGACATACTCGGTCTGCGTGTAGTATGCCAGCCCCTTTCAATCTATGTTGTAATTATCATGAGTTCTCTACTATTAATTAATAGCCAGGATTCTGAACGATGTGGAGACTCTCGCCTGAAAGACCTGTTGGGATAGGCTGGCGATAGTGCTTGCCACGCACATTATTATATTTAGCCACCAGATGGTTGTGAATCTTCTGGAAAAAAGCCTTCTGGTCTGAAGTGTAGGTCTGCTTAGATGCCCAGTCGTCTGCGAAGTGCTTGTAGTTCTTCACCTTCTTGACAGATGAGATGAGATCCTTCCAACGGTATGAGTTGAGAGCTGAGAACTGCTCATAAGTGAACTCATAGTCCCACTCACGTTTGATTTGCTCGAAGGTTGGAGCATCTACCGTCTCTATGCCTGCACGCTGGCGAAGTTGGTTGAAAGGCTCTTTTGCCTCAGAGTTGCGTCCCAACTGCACGAGTGCTTCTGCCTTGATGAGCAATACCTCTGCATAGCGGATCTCGATGCGGTCCACTGAGTTGTGGGTAATCTCCAGATTGACAGAGTTGTCATAACTCTGGTCCACACCCTTACCATTGACTGGTGTATAGACAGGAGAAAGATAGTGATAGGTCTTGCCATCCTCTGGGTTCTCAAGATTGGTGAAGTAAGTCTTAGCCAGACGCTTGTCATTAGGATATTCCTTGAACCAGTCCTCATAGAGGTCATCATCAGACACCTCGGTGTGGTTCTGGCTGTATCCCTGACCATTTTCACCATTCTGGAATGGGAAAGTCCAGGAGCAGTGGTTCTGGTGGTTGCCTTGAGCATCATACTCATCACCATCATGAGCAATGGTAAAGAGATGCTCATTGGTGTGTCGCTTGTTGCTTTCGTACTCACGCCCCCACAGCTTGTGGTATTCAGGGTCGAGCGCCAGACGCTTGCTGTTGATAACCTTGTCGGCATACTCTACAGCCTTCTCAAGTCGAGAGGGAGTTGTGGTGAAAGCAGGATCGGTCTGTGTGTTGGCAATAGCAGCCACCTCTTCTTGAGAGAGAGGATTGTCACCCCAAACGAGATAAGCCCTTGCCAAGAGACCCTGTGCTGCTTGTTTGGAAGGTACACGTGGGTCACCATCATAGTCCTTGAGCAGAGACTCTGCTGAGGTGAAGTCGCTCACTATCTGATTGAACACCTCGTCGATAGACTTGCGCTCTGTAGTGCTGCCACCCTCTTCTGTGAACACTGGCACTTCACCCCAAAGTTGCACCAGTTTCAGATAAGCCAACCCACGAAGGAATTTCGCCTTGCCCACTGCGGCATTGTAGCCTGCCTGCGTAACCTTGCCGGCCTTGAGCGAGTTGGTGACAGTGGTGATGGCCTCATTGTCTTGAACAATGCCTAACAGCAGGTGGTTGAACACTTTGATTTGATACCATGTGGTCGGCTCCTGTTCAAAACGGCTATTCACTGGTCCTGCCTCATTTTCTTCACCCTCAAAGGAGGTAAGTTTGTTGGAGTTAAGTTCTATAATAAAGGAGAATGACGATGATAGAGGTTGCCAGTGACTGTACACACCATTAACGAGAGAGAGTGCGCTGGCATCATCCTTGACCACATTCTGATCTGTGATCTGCTTGCCACCATTATTATCATCATTGGTATCGTCATCTTTGGAGCAAGATGTAAATGACAATCCAGAAGTGACGACTGCTGCAATGAGTGCAGTGTAAATGTAATTCTTCTTCATAAATTCCGTTCCTTTCTTTTGCTTTTAGTTGAATGATTTAATGATTGATTTGTTTGATGATGCAAAGTTACGGTGATTTCTTCTACGCTCTCATCCCCATGATGGGGTATTTCATCTACCAAAAAGAGAGTATCCCGAAAGATTGGATGCGTTTACCGCCTTATAATGAGATGTTTACACCAAAGATAAAACTGCGACTGGATGGATAAGCCCCACTATCTGTTCCGCTCGAAACCTCTGGATCATAGCCTTTGTATGAAGTGACGGTAAAGAGGTTGCTGGCTGTCGCATAAACACGTACACCCGCGGGAAATGATTTGGGCAATGGCAAGCGATAGCCAATAGTGAGGTTGCGAAGTTTGAGATAACTGGCACTCTGCACATAGCGACTGTCGATGTAGGAGAACGGACGAGTGGTGGAAGCAAGTGGAAGGGAGTTTCCTCCTTGTTCTGGTGTCCACGAGTCATTCACTGTAGAGAGCACATTATAGGAGTCGCCTGTCTGTTCAAGACGTCTGCCAAGAGCATTGTAGAGTTTGCCTCCATAACTTCCAGAGAACACGACAGAGGCATCAAAACGGCGGTAAGTGAACTGAGAACCAAATCCATAGGTAAGTTTCGGCTGGATACTACCAAGGATCTGTCGGTCATTGCCGTCTATTCGGTGATCGTCATTCGTATCCACAAACTTCACATCACCAGGCTTAGGGGTGATTCCATTCACCGTAGGAAGTGCTGATACATCCTCATCCTGCTGCACTATGCCAGCAAACTGCAAGCCGTAGAAAGAGCCCAATGCTTCACCCTTGCGGAGAATCTGCTGGTTCTGAGCACCCTGAATAACATTGTTGGTAGAGCCCATTGCAGTAATCTCATTGTGGTTGTGAGCCACATTGGCTGAGGCAGTCCAGTTGAGACGTCGGTTCTTCACGAGCACACCATTCACTGCTAATTCAATACCTTTGTTTTCTACATTGCCCACATTCTGCAACTGACTGCTCACACCAGAGGCAAAACCCACGGGCACATTGAGCAAGAGGTCGCTGGTCTTCTTATAATATAGATCCAGCACGAGGTCAAGACGTCCGCCGAAAAGACCGAGGTCTACACCTGCATTGTAGCTGGCTGTAGTCTCCCACTTGAGGTTAGAGTTGGCCGAGTTTTCCTTGGTATAGCTGGACGAACCACCATAAGAGCCTGTGCTGTAGGAAGTAGAAAAAGCATAGTCTGAAATTTCCTGATTGCCTACCACGCCTGCTGTCAGACGGAACTTCAGATAGTCCAGATTCTTGGCTCTCTGTAAGAATCCCTCCTTGTCAATATTCCAAGAGAGACCAAGCGAGGGGAAGTAGCCCCAGCGATGATTCTTGGCAAAACGACTGGAATGGTCTGCACGAAAAGTGGCAGTAGCATTATAGCGATTGAACAGAGTATAGTTGGCACGTGCAATGATAGAACTGAGCGATGATTCGCTGATTCCGTTGCGAGGAGTATATACACCTGATCCATCACCGAGGTTATACTGCTTGAGTGTCTCATTGGTGAAGTGATTGGTGCGAATATTGCTGAAAGTGGAAGTAGTGTTTTGACGAGTAAAGCCCACAAGCGCATCCACATGATGATTATCATTGACATCCTTATTATAGGTGGCTGTATATTCCTGCTGCCACACATCTGTCTGGCGATGACCCACTCCTCCTATACCCTGAGTGGCAAGTCCCAGAGAGGTGTAAGCACCAGAGAAATAGTTCTGTGTGAGCTTTTCCGAGTTGAGCCCCACTGTGGCTTTGAGTGTCACATCTCCTATCTTATAGCTTGCCCACACATTGGAGAGCAGATAGTTGTTGATATTTTCAGCCACACTTTCCTTGAGGTCATAGACAGGGTTGGCAGCATGGTCGCCGATGGCGAAATAAGCGTACTCGTAAGGATTGGTGAAGTTATAAGAGCCGTCTGCATTGTAGATGCTCACAACAGGAGGCATCAGAAGCGCATAAACAAAACTATTGGTGATGCCAGCGGAGAATGGCGAGGAGTTATACACTTGCTCTTCTGTAGTTGTAAGCCCCGACTGCTTGCTGCGGCCATAAGTGGCATTCACACCAAACTTGAGGTCTTTTAGTAAATCCCACTCCACATTAGTGTGGAAATTATAACGCTGAAAGCCTGAGTTGATCACCACACCGTCCTGATCCGTATAGTTGGCAGAGAAGGCATAGCGACTCTTCTCCCCTGCTCCATTGATGCTCAATTCGTGTGTCTGCTGAAAAGCATCACGAAGCACAGCATCCTGCCAGTCTGTTCCCTTGCCGAGGGTGGCAATCTGCTCATCGGTATAGCCCGCCTTGTTGGAGAAATAGTCCTTCTGATACTGAGCCCAGTCTGAAGCACCTAAGAGTTTGAGTTTCTTAGACACTGTATGCACGCCTGCGCTGAAGTTATAATTGATGTGGGCATTCTTGTCACCCTTCTTCCCCTTCTTGGTAGTAACAAGAATGACACCATTAGCACCACGTGAACCATAGATGGCTGTAGCTGAGATGTCTTTCAACACCTCAATACTCTCAATGTCATTAGGGTTGATAGTGGCAAGAGGGTTCAATCCACTCTCTATAGCACCCAAGCCTGTACCTGAGGCGGAGGCATCCTTAAAGTAGATGAAGCCATCCACCACATAGAGGGGTTCATTACTGGCATTGACAGAATTGCCACCACGAATGCGGATGCTGCTGGCTGCACCTGGCTGACCACTCGATGCTGTGACCTGAAGACCTGCCACCTGTCCACTCAAAGCACCATCAAGCGTGGCAGAACTGCTGTTCTCAAATACATCTGCTTTCACTGTAGTGACAGAACCTGTGAGTTGTGTGCGTGACTGCGAGCCATAGCCCACAACTACCACATCATTGAGCAGAGATTGCTTTTCTGTGAGTTGGATATTCACTTCCTCCTCATCATCATACACTGTGAGGAGTTGTGGCTTATAACCCGAAAAAGAAATGCTGAGTTTGGCAGGAAGAGACTTCAAGTCAATCCTGAATTCTCCCTCAAGGTTGGTGACCACGCCCTTGCTCTTATCAGCAGTGGAAACAGTTGCACCTATAATGGTCTCGCCTGTGCGAGAGTCGGTTACTTTACCAGTAATCGTTTGGGCTACAGCAGGCAACCATGCCAAACTGTTGAGCACTCCAATAATCAATAATCTATTTATCATGATGAAGTAGAAGTTTTTTGTATATGGGGCGATATTGCCCTAAAGGGGGAAATGCTTCAACAAGTGAGATTTCCATTACGTAATTAAAAATGCTTTATCTTTGTGCAAGTGTCTTGAGCTGTGCCTGTATCTCACTCTCTGTAAGCCTGAGGAATCCCTGCTGATGGTTGAACTGCTGACCGTTGCTCACCACCCATTCCAGAAAGAGTTCTGCCTTTGGGTTGAGTCTATGATAGGTAAATCCAAAGGTCTCCACAGGAATGACATCCGTCTGCTGCTGCTCGAGTGCCTGAAGAGCCACATCGAGATTGCCCTGTTGAAGAGCATCTGACACTTCTCCCTTCACCTTGAGAGGAAGAATAGCCAAATCGTTCTTCAACTGACGAGACTGAATATCATACAAGTATGCTACATTATTAAATGTAAGACTCTGCTTGTCCTCGCTGATGGCATTGAGCAAATAAAGATCATCGCCCAATATTTTGTTGCCACGAAGTTCTGAAGTGTGAAAGCCAAAGTGGTCGGCAAACACTATAGATGCACTGCTGGCATTTGCGCCTGAATAGACTGTGAGGCGTTCACGAAGTTTGCCAGCCTTACCACTATTAGCCTCATCCTCCTCATCAAGTTCCTCATCGAGACTGGAGAAGTAGAGTTTCTTCAGGTCATTCTTACTCCAACCTTTAGACTGCAGTTCGGAGAGAAGCGGATTTGCAGAAGAAGTGACTGGCAGGATTGCGTATCTTCCCACATAAGTGACTGCCTTTCCTTCCACCTTATTATTCACATACTCAAGATCTGCGTTGTCACTTTGCTTAGAGGTCACTGCAATCTTCAGGTCTTCATGCTGTTTCATATATTCATCTGCCCAAGCCTGCACCAGCATCTTGCTTGCCCTGCTTGTCTTCACTGTGATGGTACTTGCCTGTGCTTCGGTCTGTGTTGGCTCTGCAGCCACCACTGTAGCAGTTCCTAAAAACCATGCTGCCACGATCCATGTAATCATCTTTTTCATCTTATATATAATGTATATTTGAGTTGATAATCTTTTATCCTTCACTTTCTCTTGAATTTCGAGTGCAAAGTTACGACCATTCCTCTGCCTACAGAATACCCTTGTTGGGCGATATTGATACCATAGATATGGTAGAAAAGTGCTCAAACAGAAAAAACACACTGGCAAAACGTCTTGAATAGATTTATTTTCCAAGAAGAAGCTTTCAGTTTGGATGGAAAATGGATTTTTCCGTACCTTTGCGACATCAATCATTAAAATAGTCACAAAGACATGCCAAAAAACTTCAAACAACAAACGATTGCAATCGACACGCCCTTTGGAAGAAAAGACCCATATGGCTCTATCAGCATGCCCATATATCATACAGCAGCCTATGAATTTGAGACAGCAGCCGACATGACTGATGCCTTTACGGGGCGAGTGTTGGCCCCCGACTATTCTCGTGTGATGAATCCCACCGTCACCTATCTGGAGGACAAAGTCAAGACACTCACTGAGGCAAAGAACGTGTTTGCCTTCAATAGCGGCATGTCTGCTATCAGCAATGTGCTACTGGCTGTGAGTAGTGCAGGAAAGAATATAGTGACGAGCCGCCATCTCTTTGGCAACAGTTTTTCTCTCATCAACAAAACCTTGAAGCGTTTTGGTGTGGAGGCGCACATCTGTGACCTCACCAATCTGGAAGCAGTGGAACAAGCCGTTGATAATAACACGTGTTGCATCTTTCTGGAGATTGTGACCAACCCACAGATGGAAGTGGCTGACCTCAAGGCGTTATCAGCAATAGCCCACCGTCATCACATTCCACTTATTGCTGATACTACCATGATCCCCTTTACCAAATTCTCAGCCAAGGAACTGGGGATGGATGTGGAGGTGGTCTCTTCCACCAAATACATCTCAGGCGGAGCAACATCACTGGGTGGACTGGTGATGGACTATGGCACTTTCCCCGAAGTGAATCGAGTGATTCGCTATGAGATGCTCTTCAATGTAGGTGGTTACATGACACCCCATGCCGCCTACATGCAGTCGCTAGGATTAGAAACACTCGATGCACGCTATCGTGTACAGTCACAAAACGCCTACTGGCTGGCCAATAAAATTGAGAGCCTCGGATGCATCAACGTCAATTCTTTGGCACTCGACAGCCACCCATTCCACGAGATGGCAAAAACACAGTTTGGTGACACCTATGGAGCTATGTTCACCATTGATTTAGCATCAGAAGAGGCCTGTAGTGACTTTATCAATCGCCTTCAACTCATTCGCAGAGCCACCAATCTCTTTGACAACAAGACATTGGCAATTCATCCTTATTCCACCATCTTTGGCAATTTCTCCCCAAAGGAGAAAGCCGAGATGGATGTGCTTCCAACAACGGTGCGTCTATCCATAGGACTGGAAGATGTGGAAGACATTTTCAATGATATTACACAGGCCTTAGACATATAGCCAACAACTTTAAGGCAACAAAAAGCAATATGAAGTTTTTTGTATCGTGCCTGTATCGGTCTGTGAAGATAGTGCAGGACACTGTTTTTTATAATAATATGGTAAACCCAACTCGCTCTCTAACAGCAACACACAAAAAAGATTATTATGAGATTTCTACTTGCAGACAATCAAGACATCACTCGCTACGGCTTTCATCATCTCCTCCACACCCTTCCCCATGAAGGAGAACCGCTTGAAGCCATCGACATACACACACGCAGTGAACTCATCAGTCAGTTGAAGAACGATGAGCATGCCATTGTAGTGCTTGACTATTCTCTCTTCGACATCAACAGCGTGGATGAGTTGCTCAACATCTCTGGGCGCTATCCCAAGGCTCGTTGGATTCTCTTCTCCGATAACCCTGCCGAGAGCTTCATCCGTCGTTTGGCTGTCGAACAAAACATGAGCATTGTGCTCAAGGATAGCAATGCGCAGGAACTTCTTCTCGCCATACGCTACAACCTGAAAGGCGATCGCTTCCTCTGCCACAACATCACCAATCTCCTGCTCTCCGCCCCTACCCAGAGGGAGGGTCTGCACGAGCGTCTCACAGCCACCGAGATAGAGGTGCTCAAACTCATTGCTCAAGGCAAGTCGGTGAAAGAGATTGCCGCCGAACGCATATCAAGCATCCACACCATTACAACCCACAAGAAGAATCTCTTCCGCAAACTGAACATCAACACTATCTATGAGGCCACCCGCTATGCCATCAAGGCCGGGCTGGTAGATTTGGTGGAATACTATATTTAAATTTCTCTTTCTATAAAACTCACAACACATGAATTTTGACACTATCCTCAATAGAAGGGACAGCGATTGTCTCAAGTATGGAGTGCTTCAGGAACGCTGGGGCAGAACAGACCTACTTCCTCTCTGGGTTGCAGACATGGATTTTGCCACCCCTGACTTCATCCTTCAGACACTGCGCCAGCGTTTTGACCACCCTGTGTTGGGCTACACCAGCCAGCATCCCGATTGGAGACCCTCCATCATCGAATGGCAGAAGAAGCATCATGATTATCAAGTGCAACCCAACGAACTCATCTTCATTCCGGGCATTGTGAGAGGCATCGCCTTTGCACTACAGACCTTTACAGCACCAGGCGACAAGGTGATGGTCTTTGCTCCTGTCTATCACCCCTTCTTTCTGGTCACTGAACACAATGGAAGGGAAGTCGTCCGTCACCCCTTAGTACTGACAGAAGAAAACCGCTACGAGTTGGACTTCAACCTCTTGAGAGAGCAGTTGAAGGGTGTAAAAGTTCTCGTACTCAGCAATCCCCATAATCCAGGCGGTCGTGTGTGGAGTGCCGAGGAATTGCGCCAGATTGCCCATCTCTGTCATGAAAGTGGCACGCTCGTAATCAGTGACGAAATCCATGCCGACCTGACATTTCATCCTTATCACCACACACCATTTGCCACTGTGAGCAAAGAGGCACGAGAGGGGAGCATTACATTTGGCTCGCCCAGCAAGGCATTCAACTGTCCTGGTATCATATCCAGCTACAGCATCATCCACAATGACCTTATTCGCAGGAAATTCAGAGCCTATCTCTCAGCGAGTGAACTCAACGAGGGCAATATGTTTGCACAACTCACCACAGTGTCTGCCTATCGTTTGGGAGAGGAATGGCTTGGTGAAGTCAAGGCATACATAGCCGACAACATCCGCTTTGTGGAACAGTATCTGAGTGAGAACATTCCACAAATCAAGCCTATGCACCCAGAGGCAAGTTACCTCATCTATCTCAACTGTCGAGCGCTCGAACTCACCCACGAGGCTCTTCTTGACCTCTTTATCGACAAGGCTCATCTTGCGCTCGACGATGGTCAGAAGTTTGGTCCAGAGGGCACAGGATTCATGCGTCTCAACGTGGCAACCCCTCGCAGCATTCTTGAACAAGCACTCCATCAACTGAAAAATGCCCTTTCCTCCATGTGAGCCTGATGAACTCAGAACAAGGAAGAGGCATGGTCTTTTTAACCAAGCGTGAGTTTCTTCTGTTGAACCCACGTGATTCTTGCACACAAACTCCATCCTGCAATCAAGAGGTGCTCTTACATTCACATCCAATTGACATGAAATAATAAGAAAAAGAACTCTTTAGAGGCAAACTTCACCCCCTCATAATCCTGCGAGCCTTCGAGATGCCTTCGAGATGAGTCTTAGATAATCCCACCACCTTTTTTGGGGTGACATAAGGTTTTCTTTTTATGTCATGAAGAGAAGTGAGGGCAAGATGAAGGATGAGACAGATGCGGACACTTCATGCCAGCAATGTCTATTGGGTGAATTTCATTTCCATGTGTAAGAACCCTGACACATGACGAGAGGCATCAGACGCTATCCACCAACCAATTGGCATAAAGATAACGTGAGTTCGACGTAAGCCCTACGCAATGAGTCTGCTTTTGTCAATGATTTCAATGTTCATTTCCGGCTTCTTAGGCAGCAGGTTATAGGCAATAAGCCCGGCGAACAAGTTTGTGGCGAGGTTGTCAATGGAGCGGTGTCTGGTATGCCCTATCTGACAGACATTCTTCAGCTCGTCATTCACCGTCTCAATAACCGAACGCTTCCTGAGCATGAGTTTGTCATAGAGGTTCATCAGCGAGTTCTTCATGTTCCTTTTGATTTTCTACTATATGATGTATGTCGTCAACGAAAAGCATCTCAAAGAGATCCTGGCTGATGTATCCTCTGTCGGCAAAGAGTTTCCCGAAGAGTTTTTCCGTGACTCGGCTGTCCTTCAGCGGTGTCCTGTCATCCACGTTGCCCGGCGTGAGTTGCCACTGTATGATTTCCCCCTTGTCGTTGATGACCAGATGCAACTTGAATCCGTAGAACCAGCCCATAGTACACTTT